>Ga0138256_10001780_pt1 | contig 23209 bp, 14 predicted proteins | sample KNB2016incub_MG_FD_105486 | JGI IMG/M metagenome (GOLD analysis project Ga0138256, IMG submission 105486) | Active sludge microbial communities from wastewater in Klosterneuburg, Austria - KNB2014incub_MG | ecosystem: Engineered > WWTP > Activated sludge > Unclassified | place: Austria... | reverse complement strand
TGCTGTATCCGTTTCAGATAAGGAAACAACTGAAATTATTCAAGCTGTTTATCATCAGGCACAATATTTATTGGATCCACATGGAGGAGTTGGATACTTTGCATTACAGCAATACCTGTCACAAAATGAGAATCTAAAAGGTATGTTTCTGGAAACAGCACACCCCGTAAAATTTCCTGAAGCAGTTACAAACGCCACAGGCAAATCAATTAAGTTGCCCGAACAATTAAAACAATTGATGCAAAAAGAAAAAGTTATAACCATTATTAAACCGGAATATAATGCGTTAAAGGATTTCCTGCTTAAAGGATAATATCTTTGCATCAGATTTTGAATTATGCAGCACATAGAACCATATAATAACTGGCTTCATATTTACGTAAGTGAAGAAGATGATCGTTCTCCTTTTTATGGCCGTACCTATTCTGAGTTTGAATTTTCACAAACGGTGTACAACTACTATATCCATCCGCAATGGGACGAGTTTGGAAGCCGTACGCTTTATCTAAAAGTTCTTTTAGCTGATTATGAAGAACAATATGCTATTATTGAATTGATAGGGGAGTGGAATGATGCCATTGAGAACGACATTATGAACTTAAAAAGAGAAGTACTGGAGAAATTTATGGAACAAAAAATTTATAAATTTATCCTCATTAGCGAAAATGTTTTGAACTTTCATAATGATACAAAAGACTATTATGAGGAATTATACGAAGAGTTGATAGATGAAAATGGCTGGGTGATTTGTATAAATATGCCAATACAGACACAGCATGATTTTCGAATGGCAAAACTGAATAGATATGTTGAATTAATGGAACTTGAAAACTGGAGAACCTACAAACCTTTTCATTTGTTTAAAAAAATATACAATGAATTGAGTGGCCGTCTTACAGAATAATATTTATAGAAACAATGATTAAAGTTTTATTATAACTTTGACCATAGTACAGTAAATTTGCAAAAATTCTGATTCTTACAACTACGCTTATGAAATGGTCTGAAATTTTCAATTCCTCTGTTGGCAAAAAGTGGATCATGGCTTTGACGGGTTTGTTTTTAATTTCATTTTTGATAATTCATGCAGGTCTTAATGCTTGTATTTGGGCAAATGATGGTGGCATTATGTTTAATGCCGGTGCACATTTTATGGGCTCTACTGTAGTAATCCGAATCATTGAAGTAGGGTTGATGTTGGGCTTCGTTTTACATATTGTTCAAGGCATAATGCTTGAAATTCAAAATAGAAAAACCCGGAAGATTGGGTATGCAGTCGCAATGGGCAACAAGGGAAGTAAATGGTATAGCCGCAGCATGGGTTTGCTGGGTACTTTAATTCTTATCTTTTTAATCATTCACTTATCTCATTTTTGGATTCCCAATAGAAGCAATCAGGGTTGGTTGCTGGGTGAAGAGATTAACCTTTACGAAAGAATGCAAATAACCTTTCAGGAGCTGTGGGTTGTTATTGTGTATGTAGTGGGTTGCATTTCATTAGCCTGGCATTTGATGCATGGTTTCCAAAGCGCCTTCAGAACTATAGGGGTGACAAATAAAAAATATTTAAAAATGCTGAATGCACTGGGCGTTGGATTTTCTATTATTGTCCCTTTGGTATTTGCGTTGATGCCCATTAGTTTTTACTTAGGCTGGATAAAATAAAACTCTTATTTCATTATAATCACCAGTGGTTATGCTTGATTCAAAAATTCCATCAGGACATTTAGATGACAAATGGACTTTTTATAAAGGACATTGTAAACTTGTCAACCCTGCGAACAAACGTAAAATGGAAGTCATTGTAATAGGTACCGGACTTGCCGGTGCTTCTGCAGCAGCTTCATTAGGCGAGTTGGGGTATAAGGTAAAATCATTTTGTTTTCAGGATTCTCCCCGAAGGGCTCACAGTATAGCCGCACAGGGTGGTATCAATGCAGCAAAAAATTATCAAAATGACGGAGATTCTGTTTTCCGTTTGTTTTATGACACTATTAAAGGTGGTGATTATCGTTCAAGAGAAGCCAACGTACATCGCCTTGCAGAGGTTAGCGCAAATATAATTGATCAATGTGTCGCTCAGGGAGTACCTTTTGCAAGAGAATATGGTGGCATGTTGAATAATCGCTCATTTGGTGGTGTACAGGTTAAAAGAACTTTTTATGCAGCCGGACAAACTGGTCAGCAATTATTGATTGGTGCCTATCAGGCACAAGAAAGACAAATCGCACTTGGTAATGTAAAGCAATATTCACGACATGAGATGCTGGATGTTGTAATAATTGATGGCAAAGCAAGAGGTATAATTGCACGTAATCTGGTAACAGGTGAACTGGAAAGACATTTTGGACATGCCATTTTACTTTGCTCCGGCGGATATGGTAATGTATTTTATCTTTCTACCAATGCAATGGGAAGTAATGTAACCGCTGCTTGGAAAGCACATTTAAAGGGCGCCTTTTTTGGTAATCCTTGTTATACACAAATTCATCCTACCTGTATTCCAGTAAGCGGTGAACATCAAAGCAAGCTCACATTAATGTCCGAATCATTGAGAAATGATGGTCGAATCTGGGTGCCAAAGAAAAAGGATGATAATCGTAAGGCGGTAGATATACCGGAAGAAGATAGAGATTATTATCTGGAACGCCGTTACCCTGCTTATGGTAATCTGGTTCCACGAGATGTTGCTTCAAGAGCTGCTAAAGAAAGATGCGATGCGGGTTATGGAGTAGGAACTACTAAGCAGGCTGTTTATCTTGACTTCAGATACAATCTGATAAACAAATATGGAAGAACAGAAGCCAGTAAACATGGAATTGAAAATCCGGATGAAGCCACTTTAGAAAGATTGGGAAAAGATGTGGTTAGAGAAGAATATGGCAACCTGTTTGATATGTATGAGAAAATAACAGGCGAAAATCCTTATGAAGTACCGATGCGAATTTATCCTGCAGTTCATTATACTATGGGAGGGTTGTGGGTAGATTATGAGTTGATGACGAATGTAAAGGGATTGTATGCTTTGGGTGAAGCCAATTTTAGCGATCATGGCGCTAACAGATTAGGAGCATCAGCATTGATGCAGGGGTTGGCAGACGGATATTTTGTAATCCCTTACACCATTGGCAACTATCTGGCTGATGAAATAGCTATAAAGCCGATACCAACTACACATGAAGCTTTTGAAGTTGCTGAAAAAGCAGTAAGTGAAAGAATCAGCCGGTTGATGAATATTAAGGGAAGTAAATCAGTTGAAAGTTTTCATAAGAGATTGGGAAAGATTATGTGGGAAAAATGCGGTATGGCAAGAAATGAAAAAGGATTGAATGAAGCAATCACAGAAATTCAGGAACTAAAAAAAGAGTTTTGGAGTGATTTAAGAATTCCGGGTATTATTAATGAAATGAATCCAGAGTTAGATAAAGCTGGTCGTGTTGCTGATTTTATGGAACTAGGTGAACTTATGTGCAAAGATGCATTATATCGTAAAGAAAGTTGTGGAGGTCATTTTCGTGAAGAAAGCCAGACAGAAGAAGGTGAGGCAAAAAGAGATGATGCCAATTTTACTTTTGTGTCAGCATGGGAATATAAATCTGAAAGTAAATGGGATATGCACAAAGAAGAACTGGTATTTGAAATAGCTAAACCAACACAACGTAGTTATAAATAAGATATTGGAATAGCCAAATGAAAAATCAATTAATAACAGAGAGCAAATAGCACTTATGGAGAATTATAATATGAACCTCACATTAAAAGTGTGGAGACAAAAAAATTCAGAAGACAGAGGCGGATTTCAGACTTATCAGGTAAAAAACGTTTCGTCAGAAATGTCTTTTCTGGAAATGATTGATGTGTTGAATGAAGACCTCATCCAAGAAGGCAAAGAGCCGATTGCATTTGATCACGATTGCCGTGAAGGTATTTGTGGCATGTGTTCTATGTATATTAATGGAAGGCCTCATGGCCCCTGGCAAAATAATACAGTTTGTCAGTTACACATGCGTGCATATAAAGATGGTGACACAATAGTTGTAGAACCCTGGAGAGCAAATGCTTTTCCAGTTATTAAGGATTTAATAGTTGATCGTTCTTCATTTGACCGTATCATTCAGGCTGGTGGCTATATTTCAGTGAATACTGGCAGCCCAGTTGATGCCAATGCAATTCCAATTGAAAAGGATAGAGCAGATGCAGCATTTGCAGCTGCGGCCTGTATAGGTTGTGGTGCCTGTGTAGCAGCCTGCAAAAATTCCTCTGCCATGTTATTTCTTTCTGCCAAAGCTTCGCATCTGGCCTTGCTTCCACAAGGTGCACCCGAAAGAAAATCGAGAGCACTGGCAATGGTAGCTCAAATGGACAAAGAAGGATTTGGTTCATGTACCAATACCGGTGCTTGCGAAGCGGTATGTCCAAAAGGCATTTCAATTGAAAATATCGCAAGACTTAACAGGGAATATATGTCTGCAGCCGCCGTATCAGATAAAGGGTAGAGGCTTGCATTTGTATTTCAGAAAGCGAATTCAATTGGCTATTTCAGCCACGATTCCAGACTTTGTTTTCCTTCATATTCTAAAGGATAATTCATAAATAAAAATCCTTTTCCGACCCTTGCTGTTCCATTAATTTTTAACATAACTTGTTTGCCCAAAAAAGCAGCTGCCATATTTTCAACAAAATGGCTCATATCTAACTTCAATTTTACAGGAATCCAAAAATCAGATTTAGGCCCAATTTTTATTAGCGAGTCCATGGTAAAATGTCCAAGAGCCTTGCCATCAATCCAGGCATTGCCTTCAGCCTTTTTAAGTTTCACTCCGAAATTATTGGCATTAAAATAATGTACTTTCAAATGAACAATTGATTCTTTAATCCCCATTTTTTCAATATTCAGCTTTTCAATTCCTTTTAATTCAGGGGTTTTAAAGTTTTTGCAGCTCAAAGCAGATACTGCAACAAATACAGCCAAAACAAAGGGTAGGAAAGGAGCAGGTTTCATAAATTATTGATGCTGAAAATTAGCAGAAATGTTGTAGCTCATTTCTTAAAATATTTAAAAATCAAACAATCCGTTCTAAAAAAAGCATTTCAAATTCAATTAATTGTAGCTAAATATGTTAGTTTATTTAATTAAATATGGGTGAAATTAAATACTAATTAAATGATTATGAAAAATAGAAAATATAATATTGTAAATCAATTTATTATAAGTAGTTATTTAAATAATAATATTTAAATATTATTAGCATTATTAGTATAATTTTGAAAATTTATAAGACAATTATTTTACATAAATTATTCTCTATATTTAATTGATAATGAATAAAGTATGTTGATTGTTTATTAAAAAACATTTAATACTTCATGGCATATGAATTTTACATAATATAAAATAGCTATTTAGCTTTTTTTCTTTCAATATGAATGAAGAAAATGAACTCTGTTTTGACTTCTAAAATCGTCTGATTTCAAAAATTTGTCAGTAATCCCCTGAGTTCTGAACTATATCAAAATAATAATTGCCTATCTGTTTACTTCCATTTCTTAAATGTGCTTTCGGTTGGCAATGAATGTATTTTTTGTCCTTTCAATTACTTAAATTCGTTCCCTCATTCATAACAAGGTTATTGTTCTCAAATGAAAAGAAGTATTCACTTTTTTACCGCCCTATTGCTTATCCTTATTACTTGTAAGGATTCAACTGCTCAGGATTTTTCAAATAAAGGCAAGGAGTTCTGGTTTTGTTTCCCAAACCATATTCCTTCAGGGGCCAATGGTAGCATGAGTATCTGGATTACATCCGACCAGGCAAGTTCAGGCACCATTACGATGACTAATGGCTCATTTTCTGCAAACTGGAGTGTGCCAGCAAATGGCATTACTTCTGTTAATATTCCACATAGTCTGGCTCATATAAGCAATGCCGAATCCGGAACAATTATCCAAAAATCATTAAAATTAAGTGTCAATACAGGTCAGCCTCCAGTTGTTGCCTATGCTCAACAATATGGAAATGCCCGAAGTGCAGCTACATTATTATTACCTTCTAATGTTTTGGGTAAAAAATATCGTGCTGCCAGTTTTACTTATTCCGCTACTTCATCAGGAGGTCAAAACTCACGTTCTCAATTTCAAATTATTTCAACCCGTCCTCTTACTCAGGTTAAAGTAACTCCATTTTCTGATGGTATTGCAGGAACACCTTTTAGTATCAATTTTACAAATGCGGGTGATATGTATCAATACCAGGCTACCACAGATGTAACTGGTACCCTTATTGAATCAGTGGCTGGCTCCGGCGGAACATGTCTTCCTATCGCAGTTTTTTCTGGAAGTTCTGCAGCTACAATTTTTACAAAAACCTGTTCTCCCGGAACTACATCTTATGATCCTTTATTCCAACAGATGTATCCTATTTCTACCTGGGGCAAAAACTTTGGTTTTATTCCTTTTGGAGATTACACTAATGGTAATCCATACAGAATCATGGCTTCAGAAGACAATACACAGGTCTTAATGAACGGTATGTTGGTTGCTACATTAAATGCGGGGCAGGTTTACTCAGGAAGCTTAAATCCTTTTGATCTTACACCTGTTACTTTAACTACTCCTACTAGTATAACAGCAGATAAACCTATTTCAGTAATTGAATATGCGCAGTGTCGTGATTGCTCCGGTTCAAATAATGGAGACCCGGATATGGTAGTTCTCAATCCAATTGAACAAAATATTAAAGACATCACCATTTTTACCTCTACACAACAAAATATTAACCGGCAATGGATTAATGTGCTTATTCCAACTGTGTCAGCAGGTAGCTTTAGAATAGATGGAGCAATTCCATCCACGCCATTTCAACCTGCTTTTAATATTCCTGGATTTTCTTATTTACAACATCAATTTACGCCGGCTTTATCAGGATCACATCGTATTTCAGCTGACACAGGTTTTAATGCCATTTGTTATGGATTTCAGCAAGGACAGTATGAGTCTTATGCCTATTCTGCTGGTACCAATGTAAAAGACCTTAATAGCGCTCTTGAAATTAATAATGAATTTGGAATTGAATCTTTTCCCAATGCCTGCACAGGATCTCCCTTTCAATTCAAGATTTATTTACCTGATGAAACAAATGGGACACCTCCAACTACTATTCGCTACGACTCCATCAGATGGGATTGTAGCAATGTAAGTGCAATGATTCCGGCCAGCTTTCCTTATATACAATATGGTTCACCACTGGTTTTACCAGATTCCGTTAATATCAGAAATGGGAAAAATGTAGCTTGGTACTCCGTACCGGGAAGTTTTTCATTTATTACTCCGGGAGTTTATACAATAACTATTACAGCTTATCGCACTTCAAATGAAGGATGTGGAAATTCACAGACTTATGAGTTCCCATTAACTGTAACATCACCTCCTGTTGCTGATTTTAATTTTGCAACAACACTTTGCACAAATTCGCCTATTCAGTTTTCGGATGTTACTCCTTTTTCTGGTAGCTTACCTTACAAATGGTGGTGGGAGTTTGATGATCCACCAAGTGGAGTTAATAATAATTCAGGTCTTCAAAATCCAACACATTCATTTACTAATCCGGGCACATATTCAGTACGTTTTTCAAATATTACTCGTGCTGGTTGTTTAAGCGATACTGCTACTAAACTCGTAGATATAACAAATCAGCCTTCTGCAAATTTTACTGTTCCGGCAGTCAACTGCAGTAATGCAATTATTCCATTTACAGATGTATCTTCCTTAACTGGCCCCGGTAGTATCACGCAATGGGACTGGAATTTTGGCGACCCTGCCAGTGGTATTAATAATGTATCTATACTCCAGAATCCTTCTCACATTTTTGCAACTCCAGGCACCTATACAGTTACTTTAATTGTAAAATCTAATACAAATTGCGCAAGTGCACCATTTACATTTCAGGTAGTTATTCAACCCGATGCGACCATTACATTAAGTTCCGGTGTGGGCACCGATAATCAAACCATTTGTATCAATACACCAATTACCAATATTACCTATGCAATTGGGGGAAGTGGAAATGGTGGCACGGTAACTGGCTTGCCAACTGGTCTTATTGGCAATTATGCAGGAGGTGTTATTACCATAAGTGGAACTCCAACTGTAAGTGGCACTTTTAATTATACGGCATCTACACTTGGACCCTGTCTCAATATCAATACAAACGGCACAATAACTGTTACTGAAGATGGAACAGTCAATCTTACATCTCCTTTTGGTAGCGATAATCAAACTATTTGTATCAATACTCCTTTATCGCTTATTTCATATGCTGTTGGAGGAAGCGGAACTGGTGGTACTGTAACTGGACTGCCCGCTGGTATCAATGCAAGTTTTGCAGGTGGTGTTATTTCAATTACTGGTACACCTTCTGTTAGTGGCGTTTTCAATTATACAGTAAATACAACCGGACCCTGTGTTACTCCTTCAACCACCGGCACTATTACAATTACTGCAGATGCAACCATAAGCCTTACTTCTGCACCAGGTACAAATAACCAGACTAAATGTATTAATACACCCATTACTACTATTACTTACGCAGTAGGAGGTAGTGGCACAGGTGGCACCGTTACTGGTTTGCCTGCCGGTGTTACTGGTTCATTCGCTGGTGGCATCATTACCATTACAGGTACACCTACAGTGAGTGGTACATTTAATTATACAGTAAACACAACTGGGCCCTGCGTTAAACCAAGTGCAACAGGCACTATTACCATTACACCTGATGCAACCGTAACATTAACTTCTGGAGTTCCGTCTGCAAACCAGGAATTGTGTGTAAATGCAACCATTACAAATATTACTTATGCAGTAGGCGGTAGTGGCAATGCAGGAATAGTAACCGGATTGCCTGCAGGAGTTACAGGTACTTATGCAGGTGGTGTGATAACCATAAGCGGTACACCAACCGTTAGCGGTACTTTTAATTATACTGTTACAGCCAACGGGCCTTGTCTTGCTGCAACTGCAACAGGCACTATTTTCGTAAACGCATTGCCCAATAGCAACTTTAATTTTACCAGCCCGACTTGTGATACCAGAACGATCAATTTTACAGATATTTCTGTACCTAATTCTGGAACAGTCAATAGCTGGCAATGGAATTTTGGCGATCCTGCAAGTGGTGCAAATAATACATCATCATTGCAAAATCCATCACATTTATTTACATCTACCGGAACATTTAATGTTGGGCTTGTTGTTACAACTGATAAAGGGTGTGTTAGTATTGAACCTACAATACCAGTAGTAGTTAACCATAAACCTAAAACCGGATTTATGGTCCCTGAAGTATGTATTAATGATGTGGCAACAGTATTTACTGATACTAGTAGTATTGTTGTAGGCAGTATTGATCCTACTGGATATTATTGGGATTTTGGTGACCCTGCAAGTGGTGCCGCTAATTTCTCAACCGTTAAGGACGGCTCTCATTTATTTACGGCTATTGGCCCATATAATGTAATGCATGTTGCTACCAGCAACACCGGTTGTAAAGACACAGTTTATCATACCATATTTATCAATGCAGCCGATCCTGTAGCAGATTTCAATGTTCCATTCCCTGCTACTATGTGTGCCAACGATTCAGTATCAATTGTAAACAGATCAACCATCAGCCAGGGTAGTGTTACCAAACTTGAAATTTATTGGGATGTAGTGGGAGCTCCAGGTGTTTTTGAAACAATAGATATTCCTGTATTTAATGGAATTCACAAACATAAATATCCAACGCTTCCAATAACTCAAACATATACAATAAGAATGGTTGCCTATTCCGGCACCATATGTTTTAGTAATAAAGTTGCGAACATTACAGTTTATGCGGCTCCAAGTACTCAGTTTCTTACAATGCCAAATGTTTGTTTTGACGCGGTTCCGTTTCAGATAACACAGGCAAGTGAAACAGGTGGCGTTCCTGGTACAGCATTTTATAGTGGTACAGGAGTTTCTCCTACCGGAATCTTTACACCTAATTCTGTAATTCCGGGAAGTACAAGCACCATTAAATATTTATATATTGCTACAGCAGGTGGTTGTCGTGATTCAGTATCGCAAACCATAACAGTTTGGGATACCGCTTCTGCAAAAATCAATATTGCAACTATTACCTGCGAAAAAAATTCAATTGCATTTAATAGTGGTGCTTCCACCATACCTGCTGGAGCTGGAACAATTAACAGTTGGAGTTGGAATTTTGGTGATCCTGCAAGTGGCCCATTAAATACATCTGCCATAGCAAGCCCTAGTCATACTTATAACAACTGGGGAAATTACACAGTGAGCCTTCAAGTGGGAACAAGTAATGGCTGTAAAAGCACTACACAAAACTTACCTGTAATAGTAAACCCACTGCCAATTCCTGATTTTACATTGCCTCTAAGTGCCTGTTTACCTTCTGCAAGTATTGTATTTAACAGTAATGTGATGGTGCCCGATGGAAGTGTACCGGCTGGTTTTCTCTGGAATTTTGGTGATCCGGCAAGCGGACCAAATAATAACGCAACCAGTTCCACACCAACACATATTTTCAATTCAACAGGGCCTTTTACAATTAAATTAGTTTCAACGACTAATGCAGGATGTGTTGACAGTATTTCAAAATTACTCACGACTATTCATCCGCAGCCAATTGGTTCATTTAATGTTGACAAGATCGATGTTTGTATTGGTGGCAGCATGACTTTTACCAATACAAGCAATCCATTGGATGGTACTACTACTCAATATAACTGGTCGTTGGATAATGGTGACACCAGGAATATTCCATCATTTACTTATACTTACCCTAATGCTGGTACATATAATGTAAGTCTGTTTATCTATAATAGTCATGGTTGTAAAAGTTCAACAGCTGTAAAAACAGTTTCGGCAAATCTTTATCCTATTGCCAATGCTGGTCCTGATAAAATAATGCTGGAAGGCGGTCAGGTCGAATTGACTCCAGTATTGGTTACCAATCTAACTGTAAATTATTCCTGGACACCAATTTCATATCTCAATAATCCAAATATTGCAAATACAAAAGCATCACCTCCTGATGATTTCACTTATACTATGAAAGTTACAAGTGATAAAGGTTGTAGTGCTACAGATCAGGTATTTATCAAAGTATTGAAAATGCCGTCTATTCCAAACATCTTTAGCCCGAATGGGGATGGCGTTCATGATACATGGAAGATTGATTATCTGGATACATATCCCGGTAGTACTGTTGACATTTTTAACCGTTATGGTCAAAAAGTATTTCACTCAGATGGATATACAACTCCATGGGATGGAACTGTAAATGGCAAACCTGTTCCTGTGGGTACATATTATTATATTGTAAATCCTAAAAACGGCAGGAATCAAATTTCCGGTTATGTAGATGTAATCCGTTAATGAATATGAAACAAAAAATTATAATCATCATCACATTATTGGTGTGTGTAAAAGGGTGGGGGCAGCAACGACCACATTATACACAATACATTCTCAATAATTATATTTTGAATCCAGCATTGAGTGGGATTGAAAATTATACAGATGTAAAATTCAGTGTAAGAGATCAATGGGTTGGGCTAAGTGGAGCACCTAAAACAACTTATTTTTCTATTCAGGGGCCCATAGGAAAAAAAGATTATCGTACCAACTCTACTTCATTTCAGGTACCCGGTCAAAATCCAAGAGGAACATATTATTGGGAGAATTATACAGCAGCGGAACCACATCATGGTGTTGGACTTACTATTGTAAATGACAGAACCGGTAGCTTTAACCGTTTTACCGCTAATGCTACCTATGCTTATCATCTAGGTCTAAATCCAACTACTAATCTGTCTGCAGGCTTTTCAGCCGGTATTACAAATGTGAGTATTGATCGGAGTAAACATGATTTTGATGGTAATGGCGACATATTTGACCCTGCTACAGGTGCATCGTTAAGTAAGGAATTGAATAAAATAAGACCAGATTTGGGAGTGGGCCTTTGGCTATATTCCAAAAACTATTTTTTAGGACTGGCTGCGCAGCAAATCATTCCTCAAAAATTGGCTTTTGTTGATGATGCAGCTTTTCTTACAAAAGGACGACTCATCCCTCATGTATTCTTTACAGCAGGGTACAGATTTTTGTTATCTGATGAAATAAATGCAATTCCCTCTCTTATGCTGAAATATGTTCAAAACAGTTCCAAAACAAATTTTCAACCAGAACTAAATCTTAAGCTGCAATACATGGATTTACTTTGGCTTGGCGGTAGCTATCGTTATCAAAACGGATATGCTGCCATGGCTGGTGTAAACCTGAGTAATAAAATTAATGTAGGTTATGCTTATGATTTTACAACCACAGCATTAAATACGGTGAGTAGAGGAACTCATGAGTTTGTAATAGGCTTGATCTTCGGGAATAAATACAGCGAAAAATGTCCGCGTTGTTGGTAATGAAAAAAGAAAAGAAAATCCCTTTTGATATTTTGACTTAAAGGTGTATTATCTTTTTATTCTTAAGTGATTTGATTTGGAGCAATTTTCTGTTGAGTTCTGCAATTTTTAAATCCAAGGCTTTGGCTTTCACTTTTGATTCTGCAGCTTTGAGTGCATTTTCTTCAATTTGTTTTCTGTTTATTTTTAAAGTGCTTACTGCATCATTAATTACTCTTTGCAGACTATCGGTTTTAAACTGATTTATTGATTCATTTAATTGATCATTAACTTGATTCCAGTCGACTGAGTTAAAAGAAAGCCTAAGTTGGTCGCCAATTTTTGACCAGTCGTAATCATTAAAAACTTGTTTCATTTCAGCTTTTAGCTCTTCTTTCTCTTTCATGCTTAGCACTTCAGCAATTTGTTTTTCAATTTCTTTCCATTCAGTTTTCTCAATTACTGTTTTTGATTTTGACATCACATCTTTTACGATTGCTTCCTGATAATTTTTTAATTCAGGTGCATCTACAGGTTGAAAATAATTAACGGGTATTATGGCAGGATTGATTACTTTATTTAATTCTGCATTTTCTGTTAGTGTATTTATATACTCAATCTTTTTCCTTTGACTGTTAGCAATTGAGGCTATATCCGTTTTTTGAGGTAAAGGAATTTCCGCTGCGGCAACAACAGGTTCGGTATCAAAGGGGGTTACAGAAAAATTAGAAACAATTTTATTTTCAGGAATTGATTTATCAGATTGATTTCGTTGCGACAAATTGCCAATAGTCAATACACAAAACAGACCAATTATGATTCCTGAATAATGTTTTAAGGAAAAATGGTTTTTTGTTTTCTGTCCCAAAATTAGTTTTACTCTGTGTAGCAAATGATTGTGGTCACCTGCAGCAGCTATCACCATATATTGATATGCTGCAGCCTGCTTTTCAAGTGTTAATAAAGCATTAGCATATTCATAAGCATTGTATTGAAACTGCAATACCATTTCATCGCAATGAATTTCTCTTTCTTTTTCTATTTCTTTTGTCAGTGCTTTTATAAAAGGATTAAAATATAATAGTGTTCGTATTATCCGGATTATCAGGTTAATAAAATAATCGTGACGACGAATATGTGCCAATTCGTGAAGCAAAACAGCTTCCACCTGTTGTGGAGACAAATGATTAATAGCTGCAAGTGGCAAAAGGATCACAGGTTTAAAAAAACCTACAGTAACGGGAGAGGTTATCCACTCTGAAACCCATACCTGAACAGTTTTTTTAATTCCCATTTGAGCTGCAATTCTATTTACGAATAAGCGCCAATCAAGAGATGGTTTAGAAAGCCCATAGTTTCTAATAACTCCAACATATCTGTAGTTCTTAATAAATCTGGAAACTGGTATAATTAATAAAATAAAATAAATGATAGCAACTACAGGTACAGCATTTTGCAAATAAGGCTTTATATATGGGGTTGCTGTGTAAAACCCTGAATCAGGAATTATATTATTCCATAAAAGCAAGAGTGTAACTACAAACCATATAAATCCTCCCATAATAAATATGGAAACAAGAGAAGTTTTCTGAGAAGATTTGAGACCAGTGAAAACAGCGGTAATGAACCGGTAAACGACCCATAATAATGCCATCTGCCAAAGGCTGTGCAGTAAAGCCCAACCAAAAATTTGAAGGATGAAGTGTTGGCCGGTCATTTAGTTTATTTTTTTAAACTGTCAAGCAATGTCTGAATTTTGTCTAACTCTTCCGGGCTAGCCTTATGTTGGTTGTTGCCCAGTGCCTGTATCACTAATTGGGTAGGGGAGCCACCAAACAGGTTATCAATCATTTTATTCAATAAATGTTTTTGTGTTTTTTCTTTATTAATTGCAGGCTGGTAAATATGTGTTTTCATTGAATCATCTCTTTTCACAATTCCTTTTTCATGCATAATTTGCATGAGCTTAAGTGTTGTAGTATAACCCACGTCTTTAGTTTTAGAAAGCACCTCATGCACTTCTCTTACTGTCGCTGTCCCGTTTTTCCATAATACCTGGAGTATTTCCAATTCGCTTTCTGTAGGTTTTATAGCTCTTATTGTGCTCATTAGTTAAATTTTAACCGAATATACGACTGATTTCGTAAAACGTAAAAATCTTTTATTTCTTAAATATTTTTTAACAATGTAATAGTTAGGACGGTTGAAATACAGAAAGGTTACAAAAGAACAAGTCCCACTGTAGAAACAGCAGGACTCGATGTAATGGTTCTGATTAAGTTTTTATTGATACTGAACAGTGCTGTTGTTATTATTTTGAGCAACAGGTTCAGTTACTTTTAATTCTTTTATCTGCCCTGTGCCTCCGGCAGAAGGCGCCAAAGATACAGTTTTCTTTGCATTCATCTGTGCCAAGGTTGGGGCTATAACCAAAGATACAATGGACATCAATTTAATCAAAATATTCATTGAAGGGCCGGATGTATCTTTAAAAGGATCACCCACCGTATCACCTGTTACAGAAGCCTTATGAGGCTCTGATTTTTTATAATACATCTCGCCATTTATTTCTACACCCTTTTCAAATGATTTTTTTGCATTATCCCAGGCTCCACCGGCATTGTTTTGAAACATACCCATCAATACACCACTTACCGTAGCACCTGCCAGAAAACCACCCAATGCTTCCGGACCCATTAAAAAACCCATTACCAAAGGAGAAATGATTGTAATAGCACCCGGTAATAACATTTTTCTGATAGATGCCTGAGTAGAAATGGCTACACATTTATCATATTCTGGTTTGCCAGTTCCTTCCATAATTCCTGGTATGGTTCGAAACTGACGACGCACTTCTTCTACCATGCTCATAGCTGCCTCACCAACTGCACGAATGGCTAAAGAAGAAAACAATAGCGGAATCATACCTCCAACAAATAATGAAGCAAGCACATCTGCTTTATATATATTAATACCATCAATACCTGCAACGCCAACAAAGGCTGCAAATAATGCCAACGCCGTTAATGCTGCAGAAGCAATGGCAAAGCCTTTACCAGTAGCTGCTGTTGTATTTCCAACAGCATCCAACACATCTGTTTTTTCACGAACATCTTTTGGTAATTCACTCATTTCTGCAATACCTCCGGCATTATCGGCAATAGGTCCAAATGCATCAATTGCCAGTTGCATGGCTGTAGTAGCCATCATACCTGCGGCAGCAATAGCAACACCATAAAGTCCTGCAAACTCATATGAACCCCAAATACCGGCAGCTAAAACAATGATTGGTAAAAATGTTGATTCCATACCTACAGCCAGCCCACCAATAACATTGGTAGCATGCCCAGTAGATGATTGTTTAATAATTGATTTAACGGGGCCTTTGCCCATTGCAGTATAATATTCCGTAATTATGCTCATTAAAGCACCCACAACAAGACCCACACCTATAGCGCCTAATACATCCCATTTTGTAAATGGAAAATTGCGCAACATCATTGCATCGGGCAAAACAAAATATACTAATACCGCTGATGCTATTGCAGTAAGAACAATAGATCCCCAGTTCCCCATATTCAAAGCTTTCTGAACATTTTCAGTATTTACTCCCGCCGATTCGCTGATGCGAACAAACCAGGTACCAACGATTGAAAATAAAATTCCAACTCCTGCAATCAACATTGGAAGCACTATTGGAGAGAAACCATTCAGTCCATCATTGCCTTCTAAAACAACAGTCTGTTGACCCAATACTATAGTAGCAAGTACCGTTGCAACATAAGAGCCAAATAGATCGGCACCCATACCGGCAACATCACCTACATTGTCACCTACATTATCAGCAATTGTAGCAGGATTTCTTGGATCATCTTCAGGAATACCTGCTTCAACCTTGCCTACAAGATCGGCACCAACATCGGCTGCCTTGGTATATATACCTCCACCAACACGGGCAAACAATGCGATTGATTCTGCTCCCAGTGAAAATCCAGTGAGCACTTCTATTGTTCTGAACATTTCTTCGCTATTGATTGGTGCACCATTAGCAAAATACATTTTAAAAATAATATAAAGCCCACCCAATCCGAGTACTGCGAGACCCGCAACACCTAAGCCCATAACTGACCCTCCGGTGAAGGATACTTTTAAAGCTTTACTCAGACTGGTGCGTGCAGCTTGTGCAGTTCTTACATTGGCCTTGGTAGCCACTTTCATTCCTATATAGCCAGCAGTAGCACTAAATACAGCTCCTATTACAAATGCAACTGCAATTAACCAATGGGAGTGAGGATTGGCAGAAGCCATTACGGCCAGAAGAATACCCACTATCACTACAAAGTATCCTAATATTTTCCATTCTGCTTTTAAGAAGGCCATTGCACCATCTGCAATGTGCTTGCTTATTTCTTGCATTTTATCATTACCGGCATCTTGCTTAGATACCCAATTGAACTTAATAAATGTGTAAAAAAGCCCAACCAGTCCAAGTACCGGAACTACATAAATCAATTTATCCATAAGTGTTGATTCTTAGTCAGAAGTTTAACAAAAACCGCATTTCTGCGGGGCGGCAAAGATAGGGGAAATTGCTTTTAATGATGGAAGGTTGAGTGCTCAAAATTTTGCCCTTTAATTAAGCATTTTCTGAGTTAAAAATTCTTAAATAGGCCTGTGGCAATGAGTTGATTATGTCTGTAGCCAGCATCGCTTCTTGCGAAAATTCCTGTGCTGCAATATCGCCTGCTAAACCATGAATGTACACACCTATAATTGAGGCATTTTCGGGAGAGTAACCCTGTGCCAGAAGGCCGGAAATAATACCACAGAGAACATCGCCACTTCCACCTTTAGCCATACCGGCATTGCCACTACTATTAAAATATTGCTGGCCAAGAGGTGTAGTAATAAGAGTATGATGGCCTTTTAACACGATGAAACATTTTAGTTCAATTGCTTTTGCAGTTGCCTTATTTATTCTTTCAAATTCATTTTGGCATGGGCCAAATAATCTTTCAAACTCTTTTGGATGTGGAGTTAAAATTGAATGGAGTGGTAGCATGTCAAACAATTGTTTATTTCCGGCAATAATGTTCAAAGCGTCAGCGTCAAATACCATTGGACGGCTGAAGTTTTTTAAGGTTTGAAATAACAAATCAATTGTTTCATTGGTAATACCTAAACCTGGTCCTATGCCAATTGAAGAAAATCTTTCCAGATCATTTTTTGTATCTGACTTAAAATGCAGCTCGGTTAAAACCATTGCTTCTGGAGCGGAATTCTGCAGAATGTCATAACCCGATTTTGGAATAAAACAGGAAACCAGACCAGAGCCACTACGCAAACAGGCTTTGGCAGCCAATACAGCAGCACCCATTTTACCATTACTACCCGCCATTATTAATGAGTGTCCAAAATTTCCTTTATGTGCAAACCGGTTTCGGGGCAGATAGAGGTTAAGTATCTTTTTTCTGTCTATCAGTTCTGGAAGGTCAGTAAGCGATTGATAATAATCTTTGTGCAATCCGATATCAAGTAAATGCACTTCGCCAATTGAAAAAGCATTTTCTGCAACGATAAAGGCAGGTTTGTAACATTGAAAACTGAGTGTATGTGTCGCATGGATCGTTGCATTACCCAGAGAAGAATGATCTACATATAATCCACTGGGTATATCAATTGAAATAACTTCACAACCTGAAATGTTTATATTGTTTACTATTTGCAATGCTAGTGCAGCTAAAGGCCTGTTGATGCCTGAACCATAAAGAGCATCAATAATGATTTCTCCTTTTTGAAACTGTTGAAATTGTTCTTCATTTTGAATTAAACTAATGTTTACTGATGTAGCTTGTCTCAGTCTTTCAAGATTAATCTGAAATTCAGGTGTGCCTTTTTGCATCATATCTTCAACTGGTGAGATGATATAGACTGCTACCTGATTTCCATATGAAGCCAGCATACGGGCCATAGCCATTCCATCACCACCATTATTGCCTTTACCACAAAAAATGGAAAATGATTTATTGATGTAGCCGTTTTTTAAAAGCCAATCAGTACAGGCAAAAGCAGCTCTTTCCATTAAATCTAAAGAAGCTATTGGTTCATTAAGGATGGTGTATTGATCCCATTCCCTTATTTGTATGGAATTTAATATTTTCACTTATATAAAGTTGTGAAAGAAAAATCATAAATAATCAGAAGTAGATTATTATTTATGTCATCATCCAAAAAAAGAGATATTTTTTACGCTTTGAAGTATAGAAATTAATTAGCTGATTTTTTTCTTTTTTTTAATTCTGGTTTTAATTCCTGACTTTTTGATAAGCTATCTTCTTCAATGTCGGCGGTAGTTTTTCGCTGCTGATAGTCTCCAAAAAAATCGTAGCACAGATGGGCTGCATCGTATATCATTCGATTAAAACGATTACCGATAATGATGATAGTAGCATTTTCATCAATGAGTCTGGCAAATGCGGCATTACTTCCATGCCATTTTCCGAAATGATAAACTACTTTTTTGCCATTGGTTAAAAGTTGAAGCCGCCAGCCTAAACCATAATTATGAATACTGGGTTTTTCAAAACTATAGGGGGCAAATGCCGAATCAAGCAGTGCAGCACTGAGTAGAAAATCACTATTAAGTGCTTGATCCCATTTCAATAAATCTCGGGGTGTGGTATAAACATTTTTATCGCCGAAGGTAGCATCAAGAAAATCAAAATTCCAATAAGTGCCTTTTGCTGTAAATGAAGGAGTTGCCGTAAGTGAGTCTTTTAGTTGGAAAACATAAGTATGATCCATGTGTAGCGGGTCAAAAATTTGTTGTTTCATATACTCCGGAAATGGTTTTCCGGTGATCTTTTCAATAATTAATGCGAGCAAAACAAAATTGGTGTTACTATAATTAAATTTTGTATCTGGACTTCCCGTTGGGTTTGGAATTTTTTTAATCATCACCTCTAGTACTTCATTATTTGTTGCATACTGATGATTCCATTTTCCTTTTTCATCCATTCCCCATTTGTAATTACTCATAAAGTAGAGATAGTTGGGCAATCCGCTTCTGTGGTTCAAAAGCATTTTAACTGTAATTCCTTTATAAGGAAACCGCGGAAAATATTTTTGCACAGAATCCTGTAACGATAACCGCCCATTCTGCACTAATTGTAAAATAGCTATAGCTGTAAATGTTTTACTGGTTGATGCAATATGAAATGAAGTATTTTCATTTATAGTATCTTTTTTTCGAATGTCGACAAAACCTGCATATTTTTCATAAATAGGGTTACCGTTTTTGGCTATAATAATTCCTCCATTAAAACCAGATTTAAGAAGTGAAGTATCCATAAAATTTTGAAGTAACCTGTGGTAATGACGAAATTCCTGTTTACTTAAATTTAATGGAGTGGGGGGGTAGTATTCCAAAGAATCATCATCTTCTTTTTTATAATTGGAAATATTTTGGCAGCTAAAAAGTAGTAAAGCAATAAAATGTATAAAAAAAAACTTTTTCCTCATGAATCTTTGTATTCATTCAAAAATAGAGGCTAAGCCATGTAACTGTAGTATAAGTTTTCCCCACCTCTTTAAAAATCTTAATATTGCAATATGGCAATCATAAGAAGTACAAGTTATCCCAAAGAAAAAATCAGAATTCTTTTTTTGGAAAATATTAGTGATGCAGCAGTAAGAAATTTCAGACAACAAGGATATAGCAAAGTCGAAAAAATTTCCAAAGCATTGACTGAAGCTCAACTGATAAATGAAATAAAAGATGTACATATTCTGGGAATACGTTCAAAAACACTGATAACACCAGCAGTATTGGCAGCAGCCAAAAAATTGCAGGCAATAGGATGTTTTTGTATTGGAGTAAATCAGGTTGATTTAAATGCAGCAACAAAAAACGGGGTGGTGGTTTTTAATGCTCCCTATTCCAATACACGGTCTGTTGCAGAGTTGGTAATTGGAGCAGCAATAATGCTCATACGGCGTATTCCTGATAAAAACAAAGCTGCTCATCAGGGCTTATGGTTAAAGGAAGCCAGTGGTTGTTTTGAACTGAGGGGTAAAACTTTGGGAATAATTGGCTATGGAAATATTGGAAGTCAGGTTAGCGTGTTAGCTGAGGCTTTAGGAATGAAAGTAATTTTTTATGATGTGGAAACAAAATTGCCATTGGGAAATGCAACTGATGCAAAATCTTTGAAGATGGTACTTTCCAAATCTGATATTGTAACCTTACATGTTCCGGAAACGATTCAAACTAAAAACCTGATTAATAAAAACAATCTGAAGAGTTTTAAAAAAAGTGCCATATTAATCAATTATGCAAGGGGAGAAGTGGTTGAACTGGAATCGCTTCGCAAAGCAATTTTAGACGGTCATATTGGTGGAGCTGCTCTGGATGTGTTTCCATCAGAGCCAGAAAAAAATGGTGATTATTTTCGTACGCCTTTGCAAGATTGTCCCAATGTTATATTAACACCACATATAGGTGGTAGTACTGAAGAAGCACAGCAAAATATTGGTGAAGATGTAAGTGTGAAGTTGTTTAACTTTCTGGAAAAGGGAGTTACGTTTGGCTCCCATACTGTTCCTGCACTTGCGCTTCCTCCACAAGAAGGGAGTCACCGTATTTTGCATATTCATAATAATATCCCTGGTGTATTGTCAGAGATTAACACCCGGCTTTCTCAGCATAAAATAAACATTCTGGGTCAATACCTTAAAACAAATAATGAAATTGGATATGTGGTGCTGGATGTAAACAAAAATATCTCAGGCAACGCTATTCAATTGTTGAAAGATGTAAAAGGAACCATCAAAGTAAGGGTGTTGTATTGAGCAATAAAGATTATTGAAAAGGGAAAATCTTTTTATATTTTCAATATTTTTTGAAAATTTCATAACTTTGTCACGTATTTGATTCTTTTCTGATACCCAAAAGAAAAGCAAATGAAAGTTGTAATCGTTGGTGCAGGTTTTGGAGGCCTAAGGCTGGCACGCAAGCTAAATAACAAGCCCGGTTTTGAAGTGTTATTGATTGACCGCTTCAACTTTCATCAGTTTCAGCCCTTATTTTATCAAGTAGCTACTGCAGGTTTGGATGCCAGTAATATTTCATTTCCACTTCGCAAGGTTTTTCATAAAAGCAAAAATGTTAGAATCAGACTGGCTGAGGTAAAAGAAATTAATGAGAAAGCCAATATACTTATTACACAGGAAGAAGAAATAAGTTATGATATTCTGGTAATTGCAACAGGAGCAGGCACAAATTTTTTTGGCAACGAGAAAATAGCTACTCATGCTTTTCCAATGAAAACAACTGTAGAGGCGTTGCAACTTCGATACAGGATACTTCAAAATTTTGAAAAGGCACTAACCGTAAGAGATGCATCTGAATTAGCAAAACTGATGAATATAGTAGTGGTAGGGGGTGGACCTACCGGCGTGGAAGTGAGTGGCGCATTAGCAGAAATGAAAAAATATGTGCTGCCCAGAGATTACCCTGAACTGGACTTTTCTAAAATGAATATTTATTTGCTGGAAGGTAGTAACCGTTTATTAAGTGCAATGAGTGAAAAGTCATCTAAACAGGCAAAGAAATATCTGGAAAGATTGGGTGTCACAGTGCTTACTGATACCTTAGTAAAAGATTTTGACGGGGCAGCTGTAGCCTTGCAAAATAGTAATCAAATTGATTCTTCAATAGTAATTTGGGCAGCTGGTATTAAAGGCAATATTTTAAATGGGTTATCTAATGATTTAATTGTCAAGGGAAATCGTTTAATAACTAACAGACATTGTAAATTGAAAAATGCAGAAAACATTTATGCCATTGGTGATATAGCTTTTATGGAGACGCCAAAATATCCCAACGGGCATCCGCAAGTAGCGCCGGTTGCCATTCAGCAAGCAGATGTACTGGCTCATAATTTAAGATTGATGGAGAGAAAATCAGATATGTCAGGACTATATGAATTTGAATACAGAGATAAAGGAGCTATGGCCACTGTCGGTAAGAATCTGGCAGTAGTTGATATTCCGAAACCAAAACTACACTTTGGTGGTTTTCTGGCATGGATGATATGGATGAGTTTGCACCTGATGTTAATCTTAGGTGTAAAAAACCGTTTTTTTATTTTTATCAATTGGCTTGATAATTATATTACCAGGGATCAAAATCTAAGGCTGATATTCAGAGACAGAAGACCCGGTAAAACTACTTAGGAGCAAATTTGTCGCCAACTAAGATTAGTGAACCATCAGTCAATTCATCACATTTTAATTTTACAATATGAATAATGGCTGTAGCACCATCAGGATTAGATTTTAATTTCGCAGCCTTATTTGAATTAGGCTCTATGTTCTCTATGATATAAAAGTCTCTTGCAGCTTCTGTGCCATCATTTCTGGTAAAGACAACTTCAGCCACTACTTTTTGAATAAATATATTGGACAGCTTGTTTTCAATAATAATAGCGCCTTGAGATGCGTCAATATGAGAGACAAGATAATTGTCAATATGAGACAGTATTCCGTTTTTTTCAGTTGCAGGATTTTTTACAGCAATGGCAGTGTTTTGTGCAATAACTGGTGTCGTAGTAGAATCAGTTGCGGATTCAGGAGACCTAACTGCTATTTCTTTTTCTGATTTTAAAGTGTCGGAAATATCAGCTTTCGTTTCTGATGTACCACAAGAAGCGAAGACAAATATTAATGTTATTAAGGCAGTGGTGTTTATGAATTTC
>Ga0138256_10001779_pt1 | contig 23221 bp, 19 predicted proteins | sample KNB2016incub_MG_FD_105486 | JGI IMG/M metagenome (GOLD analysis project Ga0138256, IMG submission 105486) | Active sludge microbial communities from wastewater in Klosterneuburg, Austria - KNB2014incub_MG | ecosystem: Engineered > WWTP > Activated sludge > Unclassified | place: Austria... | reverse complement strand
GATTATTTTTTTGATTTAAATATTTATATGCTCTGGATAAAAGAAATGTATGCTGATTATTAAGATTAGAATTAGAAACTTCTACTGTAATGCCATCCCATATCAGCGCTACATCGGAGCCGATTTGTTTAGCAAAATCATCCAACGTGCTGCTGTTTAATATTTTTCCATAGTAGCAAATACTATTGTTGGTGGTTTTTTTATAATTAACTATTGCATAAGGATTTAATCGAATAAAATCATTTATAGTAAAACTGTGGTTTGGTATCTGAATAAAATTTTTGCAAGCATAACGAGTGATTTTTATTGAATCAGAAATTTCTGATTCCAAAAAGAAATCATTCAGATTTCCAAATAACGTTGGTCTTTCAAAAAGAAGTTCTGGATTTCTATTATTGTTAGTTAAAAATTCTTCGTTAAGATCTTCAACAAAAGAACGATATGTAAAAGTAAAATTTCTTGAGGTGTTGACAATATTTCGAGAAGATTGGGAAGTTAAAGTGTTATACATAATAGTATAAAAGGCAATTGCTGTACTTCCCAGCACAATTGCTACAATAAGCAGATTAACAAGAATTATTCGGTGGTTTATTTTCATTGATCATCATTCTCTTTGCAGAACTTTCCTAATAGTTATCAAAAGCTCATCAAAGTCATACGGTTTACTTATAAAATCGGTTGCGCCCATTTTTGCAGAATCAATCGCACTTTTTACGTCGGCATAAGCTGTTAAAACAATTACTTTAGCTTTAATCTGATTTTGCTCAATCGATTTCAAAACATCAAAGCCATCCATTGCCGGCATTTTAAGATCGAGCAAAATCAAATCAACAGGATTATTTTTTAGAAAATCCATTGCTTCAAAACCACTGTTTACAAAGTTAGAATTGTACCCAACTTCTTCAAGCTCCTCTTTAAGAACAGCACAAAGATTTATGTCATCATCAACAATTAGAATTGATTCCATTTACTTTATTCTTTATCCTCTGAATATGTTGAGCTGGTAGATTCCAACTGATAATATTTAACTCTGCTTTTTTGATTTGAAATTTCTGAGTTAAGTGGATTTTTAACCGGATTATCTAATCTTTCCTGTAAAGTTGGAACAAGTTCTGTTTTTATTAATATAACCAACTCTTTTTTTCTGGTTATGGTTTCATCTGAACCTGTTAAATATCTAATTCCAAAAACCCACCAAGGCAAGTCCCTAAGGAATGGTATTCCATTTCTAGCAACAGATTCTTCATTAACAAACAATCCACCTAAAATTGTTTCCTCGCCATTTAAAACAAGAACCTGTGTAGTTGCAGTTGTTTTTTTGATTTCAGTGGTTTCCTCATTCAAAATAAATGAACTTTTTTCTACCATAATATTTTGCATTATGTAATCAATTCCGTTTTCCTTATACACATAAGGAGTTACTTCTATTATGGTTCCTGTAGGAAAAAACTTTTCAACTGTATTTCCTGCAAAGTCTCTTGTTCTAACTGAAAAATCTGATCCAACTTGAATTCTGCCTTTTTTCTTATCTCTAACAACGATATTTGGAGAGGATATTACTTCTCCCAACCCTTCATTTTCAAAAAATCTAAACATTGCTGTTGCCTGACCATAAAAATCACCAGCTTTAAAATCACTTGCACTATTTAATCCAAATGCAGATGGATTTGATTGTTGTTCAGTAGTTGATCTTGTTTCGGTTATCAACTCTGATCCAATGTTTAAACCATTTTGTGCTAATAGAAACTTCCAATCAATTCCTCTTGATTTTGTTTCATTAACATCAACTTCAAAAAATACCGCAGAAATTTTAACTTCCCTTGAATCAACTGAAGCATAAATATCCTCAGGTTTTGCAACTTCATTAACCAGTCGTTTAATGATAATTACATCTTCCTGTTCTTCAAGTATAAAACCACTATACTGCACTATTATAAATAAGGCTTTATCATACGGCATACTTTCAATTTCAATTCCTATCGGGTTGTCTGACACAATAGTTGACACAACCCTTTTCCCTGTTGTGCTTTCGCTTACCTTGCTAAGCAAAGCAATAGCTTCATTAAAAGGTAATGTTTGAGACATGGTAACAAGTTCATCAGGATTATTATAATCCTTCAATCGTCTTTCCCAATATTTTTGTGGGAAGAAACTTCCGGTAAATACAAAAGCTAAAATTATTGAGTATAATAATGTTTTCATCTTAATTCTCATTTTTGTTTCTCTTTTAATTCTGATCTATCTAATTCTAGATCCACTTTTTCTATTATGCCGCCTTTATTAAGTATAAAGCTAACTCTACTATTCTGATAATCAATCTTGGTCAAATAACCTAGATAAACTTGTTCACCTTCCCAAATCAGATATGTATTACCTCTGCTATCAGCAACAAAAGCACCTTCTGGTATAAGGGCTAATAAAGTAGCCCCCTGTACATCAAGCAATTCATCTACGTTAGGGGGTATTTCATTTCTAATAAGCGGATAGAACGCATCATATAAAGTTGGAGCACCTAAACTGTTTTCAACAAATGAAGCCGGTGCAAATCGATTATCGGATGAAAAATATGTTTTAGCGTTTATTGTAAAGCTAACAAGATAAACTGGTATCTCATTTTCTTTTGTTTGAACCAAATTACCTAGACTTACATTCGTTACCTTCTTTAACTCTTTGCTATGCTCTATTGCAAAAATCAGATTATAGACTTCATTAAAGAAACCAAATCCTGTAAGCTTATATTCGTGATAGAAAAATTCTTTTTCTTGCTTTTGTTCTACATACTCTATATTAACCTGCGCTTTATCTGAAAATCCATTAGTTACATTGTTTACAAAATTGTAAAACTTAATGGATGATAAATTCTGGGGTATATTAAACTCCCGATTAGCAAGAATTGAATCAAGCTGGTTTGATTTAACTAAAAGAGCTTGATATTGTGAAAGCAATTCTTGCGGATCCAATGCTTTTGCTTGTAGTTCTTTAAGCTTATCTCTCTTTTTATCCAGATCTTTATTCTGGATAAAGTATAGATATGATCCTCCCGCAATGAGAATCACTAATAATAATGCTAGCAGAACTAACGTGCTTCGTAATTTTTTATTCATTTTTCTTCTGGTATGAAGTAATATCAAATGTTAAATTATATTTAAAGGCATTCTTTTCTCTAAGTGCTTCATTAAGCATACTATTAAGCTGTGCGTTATCAAGACTGTATGCCATATCTGTGGGTGAGTATTTTGATAATGAATATCCTTCTATCTTTATGCTATTGCTGTTATCACGTACAACACTGGATATCCAGATATTTTGCTTGCTGCCGCAAAAAGCTGCAACGTCTTTTAACACACCCTTCCAAATTCCTGTTCCTACAGCTGCTGAATCCAAAATCGCCTGAGTTTGACCGAAACTACTTATCTTTCCTTCAAGTTCAGAAATTTTGCTAAGCGTTTCCTGGTTTTGGCGAATTATTAAATTCTTCTGCTGTATTTCTGAATCAAGTTTTGATAGCTCTCTATTATTCTGTAATACTTTTATTGTAAACAGAAACGCTGCAATAAATAGAAGTGGCAATACCGCAAAACTATGCCAGGAAAATTGAAAGAATTTTTGTTCTTCAGAGATGTACTTTGGTAAAAGATTTATTCCTTTGTACTCTTTAGCTTGTTCATCAAAATATTCTGTAGCTACCGCAATAGGAACGCTGTAAGTAGAAAATTTTGCTTTAGTATCTTCATCAATCTGTGTTATATCAACATCATCAAATTCTAATTTGCTAACGTTGGCTTCAGGAAAAGTGCCATAAAAAGATAGAATGAGATTTTCAGAATCATCCTCACCGCAAACAATTATGTTATCAAGTGAAGTTATTCCGCCATTTTCCATCTCAAGTAGAATTTTAGAGAAGTAAACATCATATGTATGAAGATTACTAGTTCCAATATCAAGTGTACTGCCGATATGCTTAAGTTTTCTACCTTGTAGAAAAATTAGCTTACTATATTCTTTACCGATATAAACAATTAAGCTCTGATCATCTGGAAAAAATTTTTTTCGTTTGCCAACATAATAGGCTAATGCAATATCAGCACTTTTTATAGTTGGTACTTTAAAAAACTTTTTGCCAAAATACCCTGCAATGTTATCTGTTAAATTAACACAGGCTACTGGTCCATCTATAAAAGCAGATAACAATGAACCATCAGAAAGTTCTAGATAATCCAAGCTTTCTTTTTCAACATTAACACCTTTTGTTTGCCGGATATCCGCAAGAATTTCATCAAGCAACTTGTTGCTTTTCAAATCTCTCTTGCCTTCAAAAGGATGATAATAAATTGCCGGTTCTGTTAATGCAGGAATAAACTCAAGCTTACTTAAGTTTACACCTTTGAGTGCCGCGCCAATAGAACTTATACTTGGTGCGTCAATGTCGCTGGCAAGTGTAGAGTTTTTTGAGGTGTCAACTCCTTCAAGTTGAAGCCCATCACTTTCCAGGTTAAACCCTGCCGTTGGATGTAGATCAGTTTTATTAGCAACAACATCTACAGATGCCGTACTAATAACTTTTAATCTGTTGCCAGTTTTATCCTGACTTACAACTGCAAGTTTTGTATCGTTGCCTTCGCAATATATGCAGGCTATTGTTTTCATAATTTAAGCCGCCAGTATTTGCTGAATTCTTGTTTTATTATTGGAATATGTAATTGCCGTCTCTAAGGAAATCTTCTTTGCAAGATATAAACGTTTTAGGTCTTGTTCCATAGTTATCATACCTTGCGCCCCACCTTGATTTATCATCATATAAATTTCACTTGTGTTGTTATTCTTGATTGCAGCCTTGACACTTGGTGTTACAAGTAAAACTTCTTTTGCAAGAACACGTTTGCCATCAAGACTTGGAACTAGTTTTTGAGATACAACTGAAATTAATACGTCTGCAAGTCTGTTTCTTACTCTTTCTTGTTCTCCAGGATCACATTCAGCAATAATTCTATCTATAGATTCTACAGCTGATGATGTGTGAAGAGTTGAAAAAACTTTGTGTCCAGTATCTGTTACTTCTAATGCCGCCATTATAGTATCTGGATCTCTCATTTCACCAACAACAATAATATCAGGATCCTGGCGAAGTGATTGGACGATACCTTCTTTGAATGATAGAACATCTCTTCCAACTTCTCGGTGTTTGATCAAAGAAATGTTTGAAGTATGAACATACTCAATCGGTGCTGCGATAATAATAACATGACAAGGGTCTATTTTATTATGATGATCAATAATAGAATCTAATGTTGTAGATTTACCAGAACCAGTAATTCCGGTTATAAGTGATAATCCAAATTTTATATATCCGTGGCTTAATGCTCTTACGATATTCGGATGAAAATCTAATGAAGATAACGGTCTAATAGTTTGATTGATCGCTCTCATATTCATTGCGAGAGTATCAAGATCAAAAAAGGCATCTGAACGAAATCTTACATTTAAATTTCTTCTTTCATATAAAAACGTATAACTAAAATCTAAATTTCTTTTTTTACCTAATTGATCTCTTTGACTTGTGTTGAGCAGATTAATAATTATTAATGCAGATTCATCATATGTAAATTGGGGAATTTCCTTAACTCTCTCCTTGATACCAAATATTCTCATCCAAACATAACCAACGTTACCGTGCCCGCCAATTTCAATATCAGAAGCATCCTTTTCAATCATATTGGTAAGAAGCTTGTTATAAAACTTTCTTAAAGTAAGTCTATCTGCTTCTTTAACTTTGTCTACATTTTCAAGAATAAAGTGTACTCTATCCGGACCGAATAATGATTCAGGAATTGTTTTACAAAAATTTTCTAATATCTTTTTTTCTTCAGAAACGTTCACTTTAGTCCTATATAATTTTTAAAAACTATATAATGTTAGATAAAACTATACCAGCTTATAAAAACAGGTTTTTAGGTAAATAATTATTTTTTTTGTGATTTTGTAATACTTTTAATGTAAAATTTACACTTAAGTAATAAATTTTACGATTCGCTGGTGCCCGCAAGAACTTCTTCGATGGATGTTAAACCCATCTTAACTTTCTCTAAACCAGCTTCCCTCAAATTAAGTGTACCATCTTTCTTTGCCTGAACACGTAAACTTTCTTCATCTACTTCAACACCAGATTTTACAATTAACTGTCTTAACTCTCTTGTAAAATAAAGTGCTTCGTGTATTGCAATTCTTCCTTTGTATCCAGTACTATTGCATTCTTCACATCCAACAGCTTGATAAATAGTGTAACCTCTCCATTCAGCAATATTAAGCTCTGCCGCTGACATTAATACTTCATCAAAATTTACAACGCGCTTTTTACATTTAGGACATAGCTTTCTAATTAAACGCTGAGCAACTATAAGATTTATTGCATACGCAATAAGAAATGGTTCAATACCCATTTTGTACAATCTTGCAACAGCACTTGGCGCATCGTTAGTGTGAAGTGTAGAAAAAGTTAAGTGACCTGTGTTTGCCAATTTGATTGCAATTTCTGCGGTCTCTTTATCTCTCATTTCACCTACAAGAACTATATCAGGATCGTGTCGTAAAATCGATCGGATAGCTTGTTCAAAACCCATTTTATATCCAATCTTAAGCTGTCTTGCGCCTTCAATAACATATTCCACAGGATCTTCGACTGTTAGCACATTAACTTCCGGAGATATAACTTGATATAATGCTGCAACAAGTGTTGTGCTTTTACCACTTCCCGTAGGTCCGGTTAAGATAACCATACCTTGTGGTTGGTTAATGGCTTTTTCAAAAGATTTTCTAGCATTACCAGCTAGACCTAATTTATCAAGATCCCTGATAACTTTTCTATCATCAAGAATTCTTATTACAACGCTTTCAAATTTATTTTTTAATTCTGTTCCCACCATCGGCAATATTGAAACTCTAAATCTTATAATAATATTATCGATGTCTCTTTGAATAAAACCATCTTGCGCCATTTCGCGCTCAAATCTATCCATACCTTTTGCACGATCTTTAACAACTGCTACAACTGCTTCCGGTAAAGTGTTTTCTTGCACATACCAAGTTTGTAAATTGCCATCAATACGCATCATTATATGTGTTTTATTTCCAGAACGTGGAATAAAATGTATATCACTTACACCTTTTCTTACCCCTTCAATCAATGCTGCTTCGACAAGATTTATTAATGCACTTTTATTTATTTCCGCATCTAATTCTTGTTCATCTAGTGAAGTATCTTCTCTTTCATCAATTTCTAAATTAGCATCACTTTCCATTGCTTTTAGAAATTCATTTTCAGGAGGTAGAATTTTTTCGATTAGTTTTTCATAATCTTTTTTTCGTATAAATATTACTTCATACTTTTTAGCATTTAATCCGAATGCGATTTTAGGAATGTTTCTATCTGTAGGATCGATTGCGGCAATAATAAGTTTTTCTTTATTGCGCTCATCAAACATAAATGGAATTATCTTGTTCTCAAGTATTTGTTGTTTAATTCCATCTCCCGAACCAAGAATCATATTTTTAATTGAATCTAATCGAGCATCTGGTATATCTTCTGGACGTGTTTCTAATTCGCGAAAGGCATAAAGAATGGCAACTTCACGGAAAATAACATCGTGATCAAATTTAAAATCCTGCACAAGAATTTGAGCTAAATTTCTTTTAATTTTACTCTTGTCATTATTCTTTGCCTGGAGCGCTTTCTCGAGCATTTGACCATCGATTATTCCTTTCTTAAAAAGTAAATAACCAATCTTATCTGTCATCTCAAGATTTGTATCGATCATGCAAAATTTCCATCAACATTATTGGTTATACTTGCAGTACCCGGAGTTTTAGGTCTTACAGTTGCTGTTTCTGCTGATACTAAAGTTAATAAAATCATTACGATCATAATAAACATTGCAATGCCAACCTGTATTAGTTCAATTAAATTTTTTAGCTTATATACGGTTTCAGTTTCATAATAATTTGCTAACTGCAGTGCTGTGTTTTTAATTGTACCTGTTTCTTCACCTGAATGAAATCTTGATAATGCAGTTTCTGTAAACACTCCTGAAGCCTCAAATGCATCAGTAACTCCAATTCCTTTTTTTACCATCAATGGTATTGCCACATTCTTAACTTTGTCTTCAAAATAAGCGTTACCACTTGCTTCTGCAGCAATTCTAATCGGTTCAATACTTTCCGCAGATCCACTATATAAAGTATAAAACACACGACAGAAAACTTCAATCAATGTTTTGTGTACAAGTGATCCAATAATTGGTAATTTAAGAGTGTACTGATCTATAATAAACCGGCCTTTATCAGTTTTTGAAAATTGGAAAAGAGCAATTGGTGGTATTATCATAAAAGCAGCAACTAAATAAGGATTTTCCATTAAAAAATCACTTATTTTTAAAGTGAATGCAGTCATCGGAGGAAGTTCAACACCAAAGCGGACAAATAATTTTGCAGTTTCTGGAAAAATATATCCAACATAAAATAACACAGCTAGGAATAACACAAAGACTGTAACCATAGGTGTTATTAATGCACTTCGCATATTCTTTCTAAATTCTTGATTCCTTTCCAAGAATTTTGCAGTAGCTCTATAAATCTCAGTCATGTTACCACTTTTAGAAGCAAGACCGAGCATATAAGCAGTAAACTTTCCAAAAATATCTTGATACTTCAGAAAAGTTGCCTGACTATCTGCTCCCTTTTTTAATTCGTTATTAATTTCTTTTAAAGTGTTTTTTAATGCTAGATTTTGAGTGTCGTTGATTAGAAGAGTTAGAATTTCTCCGTATGCAAGTTTTTGCTCTAAAAGTTCGGCACTAATTTTAACAAACGTTACAATATCTGCAACTGGTGGTTTAGCTTGAAAATCAATTAATTTTTTGTTTACAGAAAGGGGTTTGTATCCAAGCCTTGCTAAAGCATCTTCAACTTCTTTTTTGTTGAAGGCTTTTTGCTCGCCACGTATTGGTTTGTCTGTTCCCTTTTGTGCTTTATAAAGAAAAGTAGATTTTTTTTCGGAAGCTAAAATTTTTAGTTGATTTTTTTCGGCAAGTCTTTGAATCTTTTTCTTACATTCTATAGAAGATTCTGCAGTTAAAGTTCCAGAGATTGTTTGCCCATTCATTTTTTGAGCTGTAAACTTGTACTCAACCATAATTTCCCTTTAAAATTATAATAGGCTGATAAAATTACTCATTTTATCAGCCACTAAAAAATATTTTTGGTTAATGTTAAAAATTAATTGATAGTAGTTGCAATACTATCATCAAAAACATCAACTGTAACTGTCCATTCATAATTTGCGTCATCTGGTGTTCCAACCAATGATACGTTATTTGCAGCAACTGTAGCAACCCAAGCACCACCAATACCAGAGGCAACTAATTTTGGAGGAATTGCAAATCCCTGCCCACCGTTTGAAGCATCAAAAGCATTACCACCGCCACCTAAGGCTACTGGTTTCTTGTAATATTGCTGAGCTAACGCTGCTAGGTTTGTACCTTCAGAAGCCATTGTATCTTTAGCTGATTCTTCAGCATTTGCATTGAATAAATTGATACCAACTACTATTGCGATACCAACTATGATAACACCAAGAACGATTAAGAGAAGTTGTTGTTGACCCATGATAGATCTCCTTTAAGAATGTTTATGAAATATATTTAATGAATAATTTATTTTTATTTAGTGAATAACTGTCGTTGCAATGGAATCACTAAAAACAATTAGTTGTACCTGTACAGAATCCGTGCCATTAACAACTTCATTTCCGGTTCCATTTAAAGTAATTTCCTCAGCTTGAATAATTGCGGTATAATGCCCACTTGGAGTATTACTTAAATCTGAAGGCAATTGCCAATCTGTAAAGGACCCACCACCACCACCTAGGATAATGGGCTTCTTATAATACTCTTGCGCCATAAGTGCAACATTCATTAGCTCATTAAAAATTAAATCTCGTTTATTTTCAACTGCACTTGAGCGAAATAGTACGATTGCAGTTATTATCGCAATACCGACTATTATTGCACCAAGTACTATTAATAACAGTTGTTGTTGACCCATAAAATTACCTCAAATAATAATAAAATCTAATTTAATGCCGAACTTAAATATTTATATTTTAACGAGTTATCGAGAACATTTAAGATAATACTTAATAAAACGGTAAAATATACTCGCAATTATTACATTACCTGTAATATTTTCTTACCTAATTGTTTCTGGTACTATCAAAATTTAAAAATAACTCGCAATATTACGTTCAATTGATATACACTTATAAAATACTATGCCAATTCAATAATATAACTTCAAAATGCAGTTAGAATATTTTTTTTAGCAAGTAATTATTTCCGAAGATGTAAATATTTCCTGTAAAATGTGGCGGCAATATTTGGGTAATAGTGTTTCAGTTACTATTTTTCTATGAGATTAGATTAATGTAGAAAATTAAGAGTCTGGAAAAACATTGTTTTAATTACAATGCTTTCGATCAATAAGAGTTATAAACGAAATAATGTTGTCTTTAAATTGTCAGTTAAGCTTTACGTAAATATTATACTTCTACTTTAAACAAATAATGCGGTATATTCTCACTGAAGATGTAATTATTACTGATAATAATTACATCTTTCTACTTAAAATGTCTAATGATTAATTCTTTTTAAGGTTTTATTTGCAATCAAATAGATAAAATTATTTTTTTACTAAAATTTTATCTAATCTTAATATGCAATTCTTTTAACTGGTTTTCATCAACAGTAGATGGAGAATCATCCATTAAAGATATAGCGCTAGCAGTTTTTGGAAAAGCAATTACATCACGAATCGAATGTTCACCAGCAAAGAACATTGCCATTCTATCAAAACCAAAAGCAATTCCTCCATGTGGTGGAGCACCGTACTTGAATGCATTCATTAAAAAGCCAAACTTATATTGTGCTTCTTCGTCCGAAATTCCAAGAGCTTGAAACATTTTAGATTGTAAATCAGAATTGTGAATTCTTATACTTCCACCCGCAATTTCACTTCCATTTAGCACTAAATCGTATGCACGTGCTTTAACTTTTCCAGGATCAGAAGACATTAATGGTATATCCTCAACTCGTGGGGAAGTAAAAGGGTGATGCATTGCGTAAAATCTACCGGATTCCTCATCCCATTCAAATAAAGGAAAATCTGTTACCCAAAGTAATTTTGGCGCAGAATCTTCTTTAATAAGATTTAATCTCTTAGCCATTTCTAATCTTAATGCACCCATTGTATTTAGAGTTTTAAGTTTGGGTCCAGATAGGATAAAAATTAAATCCCCTGGTTTTGCGTTAAGAGAATTTGTAAGATTTTGTTTTTCTTCATCACTAAAGAATTTCATTGTTGGTGATTCAAGTTCATTTTCTTTCACACGAATCCAAATTAATCCTTTTGCACCATGTCCTTTTACAAAATCTGTAAGAACATCTAACTGATTTCGAGTGTAATCACCACAGCCTGGAGCTAATAATCCTGTAATAACTCCTTTTGCATCAACAGCATCTTTAAATACTTTAAACCCAGTATTATGAAAAATGTCATTTAGAGTTTTCATCTCAAGCTCAAAACGTAAATCTGGTTTGTCACTGCCATATTTTTCCATTGCTTCATCAAAGGACAATCTTGGAAGTGGAATTTGAAGCTCTCGATTCCAAACTTGTTTAAAAAATTGTTTCATCAATCCTTCAACAATCGTAAAAATATCTTCCTGATCAATAAAAGACATTTCAACATCGATTTGGGTAAATTCAAGCTGTCTATCGGCACGCAAATCTTCATCTCTAAAACATTTTACTATTTGAAAATAACGATCCATTCCAGCAACCATAAGTAATTGCTTGTAAGTTTGTGGAGATTGGGGAAGAGCATAAAACTTACCTTTGTGCATTCTGCTTGGAACAAGAAAGTCTCTTGCGCCTTCGGGCGTACTTTTCATCAATACAGGGGTTTCAACTTCAACAAATCCATTCTCATCAAAATATTGGCGAGTAACTTGAGCCATTTTGTGCCGTAATATCATGCTTTTCTGGAGCTTTGGTCTTCGTAAATCTAAATATCTATACTTTAATCTTAAATCTTCATGTGTGTCGATATCATCTTTAATTGCAAATGGCGGTGTTTCAGCTTCGTTAAGAATTATTAGATTATTTACCATCACATCTATATGTCCGGTCGCAAGATCAGCTTTATCCGTATCTGCTGGACGTTTTCTTACAACACCTTCAATCGCAATTACAAATTCACTGCGTAAATCTTTTGCTGCTTGATGTGCGGTTTCATTAAATGTTGGTTCAAATACAATTTGTGTAATTCCGTGTCTATCGCGCACTTCAATAAAAATAACTCCACCAAGATCTCTTCTTCTATCAACCCAGCCGTTAAGTACAACATTTTCACCAATATTTGATTCGCGTAACTCGCCGCAAGTGTGTGTTCTTCTTTTAAATTGCATAATGCTCTAAGTAACTCCTAAATGAATTTGAGGGCTAAAAATAACTAAATGATTGAGGGCAATCAACCTTGTTTTGAAGCAAACGACAGTTTTGTAAATTTAGCATAGAGTTTAAAAGAATTAAATGGCACTGTCTAAAAAGAACATATCATTACCCAATTTATATTTTATTATAATTCTATCAACATATTTTCTTTCAAGATTATATTTTCATTTAATTTTAAAGTTTGAGTTTACATATCATCTGAAAGATTTCTTAATACAATACTTAGATGTAAGTTTATTGAAAAATAATTTGTGGGAAAGTTTATTTTACCTCCATTCACAACCACCATTGTTTAATTTTCTAATTGGCATAAATGAAGCATTATTTGGCAATGATGCAAAATTTATCTTTTTTTTGTTGTTCCATTTTATAGGAATTTACATTGCATTACTTGGTTTTCATATCCTATCTATGCTTTGGATTAATAAAAATCTATCAGTTTTTATAATAGTTTTTTATCTACTTACTCCAGCAACTATAGTTTACGAAAATTTGTTTTTTTATACACACCCTATAATATTCTTTCTAGTTTTTTCTTGTTACAATTTGCTCAGGTATATAAAAGATGGGAAAAGGGGAAATCTTTTCTATCTAACATTAGGATTAAGCTTTTCTGTTCTTACTACTAGTTTTTTTCATCTTATTTGGTTTATAAGTCTATTGTTTTTGCTCTGGTTAATTAATAAACCTAAAAGAAGGGAAATATTTCTTACATCTTTAATACCCTTCATCATTTTGTTTGCTTTATATTTTAAAAACTTTATTGTGTTTAATCAGTTTAATACCAGTTCATGGGTTGGCTTGAATCTATCAAGAATTACCGTTCAACAACTTGATAAAACAACAAAAGTACAATTGATAGAAGTTAAAAAAATATCGGATGCTTCTTTGCTCCCCCCTTTTACGCACTTTAAGGATTTGGGCACTTTTGAAAAAAAGTATTTTGGCTCTAATACCGGGATAGATGTTTTAGATCAAACAATAAAGGAAAGTGGTAGAACAAATTTCAACAACTATGGATATATAAAAATCTCAAATCAAGTTTTAAATGACGACATTTATGTAATGAGAAATTATCCCCAGGTTTATTTACGAGGGATTACAAAAGCATTCCTAAGATATTTTGATTCTCCAACCAAATACAAATTATTAACTATCAATGTTTTTAGAATAAACCTATATAACAAAGTTTTTGATTCGTTTATTTATGGAAGTTCTTCTAAAACAAATACCGGCTATACAACTATTTTATTGACACTTCTAATTTTAGTTGGTTCATTCTATTTGTTATTTAAATCTAATAGTGATTTTATACTAAAAGCTTTTTTAATTTTTGCACTATTCAATATACTTTATGTTATGTTTGTTGGAAATTTCTTGGAATACGGCGAAAACAACAGATTTAGATATTACACTGAAATATTTACTTACTTATTATTTGCTATAATTTTAAATAAATTGTTTTTAAAGATCTTTATCACTAATTCTAAAGCACGCAAGTATGAACACAGTAGAACTAATCCGTAAAAAAAGGAATAAAGAAAATCTTTCTAAAGAAGAAATTTTATTTCTTATTAATAACTATACAAAAAATAAAATTCCAGATTACCAATTCTCCGCATTCTTAATGACAGTTTATTTTAATGGAATGAGCAAAGAAGAAACCGCATCTCTTACGGAAGCAATGCTTTATAGTGGAAAAGTTTTAAATCTTAATTCAATTCCAGGAATAAAAATCGATAAACATTCAACTGGCGGAGTTGGAGATAAAACATCTTTAATAATTGCACCTATTGTTTCTGCGACTGGTGTTAAAGTTCCAATGATTTCCGGAAGGGGGTTGGGACATTCCGGTGGAACGCTCGATAAGCTTGAAGCGATTCCCGGTTTTAGAACCAATCTTACTTTATCTGAATACAAAAATGTTCTTAAAAAAGTTGGCGCAGTTTTAATTGGACAGACAAAAGAAATTGCGCCTGCCGATAAACTTATTTATGCTTTGCGTGATGTAACAGCAACTGTTGAATCGATTCCGTTAATTACCGGAAGTATAATGAGTAAAAAACTTGCCGAAGGGATTGATGGACTTGTGCTTGATGTTAAAACCGGCAACGGCGCATTTATGCAAAAGACAGAAGATGCAATTGCACTTGCAGATTCACTTATCCAAACGGCAAAAGCGTTTGATAAAAAAGTTATTGGATTTGTTACTGATATGAACCAGCCACTTGGGAATTATATTGGCAACTGGTTAGAAGTTTATGAATCAATACAGGTTTTGCGTGATGGGAAGAAAAATGATTTGACGGAGTTATCATTAATTCTAGCCGGAGCAATGATTTATCTTGGTAAAAAATCAAAATCACTTGATGAAGGAATTGAGGAAGCGATAAGAATTTTAAAATCAGGAAAAGCTTTTGATAAATTTGTTGAGATTGTAAAAGCACAAAACGGCAAAACTGATTTTATCTTACATCCGGAAAAATATCCCAAATCAAAATTTAAAGAAGTTATTAAAGCAAACTCTGCTGGATATTTATCTGAGGTAAATACTTATGAACTTGGGATGGCAGCAATTGATCTTGGTGCTGGAAGAAAAACAAAAGATGATAAAATTGATCCCAAAGCAGGAGTAATTTTTAATTACAAAGTTGGTGATACTATTAGTAAAGGTGTTGTATTGGCTGAGTTGTTTTCAGATTCCAAATCCGGAATTGATAACGCAAAGAAAAGAATTGCCAACTCAATAAAAATTTCCAGATCAAAACCACAAAAACTAAAACTGATTAAGACTATTATTAATTAGAGCACTTTTAAGTGGAGACTATCAATAATTAAAGTTTCCACTTCTTTCAATTCCAACCCTCTAGTGTTATATTTTATAACACGAATATCTAATCTTAAGGAGAAATGAAATGCTTTTTATCGTAGCACTTATCGCAGCAGTTGCAGCTTTTTTTATCTATAAAAATGCAAAGAAATATAATATAAAAGCTCAGGCCACATTTTCATTCATCGGAATGATTGTGGCAATTGTAATAGCTTTTGCACAATGCTTTACTGTTATTCCTGCAGGATTTGCCGGCGTTATAGATATGTTTGGTTCTGTAAGTGATAATACATTGAAACCCGGAGTTAACTTTGTAAATCCAATTGCTAACGTTGTAAAGTTTGATACGCGTAAACAGGAGTTAAAAGAAAGTATGAACGTTCCTTCAAAAGAGGGATTAAGTATCGACCTTGAATTGAGTTTAATTTTTCGTTTAAGTATGGATAAAGTAAATGAGATTTATAAAACTGCAGGAGATTACGAAGAATATCTTCAAAAAATAGTAACTCCAAATTTCAGATCAGTTGTTCGTGGAGTAACAACAAAGTATGAAGCTAAAGCTCTTTATACTGCAGAGCGTGAAAAACTTGAGAGCGAAATAAAAACTAAACTTGCTGAAGTTCCTGAAATGAAAGAAGCAATTGTGCTTTCAACTCCGTTAAGACAAATTACTCTTCCAATTGGATTGAAAAATGCCATAGAAGAAAAGCTAAAATCTGAACAGGAAAGCCAGAGAATGCAGTTTATTCTTGAAAAGGAAAGACAAGAAGCTGATAGAAAACGTATCGAAGCAAAAGGAATTTCAGATTTTCAGACGATTGTAAGTCAAGGTTTAAGTGACCAGATACTTAGATGGAAAGGAATTGAAGCGACTGAAAAGCTTGCAAATTCGCAAAATTCTAAGGTAATTGTGATTGGTTCTGGCAAAGATGGGTTACCAATTATATTGGGAAATCAATAATAAACTGATTGGTCATTTTGAATTTACAATTCATTTGCTATTTTTGAACTCATAAGTCAAATAATTAGATAAGCTATAAAATATGCTTCCATCGATACATACAATAAACTTATTATTGCCGTTTTTTTACATCGCAACATTTGCGATTTACTTCTATGATTTTCAACAAGGCGGCAAAAAATTTGAAAACTCAAAACGTGTTTTTCTTTTCTTAACACTGATTCTTCATTTTATATATTTAGTTTTAAGAACTATCGAATTCAATCATCCTCCAATTACAAATGTTTTTGAGATTTTTACTGTTCTTGCTTGTGCAATTAGTTTTGCTTACTTCATTCTAGAATTAGTAACGGATATTCGTGGAACAGGTCCATTTATAATTATCATCTCAATAATCTTTCAAGTTATATCTACTTTATTTATTCAGGATCTAACTGAAGTAAAAGAAGTTTTAAGAAGTAACTTACTAGGCATTCATGTTATCAGCGCTCTAATTGGATATTCTGGAATTACAATTTCCGCGGTTTATGGAGTTTTATATCTCATCCTATATAACGAAATAAAACTTAATAAGTTTGGTTTGATATTTAATCGCTTACCAAGTTTAGAAATATTAGAACGTATGAGTTTTATTGCAGCGATTATAGGATTTGTTTTGTTGACTATTACAATAATTATCGGAATAATCTGGCTGCCGCAAGCATTTCCAAATATTACTTTTGCAGATCCAAAATTGATTGGAACATTTGCAGTTTGGGTTCTATATGGAATTGGACTTATCAATAAATTTTTAGGCAAATGGAGAGGTAAGAAATTAATTATTCTCTCAATCATCGGATTTTGTCTGGCAATTTTATCAACAATGCTCACAAATTTTTTAGGAAAAAGTTTTCACTCATTCTATTAGAATATGAATCTTCTAGGAATATCAATAAATCATCGTACTGCTCCAGTAGAACTTAGAGAAGCACTTCATTTAAGTGAAGATGAAATTCGTAAGTTCATACAGCAGACAAAAGATAGTGCTTTTGCAGAGGGAATAATTATTTCCACTTGCAACAGAACTGAGATTTATGCGATTCCAAAGAGTGATAAAACAAGTTTAAAAGATTTAGAGAACCTGATAAAAAATTATAAATCAAGTTTTGAAGTAAAGGATGAAAACTTTCAACACTTTATTTCCCGCGAATCTATCGAACATCTTTTTCGTGTTGCTTGTGGTATTGAATCACTGTTGATTGGTGATAACCAGATTTTTAAACAAGTAAAAGATTCATTTTTGATTTCTGAGGAAATGAATTTTGCGGGAGTTCTAATTCGCCGTGTAATGGATGCCGCAACTCGTGTTGGCAAACGTGCTATCAACGAAACAACAATCAGTGAAGGTGCTGTTACAGTTAGTTATGCGGCAGTTCAGCTTGTTGAAAAAATATTTTCCAATCTTCAAAAAAAATCAGCACTAATAATTGGAACAGGTGAAACAGGAGAGATTGCAGCCAAACATTTACGTGATAGGGGCATCGGAAGACTGGCATTAACAAATCGTTCATTTGAAAAAGCAGAAAAACTAGCTGCCGAATTAAAAACAGCTGTATTTCCATTCTCAAACTTCAAAGAGCATTTACACAAGTTTGATATAATTGTAAGTGCTACAAGTGCAGAGGGACTGATTATCACCAAGAAAGATATCGAAGATGCGATGAAGAAGCGTAATTATGCTTCGATGGTGCTAATGGATATTGCAATTCCACGTGATATTGATCCTGAGTCCAAAAAGATAGATTATGTTTTTTATCATGATATAGATTCGCTAAACATTATAGTTGAGCAAAATTTAGGAAAGAGAAAATCGGAAATTCCTAAAGTTGAAAAGATTATCCAGGAAGAGCTTGATAATTTCTTTGAATGGTATAATTCTCTTGAAGCCGCACCAACCATAAAAACGTTACGAGATTATTTTGAAAGTGTGCGTGCTGAAGAAGTTGAAAAGAATATTAACAAGTTTTCAGAGGATGATAAGGAAAAATTGGAGATCATTACAAAGAGAATAATAAATAAAATACTTCACCATCCCACAATTGAATTAAGAAAAATCTCTGAATCAGATTTGAGAGCTGAAGATACGGCTGCAAAAATTTCTGTAATTAGAGATTTGTTCGGGTTAAACTCCAGTAAAGACGAAAAGAACAAAGGATAAATTTTGAAACAAAAAATTGTAATCGGTTCACGTGGAAGCGAGCTTGCATTATGGCAGGCAAATCACATCAAACGCGAAATAGAGAAGAAAAGCAAAAAAGTAAGAGTCGAAATCATCATTATAAAAACTAAAGGTGATAAGATTCTTGATGTTGCACTTTCAAAAATTGGAGACAAATCTCTTTTCACCAAAGAGCTTGAAGTTGAACTTCTTGCAAAACGAATTGATTTAGCTGTTCACAGCTTAAAAGATCTTCAGACTCAAATTCCTGATGGGTTGAAACTTGCAGCAGTTACAAAACGCCACGAGGTTGAAGATGTTTTGATTGCAAGAAAAAAAGGAATGACTATTCAATCGTTACCTGAGTTCGGAGTGGTTGCAACAGGTTCACTAAGAAGAAGATCGCAGTTACTTCATCTTCGTCCCGATCTTACAGTTCTTGATTTACGCGGAAATGTTCCATCACGAATTCAGAAATTTTTAGAATCAGAATGGGATGCAATTATTCTTGCGCGTGCCGGAGTTGAAAGATTAAATCTTAAAAAACACATTTCTTCATTCATCCCAAAAGAGGAAATTCTTCCGGCAGTTGGGCAAGGCGCACTAGGAATTGAAATACATGAAGATAACAAAGTTGTTAATGAGATTCTTAAATCACTTCATCACGATGAAACCTATAAAGCTGTAATCGCTGAACGATCTTTGCTTCGCGCATTAGAAGGCGGATGCCAGGTTCCAATTGGTGCTTTTGCAGAAGTTAAACCAAGCGGACTTTATCTGGATGCCGTTGTCGGTTCACTGGATGGATCAGTAACATATAGAAAAAAATTGCGCGGAAGTAAAAACGATCCGGAAAAACTTGGGAAAACTCTAGCAAAGGATTTGTTGAAGGCTGGTGCAAAAGAAATTTTAAAAGAAGTTTACCAAACAGCGAGATTAAAATGAAAAATAAAATTTTTAGATTTTTTTTATTTGATATAATAATTGTATCGGGAATTTTCATAACTATTTTTTTAAATAGCTGCACATGCAAACCCTGCCTGGAGAAAGAAGAATCACAAATTCCATTGGGTGTTTTAAAAAAGGCTGATCAGTTTATTATATCCAAAACTGGTGATGATTTTTTTAAAAAAAATATCACTGTGGATTTTTCACAATCAAGACACATTGCTCCAAACTATTTGATGGTTTACAAATTTTATATGCCAGAAAAACCATTTGTTGATGAGTTAATAAGATTTACGGTTGATAGCGCCGGGAAAGTTTTGACGCAATACGAAGTCGTTGGGATTCCAAACTGCAATTCAAATCAAAATGATTGTGACTTTGTTGTTGATGAAAAGACTGCTAAACAAATTGCTACTCAAAATAATTTAGCAAAGGGAATTACCGATTGGAAAATTGATTTTGTTTGGAATAACAATCACAACAAATATGTTTGGGAAATTATCAGCACAATAAAAGAAACTAAAAATGAAGAATATTCTCGAGCAGAAGGCGAAAAGATTATAATTGACTCAAACAATGCTTCGGTATTAAGTAAAGATACCTGGAAAATAAACTAAGCCATGATCGTTAAAGAAGAAAAAATAGAGCGCAAAGAAAAGAAACGCGAGCGAATGCTTGAGGTTGCTGCTGAACTTTTTTCTAAAAAGAATTATCACGAAGTGATGATGGATGATGTTGCTCGCTTAACTGATGTTGCGAAGGGAACTGTTTATAATTATTTCAGTTCGAAAGAAGAACTTTATTTTACAATAATGAGTTCTAAACTTGGGCATCTTAATTTATCTTTAAAAACCAAAATTGCTTCTGAGATTAGTGTTATTGATTCGTTACACATATATACTATTCAGCTTTATATGTTTATGATGAAGTATCAGAATTTCTTTTTGATGTATCAAAAAGAATATTTAAATGCTAAAAATGAATTTTGCGATGAACTCCGCTCAATGAATGAAGAACTTAAATCAATTTTGAGTAACGTTATTTATAAGGGCAAGCGAGAAAATCATTTTCGTGATGTTGAAGAGAATTTTGCGGTTCAGTTGGTTTTAGGAAGTATATTCGGCGCTGTTCAAAGGGGAGTTGAAAACAAGTATTCTGGTGATAAGCTGGTTGAAGAACGCGAAAAGTTATTTGATTTTATTCTTCATGGCTTGTATTCAGGGTTCAACAATAACAAAGTAAGACCATTAAAAAATAAAACGATTGTACTTACACGGACTATTGAACAATCAAAGGAATCTTCTGCGATATTTAGTGAGCTTGGTGCAAATGTAATTGTATTCCCAACTTTAGAAATTGTTCCGCCAACAAATTGGGATAGTTTTGATAATTTTATTTTATCAAATAAGATAATTGATTTTATTGTTTTTACTTCTGCTCATGCAGTTACAATGTTTATTAAAAGGTGTAATGAACTGAATAAGCAAATCGGTTTTGAAAAAATAAAAGTTGTTGCCATTGGTAATAAAACAAAATCTATTTGTGAAGAGAATAATATTAAAGTTGATATCGTACCAAAGAAATTTTCTGGTGAAGGTGTTGTTGAAGAATTATCAAAGTATGATTTAAAAGATAAACTGGTTTTCATTCCACGTTCTGCTATTGGGCGAGAAGATTTGCCCAAAGGTTTAGAAGAGCTTGGGGCAAAGATAGTTACTATTCCTGTTTACAATGTTTCACTGCCTTCAACAGAATCTACACAACAAAACATTGAACAGTTAAACTCAACTAAACCAGATGTTTTTATTTTTACAAGTCCATCTACATTTGAAAACTTTTTAGTAATAATGAACGTTAATAATCCCGTTTCATATTTTAAGAATTACGATGTAGCAGCAATTGGTCCAACAACTAAATCAGCAATTGAGAAAAGCAAAGTTAGAGTCAGCATTATGCCTGATGAATTTACAATTCGAGGCTTAGCAAATAAGATGATTGAGTTTTACAAAAAAAAATAAAAATAACGGAGAAAATTTGAGTGAATTAAAAAATGATTTATTTCTAAGGGCATGTAAAAGACAAGATGTTGAACGTACTCCAATATGGATAATGCGACAGGCTGGAAGATATTTACCTGAGTACAGAGCCGTTCGTGCAAAATCAGATTTTCTAACAATGTGCAAAACTCCGGAACTTGCTGCCGAGGTTACAATTCAACCTGTGGATTTAGTTGGAGTTGATGCCGCGATTTTATTTTCAGATATTCTTGTAATTCCCGAAGCTATGGGAATGCATCTTGAAATGAATGAAGGAAAAGGTCCTGTATTTCCAAATCCGATTCGCACTAGTGATGATGCAAAAAAATTAAAATATATCGATCCAACTAAAGAATTAAAATATGTTCTTGATGCTGCTGTTCTTACAAAAAAGAATTTGAATAATCGTGTACCGTTAATTGGCTTTAGTGGTTCACCCTGGACTCTGCTTACATATATGGTTGAAGGTAAAGGTTCAAAGAATTATTCTGAAGTAAAAAAAATGTTATATAACAATCCGGAACTTGCTCACTCAATTCTCGATAAGTTATCAGACACAATCGCTGATTATCTTTCAGCAAAGATTGGAGCGGGCTGCAATGCTGTTCAGATATTTGATACCTGGGGCGGCATACTTTCACAAAAAGATTTTGAAGAATTTTCTTTGCAGTATGTTGAAAAGATAATTTCCAAAATAAAAAGAAAAGACGAGCCTGTAATTTTCTTTGCTAAAGGTGTTCATTATAATCTTAGCAGGTTGGCTAGCATTGGCGCTGATGTTCTTGGTCTTGATTGGACAATGGATCTTGGAAAAGTTAGGAAAGAAGTCGGCGATAAAGTTGCACTTCAAGGTAATCTTGATCCTACGATTTTATATGCGGATAAAACTTATATTAAAAAAGAAGTAGAAAATGTATTAAGTTCTTTTGGAAAAGGAAACGGACATGTATTTAATCTTGGTCATGGTGTTTTACCTGACATAGACCCAGAAAATGTAAGAGCACTTGTGCAATATGTAAAAGAAGAAAGCATTATATATCATCGAAAAGATGTTCAATAGGAGATTTTATGTTTGAAATAGATTTAACAAAATTTAAAAAATACGATAAACCGGGACCACGCTACACAAGCTATCCAACGGCTCCGCAGTTTAATGAAGCATTTACACATGAAGATTATCTTAATGAAATAGTAAAAACCAATTACGGTGAGAATCTTCCTGATTTATCACTTTACTTCCATCTGCCTTATTGTGATACGCTCTGTTATTTCTGCGGCTGTAATATGATAATTACTCGTAACAGAGACAGAATAAAAGAGTATATAAAATATCTTAAGAAAGAAATTGATCTTACAAGAACATATTTATTAACGGATAGAAAAGTTGCACAGCATCATTGGGGTGGAGGAACACCAACACATTTAAATCCTGATGAGATAAATGAACTTGCTTCCTATATTAAACAGTCATTTAACTTTAGAGACAATGCGGAAGTTAGTTGTGAAATTGATCCACGTGAACTTACTAAAGCTCATCTTGAAGCTTTACGCAACAATGGATTTAACAGAATCAGTATGGGTGTTCAGGATTTTGATGACAAAGTACAGAAAGCTGTAAACAGGATTCAACCTGAAGACATAACAAGACAAGCAGTTCAGTGGATTAGAGAACTTGGTTATCAAAGTATT
>Ga0138256_10001778_pt1 | contig 23224 bp, 2 predicted proteins | sample KNB2016incub_MG_FD_105486 | JGI IMG/M metagenome (GOLD analysis project Ga0138256, IMG submission 105486) | Active sludge microbial communities from wastewater in Klosterneuburg, Austria - KNB2014incub_MG | ecosystem: Engineered > WWTP > Activated sludge > Unclassified | place: Austria... | reverse complement strand
TCATGCGCTCCACATGGGTGAAGAGCTTGGCATGTCCATCGGCGCTCAATGCTTTGCCATCGGCGGTGCTGAAGTCGGCGAACTCCTTGATGTCCGCACCGGCAACAAATGCTTTTGCACCGCTTCCGGTAATGATCAACACACGCACTGTGGGGTCCTTGTCCGCAGCGCTCAATGCGTCGTCCAACTGCGCGATCGTTTCGCGGTTAAGGGCATTGAGCTGGTCGGGTCGATCGATGGTGATCACGCGGACGTGATCCTTATTGTCGATAAGCAAATTCGAGTACGTCATGGTTATTCGGTCCTGTTCGTTCTGGTCCGATCGGCCAAAGATATCCGCTAGGTCCGCAGTGGAAGAGCAACGATGAAGGTGGTACCCACCTCTTCTTCCGTGGTGAACGAAACTGTGCCTCCTGCCGCTTCTACGATCCGCTGAACCATTGCCAATCCCAAGCCCATGCCACTGCTCTTCGTGGTAAAGTTGGGTTGGAAGATCCGCTCACGATCCGCTTCGGCGATACCGATTCCGTTGTCGTGGATCTCCACAATTACGTTGGACTTATCGTGGGCCAGCGCAACTCGGATCTCGGCCTTCCGATCATCTGGCACTGATTGCAGGGCGTTCTTGAGCAGGTTGTTGAATACGCGTAGGAGTTGTTCACGATCGGCGTGGATCAGGAACGGGCCGTTGTTCTTCTTTTCCAAAGTGAATTGGAGATTGGGGGTTCCAGTGAATACCGCAAGCGCCACTTCGGCGACTTCACCAAGGTCCAGGTCCTCGGGTTTTGCACGCGGCATACGAGCGAAATCCCCGAAGGCATTCGCGATGCCGCTTAGAGCATCGATCTGTTGCACAAGTCCTGTGCTGAACCGTTCCAACTTTTGATCCGCATCTGGCGCTTCTGGGGTCCATGTGCGTTGGAAATGCTGGATGCTCAACTTCATGGGCGTGAGCGGGTTCTTGATCTCGTGTGCTACCTGCTGGGCCATTTCGCGCCATGCCGTTTCGCGTTCGCTGCGCGCCAATTTCTCCGCGCTGTCGCGTAGTTCCTCCACTTTCCGGTTGTACACTTCCACGAGTTGGCCCACTTCATCCTTGCCGCGATAACGGATCGGTTTATTCGTTCCACCCAAAGCCACACGTCCCAGCGCCTGTTTCAGAAGATCCAGCGGCCGGGTTGTCCAATTGCTGATGAACACCGCAACAAGAACGCTTAGAGCGAAAAAGAGCACGAAGAGGTTCACGACGGTCACCAATACATCAGCCCGTTCAAGTTCTTGTTGTCGCTGATCTGCAAAAGAGGGTAGGGCGAGATAGCCCAGCACCGTTCCTTTCCGATCCTGCAACGGCAGGTAAGCGCTTTGGTAGGTTGCCGTGCCGATCGCTTCCTGATGTACGAAGGAACCGGCCTGACCGATCACGATCTTGGCGTATGCAACTGCGTCCATACGCGGCCCCAGCAAACCGGCCGAGAAGATCTGGGGTCGGGAAGACGCGAGCAAACGTCCATGAAGATCATACAATGCGATATCAGTGAACAACACGTTGCTCAATTGTGCGAGCAGGTGTTCCAGATAGCGTGACCGTTCGCTGGTGAGTGCTGATCGGCCATCGAGTCTCTGTTGCAGCTCCACATGCGCGGACCGAGCCTTTTCCAATCCTTTGGCCTCGATGCGTTGCGCGTATTGCGTGGTGAGCAAATGTTGGGCACCGTATGCGAACACCAAGAGGCCCACGACCGCGAACAGGAGCAGGGCGGTACGCACCTTTGCGGCGATCCCCATGGGAGGTAATCCGCGCACGACCCAAAGTGTGCGCAAGAGCAGAACGAGTGCTAGGATAGCGCTGAACAATGCGAAGAGGTAGCTGAATGTGGTAGCACGATCCACGAGGCCGGGTAAGGGTAGGCCAAGAACGAGCAAGGTGCCTTTTTCGGAGCCCTTTGCCAAGTATTCGAAACCACCATCCACGAACCAAGCAGTACCATCATTTCCCAGGTCCCTCTTCCAGTGCAAGGGGATCCCGGGTGCGTTGGACCGGTCCACCAAAATGCTTTGTTCGTAACGGGCCAAGGCATACTGGTCCGTGCGTCGGGTAAGTTGATCATCACCGGCCAGCAACAATTCCGGAAAGCCTAGGCTTTGTGTCACGGAACGTGGATGCAGCTCGATGATCAATTGGCCCGGCGCGGAATTCTCCCGGGCCATAACAGCGACCCGTGCGTGGTAGTAAGGCCCTTCAACCCCGCCTTGATCGAAGAACAGTTCAGGCATGTCCACCACAGCAGCGTGGTCGACGTAGGTGGGATGCTCCTCCACTAAACTACGCGGCACATTCCCCTCCGAAGAACAGCGGGGTATTCCCTCAGCATCGTAAGCGAAAACACGCACATCATATCGGTCCCAATATCCTCCGAAATGCGATTGCCGAACAGCAGCATCCAGTTCACCCACGTTGCATGGGGTGTTGGAAGTGATCAATGCATAGAGTTCCGGATCACTGCGCAGTTCCGGTGCCACTTCCCTGAAGAGCAGCTCCACGACGGGGTCTTCCCGTACACTTAGGCGCTCAGCGAGGACCAGTCGTTCACGATGCTCACGTGCGTGGGTGTACTTGGTGAGCACATGCGCTGTGATGATGGAAAGTACACTTAGTCCGATGAGCACATGAACGAACCGAGCGCGTGTGCCGTTCATGTGGAACAAAAGGAGTACTAGGGGCACGGGCCAAAGGAACAGGAGCGTATCCCGAATGCCGAAATGATGGTGTACGAGGATCGAAATGGAAATGGCGATGGTGCCGATCCACCAATTGGTTTTGCGGAAAGCCCTTCCACGCAGAAGGTGTACACCTGCATCAACGAGCAACAGCCACGCACCGAAAATGATCGCGATCCCCGCAAGTCCGACCCCACTGGCGAAGTTGAGCCGTTGCACGTGGAAGAGGTCCAGGTCCACACTACTATCATTCACCAAACCGATGATCATTTGCGTAACCCACGCTGCGCTGGTCAAGGTCGCGGCCCATACCATGATCGCGATGGGAACATTGTGCCTTCCATTGGAATGTCCCCTGATCTGGCGGTTCATAAAGCCCATGCCGATGGCGAGCAAGGTGGCGTTCATGAAGAGATCACCCAATGAAGGGAAGGCGAAGGATGTGGCGTAGGTGGCCGGGTCGAACAAAGGCAATCGATCGAACGGTGCGGCCGGTACGAATGCCAAAACGGCCCAGCGAAGAAGGAACAAGAGCACCATGAAAGTTGCTATTCCGAGCAAAGGGGATCCGCGATGGACCAGCCGCTCACAAGCCGCCCAAAGGGCCAACAGGATCGCGAGCGCGCAGGCGAGCATAAGGGTCAACTTCCAAAGGATCCACGATCCCACGTCCACGGAGCCGTCGCGCCAGGCCAAGCGCAGCAATGGGGTTCCATTGGCATCGTATAACAATGGGCCTGTTGAGTTGGTCGGCAGGGCAGCAAGCTTTTTAGGTGCGTTCAGCGTGGCTTGGAAACCACGTTCCAGATACAGGTTCTCCACGGGCGGTGTATTCCAGACGGGGACCAAGGCATGCATTCTCAAAAGACCTATACTGGAAACGGCATGTTGATAGATGCCACTGGGCAGCGTGCATTGTGCCGGAGAGCCTGAAGAACCGTCCAGGACCGCTTTTGCGCGCAATTGACCTGACCAACACACGAGACTATCGCCTTTGAATCCCATGTAAACCGTGCCGTTGCGCTGTTGTTCACGTTCCAACTCAAGCCCGTAATGGTGCATCCATTCTTCGGGCCCCAATTCAGCGAGTTCGTGGGCCCGCTTGGCGGCGTTCGCATCGAGCAGGGCGGCCTGACGATCAAGTATGCGTTGGATCCGTCCGGCTTCCTTCTTTAAAAGTGCGTCCGCATCCGGCTCTTGCACAAGCCAAGCGAGAGCCCCTAGGAGTACGCCGATGAGCAGTAGGAGGAGGGGGCGGAGCATGGGAGGCGGTTACCGCAAGGGCTGGGCCAAAGTAACGCGGACCTGCCTCCTGTCCGTGCTGTTTGGGGAGAATGGAACCCGAACGGACCCTTCTGCGTAGAACGGCATCGGTCCACTACTCATGGGCCGGATTGAACTTACTGGAATGAAACAAGCATTGCTCCTAGTGCTTGGAATGCTCTTGACCGGGTATCTCCAAGCACAAACCGGAACCGAATTTTGGCTGGCACCCCCGGAGGTCACCTCATCGCATGGTGATCAGCCGATCTTCATCAACGTCACCACGTTAGGGCAACCTGCGATGGTGACCATTTCGCAGCCTGCCAACGCCGGGTTCAATGGCGGCACGCCGATCGTGTTGAACCTGGCCGCCAACTCGGCCCAGCGCTATGACCTCACGTCTTTGAAGGTCGCCTTGGAGACGCGGCCCACGAACACGGTGTTGAACACCGGATTGCGCATTTCTGCCACTGCGAACATCACGTGCTACTACGAACCGAGCTTCTCGAACAACGCGGACATTGCTGCGCTCAAAGGAGCCAACGGCCTAGGCACGGAGTTCTACATTCCATTGCATAAGCATACCCCCTTCTTCAACCACGGATACACTGCGCCGAACCTGGCGTACGCCTCCTTCGATATCGTAGCCACGGAGAACGCTACACTGGTGATGATCTATTCGCCGGTGCCGGTGGATGGCCATCCGGCACTCACGCCCTTTACAGTAACACTGAACCAAGGCCAGACCTATTCCTGTGCCTGGACGGGTGCGAACCAAACGGATCCCACGACCCACCCCTCGGGCGCGGTCGTGTTGTCGAACAAGCCGGTCGCCATCTCCCTTAAGGACGACAGTAACCACAACCCATCTGGCGGCTGTTATGATCTGATGTTGGATCAGATCGTTCCGGTGAATATCCTTGGTACGGATTACGTGGCGGTGAAAGGTGCTCTGAACCCCACCGGAGACGAATCACTTTTCGTGATGGCCGTTCAGAACAACACGCAGGTGTACATCGATGGCAATGCGACTCCTGTAGCCACACTGTTTGCCGGTCAGTACTATCGGCATGACATGGACTACTTGGCTGGTGCGGCGAACAACGCTACCTACGTCAGTGGATCCAAACCGCTGTATGCTGTGCACGTTACCGGTTTCGGGTGCGAGCAGGGCATGGCGATCCTGCCTCCCCTGAATTGCGCTGGTAGTACGCAACTGAGTTTCACGCGAAGTACCAGCGAGGCCTTCTACCTGAATCTCCTTGTCCGCAACGGATCACAGAACGACTTTGTGGTAACAGGACCCGGTACGGCAACGATACCGGGTTCCGCGTTCCAAGCGGTGCCCGGTACGGGCGGCGAATGGATGGCCGCGCGTATCCAATACAATACAACACAAGTGCCGGTGAACCAGGCGTTCATTGTCAGCAACACGAGCGATGTGTTCTCTCTGGCGATCATCAACGGTGGCGCAACCTCGGGTTGCCGCTATGGATTTTTCTCGGAATTCTCCGGCCGGATCGATATCAGCGCAGGTGCGGATCAAACGCGTTGTGCTGGTGACAGTGTTGTCCTTGCTGGAACGGTTTCCGGCGGAAGCACCACGGGTATCTGGACAACAACAGGCAGCGGAACATTTGCTCCAAGCGCAACGGCGCTGAACGCTGCTTATCATCCGAGCATCGGTGATCTCGCGATCGGAACGGTCACTTTGAGGTTGACCTCCACCGGTCCATGTACACCCGAAGATGACGCGATGGTCGTCACCTTCAGTCCGAAGCCGATCCCCGATGCCGGCCCCGACCAGAGCGTGTGCCGCAACAATGCCGTGGTGCAGTTGGCGGGCAACATACTCAATGCGGTCGGTGGGGTTTGGACCGGTGGTGCAGGATCCTTTCTGCCCAGCAACAGCAACCTCAACGCGACCTACACGCCGACCGCGGCCGAATTGACCGCTGGTCAAGTGTGGATCAAATTGACCTCGACCGGAAACGGTGTTTGTAATGCGGTTCCGGACAGCATGTTGGTGACATTCACGCCAACGCCAACAGCGAACGCAGGGGTCGATCAAACACGCTGCGCTAACAACGCGGTGGTGCAGTTGAACGGGGCGTTCACAATTGCAACAGGCGGGGTGTGGAGCGGTGGTGCAGGTTCATTCGATCCGAGCACTACGAACATGTCGGCGCAGTACACGCCTGATCCGGCCGAGGTTTCTAGTGGTTCGGTGACGTTGACGATGACCACTACCGGCAACGGCAATTGTGTTGCTGTGAACGATCAAGTGCTGATCAACTTCACTGCAGCACCGGTGGTGAATGCAGGAGCTGCTGTTTCGGTTTGCGCCAACAATGCACAAGTGAGCTTGATTGGTTCCGTCACTGGCGCGACCGGTGGTTCCTGGAGCGGTGGCGCTGGATCATACGCGCCGAACAACACTTCGCTCAACGCCACATACACACCAACTGCTGCTGAGATCGCAGCGGGTACGTTGACCCTCACACTGAGCAGCACAGGCAATGGCAATTGCATGCCGGTCACAAGCAACAAGGTGATCACGTTCACCCCTGCGCCGACAGTGAACGCCGGTCCGAACGGAACCGTGTGTGCGAACAACGCCGACATCACCTTGGCCGGTTCTTTCACGCTCGCGACGGGTGCGGTTTGGAGCGGCGGCACGGGATCATACAGCCCGAACAACGCGACGATGAACGCAGTCTACACGCCGAGCGCGGCGGAACGCACAGCGGGTACCGTGACGCTGACCCTAACCACGGTGGGCAATGGGAACTGCAACGCCGTCAGCGCGAACGTGACCTATGCGATCACGCCTGCGCCCACCACGAACGCCGGATCCGACCAAACGCTTTGTGCGAACAACGCAGTTGCGACATTGAACGGGTCGTTCACGGTTGCTACCGGTGGTGTCTGGAGCGGTGGAGCAGGCTCCTTCGATCCGAGCACCACGAACATGGGCGCGCAGTACACGCCGACACCAGGAGAGGTGTCCAGTGGATCGGTAACACTGACCTTGACAACGACCGGTAACGCTGGTTGTGTGGCCGTTGCGGATCAAGTGCAATTGAGCTTCACACCTGCGCCTGTCGTAAGCGCAGGTGCCGCTGTTTCGGTTTGTGCGAACAACGTGCAGGTCGCTTTGACTGGTAGCGTGACCGGCGCAACGGGTGGTGCGTGGAGCGGTGGTACGGGGTCCTTCAACCCGAACGCGACCACCTTGAATGCGACCTACACACCGAGCGCTTCGGAGATCGCTGCGGGTTCGGTAACACTGACATTGACTTCAACCGGCAACGGGAATTGCACAGCGGTATCGAGCAGCAAGGTGATCACGATCACTCCGGCTCCCACCGTTGATGCAGGTCCGAACGCCGCGGTATGCGCGAACAACTCGGCGATCACGCTTGCAGGTGCGATCACCGTTGCAACGGGCGCGACCTGGAGCGGCGGCACCGGAACCTACAACCCGAACAACACGACCTTGAATGCGGTGTACACGCCGAGCGCTGCTGAACGCACTGCTGGCACGGTAACGCTCACGCTCACCACTGTGGGCAACGGCAATTGCAATGCGGTCAGCGATCAAGTGACGTTCACTATCACGCCAGCTCCGACAGCGAATGCTGGAGCGGATCGCACGGTATGTGCGAACAACGCAGTGGTCACCTTGAACGGGTCGTTCACGGTTGCGACGGGTGGAGTGTGGAGCGGTGGTGCAGGTTCCTTCGATCCGAGCACAACGAACATGGGGGCACAGTACACGCCGACCGCTGGAGAGATCTCCAGTGGTTCCGTGATGTTGACAATGACCACGACGGGCAATGGTGGTTGCATTGTAGTTGCCGATCAGATGGTGATCGACTTCACGCCGGCTCCGGTTGTGAATGCCGGTACCGCAGTATCGCTCTGCGCGAACAACGCACAAGTAAGTTTGAGCGGATCCGTTACCGGCGCGACCGGCGGGGCATGGAGCGGCGGAACAGGAACGTTCAACCCGAACAACACGACGCTGACGGCGACCTACACGCCGACCGCTGCGGAGATCGCAGCAGGCACACTGACACTCACGTTGACCAGCACGGGCAACGGCACATGCAATCCGGTTGCGAGCAACAAGGTGATCACGTTCACGCCGGCTCCTTTAGTGAGCGCTGGTGCGAATGGAAGTGTCTGCACGAACAACTCTGTGATCACTTTGAATGGATCAGTGATCGGAGCCACAGGCGGTATCTGGAGCGGTGGCGCTGGCACGTTCAATCCGAACAACACCACGCTCAATGCGACCTACACACCGACCGCTGCCGACCGCACGGCTGGAACCGTAACGCTGACCTTGACTTCCGCAGGCAACGGCAATTGCAATGCGGTAACGAGCAACGTGACCTACACGATCACACCTGCTCCAACTGTGAATGCAGGAACGGATCAATCGTTGTGTACCAACAACCCGGTTGCTTCTTTGGGAGGCAGCGTGACGATCGCCACAGGCGGTATATGGAGCGGTGGTGCGGGCACCTTCGCACCGAGCACGACCAACCTGAACGCGACCTACACCCCCACCGCTGCGGAGATCGCGACCGGTCTTGTGACCCTGACCTTGACCACGACCGGCAATGGTACCTGCATCGCAGTTACCGATCAAGTGCAATTGAACTTCACTCCGAGCCCGACCGCGAACGCCGGTGCGGACTTGTCGCTTTGCCGTAACAACGCGAGTGTAGCCTTAGGGGGATCGGTAACGGTAGCAACGGGCGGCATCTGGAGCGGTGGCGCAGGTTCCTACACGCCGAACAACACCACGCTGAACGCGACCTACACGCCGACGCCAGGGGAACTGGCGGCCGGCACGCTGACGCTTACGCTGACCACCACCGGCAACGGCAATTGCAACGCTGTATCCGACAGCCGCACGATCACCTTCACACCTGCTCCTACTGTGGATGCTGGCGCGAACGCGACCGTGTGCGCGAACAACTCCGCCATCACCTTGGCTGGAGCGTTCACCATTTCGACCGGAGCCCAGTGGACCGGCGGTGCTGGCACATACAATCCGAACAACACCACGATGAACGCGGTGTACACGCCGAGCGCTGCCGAACGTACCGCAGGTACTGTAACGCTGACCCTCACCACGGTGGGCAATGGCAATTGCAGTGCGGTAAGCGACGCAGTGACTTTCACCATCACGCCCGCTCCAACGACGAACGCAGGTCTTGATCGCACGGTGTGTGCGAATAACGCCGCAGTCGCACTGAATGGTTCCTTCACGATCGCTACCGGAGGTATCTGGAGTGGTGGTGCAGGCACTTTCGATCCGAGCACTACGAACATGGGTGCGATCTACACGCCGAGCGCGGCGGAGATCACGGCGGGCATCGTGACCTTGACCTTGACTACCTCCGGCAACGGAACATGTAACGCGGTGACCGATCAGATGGTGATCAACATCACGGATGCTCCGGTCGTGAATGCAGGAGCTGCGGTTTCGCTCTGCGCGAACAATGCACAGGTGAGTTTGAGCGGATCTGTTTCCGGTGCGACTGGTGGCGTTTGGAGCGGCGGCACGGGCACCTTCAACCCGAACAACACCTCGCTCACAGCGACCTACACGCCTACCGCTGCGGAGATCGCCGGTGGAACGCTGACGTTGACATTGACCAGCACCGGAAACGGTAATTGCAGTCCGGTGATCAGCAACAAGGTCATCACCTTCACGCCATCGCCGATCGTGAGCGCGGGTGCGAACGGATCGGTTTGCACAAACAACGCAACGATCGGCTTGAACGGATCGGTCATTGGTGCGACCGGCGCGATCTGGAGCGGTGGTACGGGGACGTACAACCCGAACAACACCACGCTGAATGCGGTCTACACACCGAGCGCCGCTGAACGCACGGCCGGTGCGGTGACTCTCACGCTTACTTCCGCAGGTAACGGTAATTGCAACGCGGTTGCATCCAGCGTGACCTATACGATCACGCCCGCCCCGACCACCAACGCTGGTCCGGATCAAACCCTTTGCAGCAACAACCCGGTGGCCACCTTGAGTGGATCCTTCATTGTTGCGACCGGCGGCATTTGGAGCGGTGGCAACGGTTCCTTCAGCCCGAGCACTACGAACATGGGTGCGACCTACACGCCGACGGCAGTGGAGATCGCGAACGGTAACGTGACCTTGACCTTGACCACGACCGGCAACGGCACATGCGTCGCTGTGACCGACCAGGTATTGTTGTCCTTCGCAGCAAGTCCTACTGCGAACGCGGGACCCGATCTGACACTCTGCCGCAACAACGCCAGCGTACCAATGGGCGGATCGGTGACGATCGCGACCGGCGGTATCTGGAGCGGCGGCGCGGGATCCTTCACCCCAAACAACACGACCCTCAACGCGACCTACACACCGACCCCTGCTGAACTCGCTGCGGGCACGCTGACCTTGACGTTGACAACCACGGGAAACGGTACTTGTAACGCCGTTTCCGATAGCCGCGTGATCACCTTCACGCCTGCACCCACAGTGGATGCTGGTCCGAATGCCACGGTGTGCGCGAACAACTCCGCGATCAGTTTGGCGGGGGGCGTTACTGTTTCGACAGGAGTGATCTGGAGCGGTGGCGCAGGCACCTACAACCCGAACAACACAACTACCAACGCGGTGTACACGCCCAGCGCTGCCGAACGCACCGCAGGAACGGTAACGCTAACGCTCACCACAGTGGGCAATGGCAATTGCACTGCGGTAAGCGATCAGGTGACGTTCACCATCACGCCTTCACCGACAGCCAACGCTGGCCTGGATCGCACGGTGTGCGCGAACAATGCCACGGTCGCTTTGACCGGTTCCTTCACGATCGCTACCGGTGGTATCTGGAGCGGTGGTGCAGGCACTTTCGATCCGAGCACCACGAACATGGGCGCGATCTACACGCCTAGCGCGGCGGAGATCACCGCAGGCATCGTGACCTTGTCCCTGACGACCACGAACAATGGCACTTGTAATGCTGTCACCGATCAGATGGTGATCAGCATCACCGATGCCCCTACCGTGAACGCCGGTGCGCCCATCTCGCTCTGCGCGAACAACGCACAGGTCAGTTTGAACGGTAGTGTATTCGGGGCAACGGGCGGCGCATGGACCGGCGGTTCGGGCACCTTCGCGCCGAACAACACCACGCTCAACGCGACCTACACGCCGAGCGCTTCCGATCTCGCAGCGGGTACCGTCACGCTGACCTTGACCAGCACGGGCAACGGTAATTGCAATCCGGTTTCCAGCGCACGAGTGATCACGTTCACACCAGCACCGACCGTCAATGCGGGACCAGATGCAAGTGTGTGTTCCAACAATGCGAACATCACCCTGGCCGGTGCCTTCGCCGGTGCAACAGGAGCGATCTGGACTGGCGGCGCGGGTTCATACAACCCGAACAACGCTACCATGAATGCCGTGTACACGCCGACCGCTGCCGAGCGCGCTGGGGGCACGGTGACGCTCACGCTCACCACAGTGGGCAATGGTAACTGCAACGCCGTGAGCGATGCGGTTACCTTCATCATTACGCCATCACCAACGGTGAACGCAGGTGCTGATCGCACGGTGTGCGCGAACAACGTTGCAGTGACGCTCGCCGGTTCGTTCTCCGTTGCTACGGGCGGCGTGTGGAGCGGCGGCAATGGAAACTTCGATCCGAGCACCACGAACATGAGTGCGACGTACACGGCAAGTGCCGCGGAGATCGCAAACGGTTCCGTTACGCTCACCTTGACGACCACGGGTATCGGTAGTTGCGTCGCAGTGACCGATCAGATGACGATCAACTTCACCGCAGCACCGGTGGTGAACGCCGGTGCGCCAGTATCGCTTTGCGCGAACAACGCGCAGGTGAGTTTGAACGGCAGCGTTTCCGGTTCTTCCGGTGGTGTTTGGAGCGGTGGAACGGGAACGTACAGCCCGAACAACGCGACATTGAACGCGACCTATACGCCGACCGCTGCTGAGATCGCCGGAGGGGCGTTGACACTGACTTTGACGAGCACTGGAAACGGCACTTGCAATCCAGTACAGAGCAGTCGCGTGATCACGTTCACGCCAGCACCATCTGTTAGTGCCGGGGCGAACGGAACGGTATGCGCGAACAACTCCGCGATCACATTGGCCGGTTCGCAAAGCGGCGCAACAGGCGCTGTGTGGAGCGGCGGAACGGGCACTTACATCCCGAACAACGCGACACTGAACGCGGTCTACACACCGAACCCTGCGGAACGCATTGCGGGCACGGTGACACTTACGCTCACGACCGTTGGCAATGGCAATTGCAATGCGGTATCGAGCAACGTGACCTATTCGATCACGCCTGCTCCAACAGCCAATGCCGGTCCTGATCAATCGCGCTGCGCGAACAATGCTGCGGTGACCCTGGCCGGAAATGTCACGGTTGCTACCGGTGGTGTTTGGAGCGGCGGTGCAGGCACCTTCGCACCGAGCACCACGAACCTGAACGCGACATACACGCCAACTGCTGCTGAGATCGCGACCGGTTCAGTAACCCTGACGCTGTCAACGACCGGCAACAACAACTGTGTCGCTGTTGCCGATCAGATCACGATCGACTTCACGCCGGCACCAGTTGCGAACGCGGGAACTCCTGTTTCGATCTGCGTGAACAATCCGCAAGTGACGATGACCGGATCCGTTTCTGGCGCTACGGGTGGTGTTTGGAGTGGCGGTCTGGGATCCTTCACGCCTAACAACACGACACTGAACGCAGTGTACACGCCGACCCCTGCGGAACTCGCAGCGGGGACCTTGACGCTGACCTTGACGACCACGGGCAACAATAATTGCAACGCCGTCACCAGCACACGCACGATCACCTTCACGCCAGCTCCCGTTGTGGATGCAGGTGCAAATGGAACCGTCTGCTCGAACGCTTCGTTGATCACCTTGAACGGATCGGTGAGCGGTGCGACCGGCGCGATCTGGAGCGGTGGCGCAGGGGTCTTCACGCCGAACAATACCACGCTGAACGCGACCTACCAACCGACCGTTGCCGAGCGCAATGCCGGAACGGTGACGCTCACGCTGACCTCTGCCGGGAACGGCAACTGCAATGCGGTGAGCGATCAAGTGAACTTCAGCATCACGCCTACACCAACGGCGAATGCGGGTGCGGATCAATCGCTTTGCGCGAACAACGCCATTACGACGATGAACGGATCGTTCACAGTTGCGACGGGCGGCACCTGGAGCGGCGGGTCGGGCACCTTCAGCCCGAGCGCCACGCTGATGAACGCGACCTACACGCCGACCGCTTCGGAGATCTCGAACGGCTCTGTGACGTTGACCCTGACAACGACCGGCAACAACAACTGCGTGGCCGTTACAGATCAAGTGCTGGTCAGCTTCACGCCAAGTCCTTCTGTGGATGCAGGTGTTGATGTGTCGGTCTGCCGGAACAACGCAGCCGTATCGCTTAGTGGTACGGTCGGTGTCGCCACGGGCGGCATCTGGAGCGGTGGCGCGGGATCTTTCACGCCGAACAACACGACGCTGAACGCGACCTACACGCCCACACCTGCAGAACTCGCTTTGGGTACGTTGTCGTTGACGCTGACTTCCACTGGTAACGGTAATTGCATCGCCGTATCGGACACCAAGGTCATCACCTTCACGCCTGCACCAACGGTGGATGCCGGAGTGAACGGAACAGTGTGCGCGAACAACTCCGTGATCTCGTTGGCTGGTGCGCTCACGGGTGCAACAGGTGCGACCTGGAGCGGAGGCACGGGCACGTACGTGCCGAACAATACCGCGCTGAATGCCACCTACACACCGAGCGCTGCTGAACGTACTGCCGGAACCATGACGCTCACTCTGACAACCACAGGCAATGGCAATTGCAATGCTGTGAGCGATCAAGTGACATACAGCATCACAACTGCGCCGACTGCGAACGCCGGTGCGGATCGTGTGCTTTGCGCGAACAATGCATCCACTGGTTTGTCTGGTGCGTTCTCCATCGCGACCGGTGGTATCTGGAGCGGAGGCGCGGGCACTTTCGATCCGAGCACCACGAACATGAGCGCGATCTACACGCCGACTGCGGCAGAGATCGCGGCTGGTAGTGTGACGCTGACCTTGACCACCAGCGGCAATGGCTTGTGCAACGCCGTGACCGATCAAGTGCTGTTGACCTTCACCGATCCACCTTCCGCGAACGCTGGTGCGAACGTGACGCGTTGCGCGAACAACGCCGCAGTGGCACTCGGAGGAAGTGTGGTCGTCGCGACTAGTGGAACATGGACGGGCGGTACCGGCACGTTCTCCCCAAACGCCAACACACTGAATGCGACATACAACCCGGGTGCTGGTGACCTGGCCGCCGGACAAGTAACACTGACCTTGACCACGACCGGCAACGGCAACTGCACACCTGCTACATCAACGAAGATCATCACGTACACACCTGCGCCGATCGTGAACGCAGGTACGAACGGAAGTGTGTGCGCGAACGCTGCGGCCATCGCCTTGAACGGTACCGTGACCGGTGCTGTGGGCGGAGTATGGAGCGGAGGCGCTGGTTCCTTCAGCCCGAACAACATCACGCTGAACGCGACCTACACGCCGACTGCTGCGGAGATCACTGCGGGCACGGTGACGCTGACCTTGACCTCTGCTGGCAACGGTCTCTGTAACGCGGTAACGAACAACGTGACCTATACGATCACTCCTGCACCGACAGCGAACGCCGGTGTGGATCAATCGGTGTGCGGTAATAACGCCACCGCTACCTTGAATGCAGTGATCAGTGTCTCTACAGGTGTGCAGTGGTCCGGTGGATCCGGTGTGTACAGCCCTGGAAGCACGGCACAGAACATCACTTACTCACCTTCCCCAATTGAAGTCGTGAACGGATCGGTAACGTTGATCGCAACCACGACCGGTAACGGTACTTGCGCTGCGGTTAACGATGCGGTAACGATCACATACACCCAAGCCCCGGTCGCGAATGCGGGTCCGGACCAGACGGTAAGCAGCAACAACGCGAACACAACGCTCGCGGGTAGCTTCTCCATCAGCACCGGCGCACAATGGACCGGTGGTGCGGGCACCTACAACCCGAACAGTACCACGATGAACGCGGTGTACTCGCCAACCCCAGCAGAGATAGCGGCTGGTAGTGTGACACTGACATTGATCACAACCGGCAATGCAAGTTGCTCACCTGCCACGGATCAGATGACGATCACATTCGGTGCTGCGCCTACGGCGAATGCTGGTCCGGACCAAACGGTCTGTGCGAACAACCCGGCTGTTCAACTGAATGGCGCGATCACCATCGCGACCGGCGGTATCTGGACCGGTGGCACAGGCACGTACGATCCGAACACCAGCACGCTCAATGCGATCTACACACCGAGCGCTGCGGAACGCGCAGCAGGCACAGTGACCTTGACACTCACCTCGGTGGGTAATGGTAACAGCAATCCGGTGAGCGATCAGATCGTCATCGCCATCACACCTGCGCCGATCGTGAATGCAGGAGTGAACATCTCCACCTGCGCGAACCAATCCACTGCGCAGTTGACCGGTGTGGTCAACAACGCGACCGGCGGTGTATGGAGCGGTGGTTCGGGAACTTTTAATCCGAGCAATACTAACTTGAACGCGACCTACACACCGACGCTCGGTGAGATCGCCGCGGGCACAGTAACACTTACCCTGAGCAGCACCGGCAACGGCTTGTGCAACGGCGTATCGGATCAAGTCCTGATCACGATCGCGCCAGCACCAGTAGTGATCGCCGGTGTGGACCAGACCGTATGCTCCAACAACTCCAACGTGCAAATGGCCGGTTCCGTGAGCAACGCGGGCGGTGGCATCTGGAGCGGCGGTACGGGCACTTTCTCGCCGAGCATCAACGCGCTGAACGCGATGTACACGCCGAGCACTTCTGAACTCGCGAACGGTTCTGTGACCCTGACCCTGAGCAGCACCGGTAACGGTTCATGTGCATCGGTTAGCGATCAGATGACGATCTTTTTCTCGCAGAGCCCTGTGGTCAACGCTGGTCTGGATCGCACCGTGTGCGCGAACGATCCGACGGTGATCCTGAGCGGCTCCGTGACCATCGCAACTGGCGGTGTTTGGAGCGGCGGTGGTGGATCTTTCACTCCGAACGCGAACACCTTGAACGCGACCTATCTCCCGAGCCCTGCTGAAGTGGCCTTGGGTAGCGCAACACTGACGTTGACTTCCACCGGCAACGGCTTGTGCAATGCGGTGAGCGATCAGATGGTGATCACCATCATTGCCTCGCCGAGCGCGAACGCCGGTAATAACATCGCGGTCTGCTCGAACAACGCACAAGTACAACTCGGTGGATCCGTGAGTGGTGCCGGTGGTGGCCAGTGGAGTGGTGGTTCGGGGACATTCACGCCGAGCATCGCCTCGCTGAACGCGGTCTACACACCAACAGTTGCTGAGGTCGCTTCGGGCACCCTCAACCTGACGCTGACGACGATCGGCAATGGCAACTGTGTACCGGTTTCCGACAACGTGTTGATCACCTTCACCGCTTCGCCGACCGCGAACGCCGGTGCTGATGGCGTGCGTTGCGCGAACAACGCGAGCGTCCAACTGAACGGCAGTGTCACTGTTGCGAACGGTGGTACCTGGTCCGGTGCGGGTGGAACCTTCACGCCGAGCGCGAACGCACTGAATGCGGTGTACACACCTTCTGCCGGCGAACTCGCAGCTGGCCAAGTGACATTGACGCTGACCACCACGGGCAACAATGGTTGTGTCGCGGTGAGCGACGAGGTGAGTTACACGTTCACACCTGCACCAACGGCGAACGCTGGAGTGGACCTCTTCACCTGTGCGAACAACGCTGCGGTTACGCTGAACGGTGCGATCACTGTCGCGACCGGTGCATTGTGGAGCGGTGGAAACGGAACCTACAGCCCGAACAACAGCACGCTGAATGCGAGTTACACGCCGAGTGCTTCGGAGATCGCCGCGGGCACGGTGACACTTACGCTAACCACCGTTGGCAACGGCACCTGTAACCCGGTCAATGATCAGGTGGTGATCAGCATCACGCCATCGCCGATCGTGAACGCTGGTACACCTTTGACCTCTTGCGCGAACAATCCTGCAGCGCAATTGGCGGGATCCGTGCAGAACGCAACGGGCGGTATCTGGAGCGGTGCAGGAACGTTCTCGCCGAGCGCCACGAACCTGAGTGCGACCTACGCGCCGAGCAATGCGGAGATCGCTGCCGGTACAGCAACGATCACGCTTACGAGCACCGGCAACGGCTTGTGCAACGCGGTGACTTCGCAAGTGGTGTTGACTATTACCGCCGCCCCGATCGTTGAAGCGGGCCTGGCGCAAACACTCTGCGCGAACAATGCAGTAGCGCAATTGGCTGGCCAAGTCATCAACGCCTCTGGTGGTACGTGGAGCGGTGTAGCGGGAGCCTTCAGCCCGAACTCCAGCGCATTGATCGCGACCTACACACCAAGCGCGGCTGAGATCGCGAACGGTCAGGTATGGATCTTCCTCACCTCGACCGGCAACGGCGGCTGTCTCGCTTCCCGCGACTCCGTGCAGTTGCAATTCACTCCTGCGCCTACCGTGAATGCGGGTCCTGATGCGCACGTCTGCGCGAATGCCGCACAAGTCAACTTGAACGGTGCCATCACCGTTGCGAACGGAGGTATCTGGACCGGCGGCAATGGATCCTACACCCCAGGCAATTCCACGCTTAATGCTACTTACTTCCCAACGGCAGCGGAGATCGCTTCAGGCCAATTCACCTTGGTGCTGAGCAGCACCGGCAATGGCAACTGCGCCATCGTGCGCGATAGCTTGGTGGTCCTGGTAGATCCGGTTCCTGTGGTGAATGCTGGTCCTGATCAGCAGATCTGCGCGAACAATTCGAACGTGCAGTTGAACGGCTTCGTCGGCAACGCACCGGGCGGAGCATGGAGCGGTGGTGCAGGGGTCTTCTTCCCGAGCAACACCATGTTGGCGACACAGTATGCCCCGACGGCTGCTGAGATCGCGAACGGTACGCTCACACTGACCTTGACATCCACCGGAACTACATTCTGCAACGCCGTCACCGATCAGATGATGATCGTCTTCACTGGTGCTCCGATCGTGGATGCCGGTACCGATCTGCAGATCTGCGCGAACAACAGCGCGGTGCAACTCACCGGTAACATCACCAACGCAAGTGGCGGCACATGGACAGGTGGTAGTGGATCCTTCGCGCCGAATGCCAACGTGTTGAGTCCAGTGTACACACCGAGCGCTGGTGAACTCGCCGCAGGCACCTTGTCCCTCTACCTAACGAGCACAGGGAATGGCAACTGCATCGCCGTTCGCGATACGGTGGTCGTGACCTTCACACCTGCGCCAACAGTGAACGCTGGTGCGGACCTGGATGTGTGCATGAACAACCCGGTGGTGACCTTGAATGGTTCCATCACGGTAGCAACAGCTGCACAATGGAGCGGCGGCCTCGGCACCTACACGCCGAACGCACAAGCACTGAACGCGCAATACGTTCCATCCGCATTCGAACTGGGATCGGGTAGCGTACAACTCACGCTCACCACCACGGGCAACGGCAACTGTATCGCTGTGACCGACCAAGTCGCGATCACCGTAACGCCATCGCCTGTAGTGAATGCTGGTGCGGATGTGATCACCTGCTCGAACCAGTTGCAAGTGCCATTGAGCGGAACGGTGGAAGGCGGTGCCACCACGGGTCTGTGGAGCACTTCCGGAACCGGTTCATTCAGCCCGAGCGCATCCACGCTGAACGCGGCCTATATCGCCAGCAGCCTCGATTCGTTGAGCGGTACGGTAGATATCACCTTGATCTCGACCAACAATGGTCTGTGCACCATGGTGAGCGATGTGATGACCATCACCATCCTGCCGAACGCGATCGCGGACGCTGGGGATGATCAGGTCGTCTGTGCTACAACGAATACTGTGCAGCTCATCGGAACGATCACGGGCAACGCGACACAAGGTCAGTGGACCACCACGGGTGCGGGCAGCTTCGCGCCGAATGCGACGGATGCGAATGCCGTGTACCAATTCGATGCGAGTGATGCGGCCATGGGAACTCTCACCTTCACTTGGAGCGTGAACAGTTGTGACAACGCAATGGACCAGATGGGGCTGACGATCACCCCGGCCTCAGTAGTGGACGCCGGAGTGGACCAAGTGACCTGTTTCGATGACCTGACCGTGGTGATCAACGGATCCGTTAGCGGTGCATCGAGCACTGGTACATGGAGCACCCTGGGAACCGGCAGCTTCGTGAACGGACCGAATGCCTTGAGCAACATCTATCAGGCTAGCCAACAGGATTCGTTGGCCCTCGGTGTGGACTTGATCCTTACCGCGAACAACACTGGTGCTTGTGTGGCTGATGTGGATACGGTACACATCGACATCCTGCCAGCAGGAACGGTGAACGCCGGTGCGGACTTGAGCTTCTGTGCGAACAATGCCACGGTGCAATTGACCGGCACGCTCAGCGGCGATGCGACCCAAGTGCTCTGGAGCACCTCCGGCTCGGGTGCCTTCTTCCCGAATGCCACAGTGCTCACACCGACCTACATCCCGAGTGCTGCGGATACCACTGCAGGTAGTGTCACGCTGACATTGAGCGCTCCGAACACCTGTAACAACGCGAGCGATGCAATGGTGGTGACCTTGACCCCAGCACCATACGTGAACGCCGGTCCGGACCAGACCTTCTGCGATCAAGTGACGCAGTTCGACCTGAATGGAACGATCTCGGGCGTGACGACGATCGGTGTGTGGAGCACCAATGGCTCCGGCAGCATCGCCAACGCGAACGCGATGAACACGAGCTATACGGCCAGTGCTGCTGATGTCGCGAACGGCGCGATCACCTTCACGCTGACTTCGCAGAACAACGGAACGTGTAACGCAGTGACCGACGTTATGACGATCTACCTGACGGATGGCATCGTGGCCAGTGCGGGACCTGACCAAAGCGTGTGTGTCGCCTCCGACCATGCCAACCTGCAGGCCACCGTGCAGAACGGATCACCTTCGGGCACTTGGACCACGACCGGTTCCGGGACCTTCAACCCGAGCGCCGATGTGTTGAACGCGCAGTACTACTTCTCTGTCGCTGATGTGACGAACGGATCAGTGGTGCTCACGTTCACTACCACCAACACGGGTACCTGTCCGGTGCAGCAGGACCAGATGGTCCTCACTTTCGGCAGCAGCACCTTCGCGTATGCTGGTGACGACCAGGCGCTCTGCGCGAATTCGCCGATCGCACAACTTGCCGGTAACTTCAGCGGTGGTGCACAGGGTGTACAGTGGAGCACCAGTGGTTCGGGCTTCTTCAGCAACACCACGAACCCGAATGCAACCTACACATTGAGTGCATCGGATATCGCGGCGGGTCAGGTGCAGCTCACGCTCTCTACCATCACGAGCGGTTCTTGCTTGCCTTCATCGGATGTGGTGGTGATCGCGGTGAACGCGCTACCGAACATCACCGCAGGTGCGGACATCATTGCTTGCACGGCGGCTCCGGTGCAGGTCACGGCGAACGCTGCGAACGCGGGCGGTGGCATGTGGACCACTTCGGGAACAGGCACGTTCTTCGACCCGAATGCTCTTGCTACGCTGTACACACCAAGCGCAGCGGATAGCCTCGCTGGAAACGTGACGCTCACCGTGACCACCACGGGAATGGCACCTTGTAGCGCGGTATCCGATCAGTTGGTGATCAGCTTCGGTGGTGGTCTGGACGCAGAGGCCGGCGCGGATGTGATCTCTTGCAGCACCGATCCGAACGTCGCCCTGAACGGGGTGGTGGCCGGAACGACGACGGGCACTTGGTCCACTAGTGGCACTGGTTCCTTCATGCCGAATGCCAGCGCACTTGATGCGACCTACATCCCCGGCGCAGCGGATTATGCGATCGGAGACATCAACTTGATCCTGAGCACTACCAACAACCAAGGTTGTCCTGCTGGTCGCGACACGCTGGTAGTGAGCTACCATGTGCCACCGACCGTTAGTGCGGGTGCAGACGTGCTGCTCTGCAGTGGTCTGGAAGAGGTGCAACTGAATGGCAATGCACAGAACCAAGGCTCGGTGGAATGGATCACGATGGGTGCGGGCAGCTTTACTCCGGATGTGAATACACTGAACGCGACCTACGTGCCGACCGCGAACGATAGCATCGCTGGTGGCGTGTACCTGGTCCTCACGGCCTTCGGTACGGGAACGTGCGGCAACGCATCGGACTCCGTGTTCATCGACATTGGACCTACACGCATTGCGAATGCAGGTGCTGACCAAACGGTGTGCGCGGACATGGATCCGATCGTGCTCAGCGGAAGCATCACCGGTGTAAGCGGCGGTGTGTGGAGCACCAACGGAACAGGAACCTTCCTGCCTGATGCTTCGACTCTCGGAGCCACCTACGTGCCAAGCGCCACGGACATGGTGTTCAACGAGTTGAATTTCATCCTCACGACCACAGGCAACATGGGTTGCCCTGCGGATGCCGATACCGCGATGGTGGCGCTGCAAGCAGTTCCAACGGTGAGTGCAGGAAACGACATCAACGTGTGCGATGCGCGTGCAACAGTAGATCTCACAGGTGGCTTCACCGGAGCGAATGGTGTGCTCTGGACCTCCAACGGTTCGGGCGTATTCCTGCCAAGCAACACGGCGCCGAACGCGACCTACCAGCCGGGCAACACGGACGAGCAACTTGGTACCGTGCGTATGATCCTCACCACCACCGGCAACGGGGTATGTGCAGCGGTGAGCGACACACTGATGCTCTCCTTCGTGAACCCACTGCAAGCCGACTTCACGGTGACGAATGCCTGTGCAGGATCTCAGACGCAGTTCACAAGCACAGGCACTACAACAGGTGCGCCGATCATCGGTTGGAACTGGAGCTTCGGTAACAACACGATCGGCACAGGGCCGCAGGTAACGACCAGCTTCGACACGCAAGGCCAATACCTCGCAACGTTGACCGTCTTCGCGCAGAACGGATGTAGCAGCACCATCACGCAAACGATCGATGTGTTGAATGCGCCAGTGGCCGGATTCAGTATCACCGGTGATCCCTTCACGGATACGCCGATCGAGTTCACCGACAATTCATTCGGTGCTACGAACTGGTTGTATGACTTCGGCGATGGCCAAGGGGCGATCACTGCGGAACCCGTGCACGAGTACACCGAAGATGGTCAGTTCATCATCATCCAAACAGTGACGAATGCTGCAGGATGCACGGATCAGGATTCGCTGCTCATCAGCATCGAGGTGAAGGACATCCTTCCGCCGAAACTACCAAATGCGTTCAGTCCGAACGGCGATGGTGTGAACGATGTGTTCTACGTCCGCGGAGGTCCATTCGAGACCATGCATTTGAAAGTTTACAACGGATGGGGTGAATTGATCTTCGAGACCACGGACCCGACATTCGGTTGGGACGGAACGCACGAGGGCAAGCCGGAGATCAATGGGGTGTATGTGTACTCCGTGATCGCCACATCGACCGATGGAGCGTTCCATGACCGGTCCGGTAAAATGACATTGTTACGCTAAAAAGAGGAGGAAGATGAAGAACATGAATTCACCACTTGCAATGGTACTCGCCATGTGCGTAGGTACCGGCTCCTTCGCCCAGGATGCGCATCTCTCACAGTACGAAGCTGCACCCAACACGTTGAACCCGGCATTAACGGGCATGTACGAGAATGCCGATTTCCGGATGACCAGCAACGTACGGAGCCAGTGGAACAGCTTGACCAGTGCGTTCCTCACCACGGGCTTCGCCTATGATGTCTCGTTGCAGAAGCGCTTTGGTGCGGGTCTCTACATGACCAATTACAACATGGCCGGTATCTTGAACACGTTCCAGCTCGGGTTGTCCGGTGCATACAATGTTTCGGATCCCAAGTCACACCACACACTATCCGTGGGTCTGCAACTAGGCCTGGTCTATAAGAAGGTGAACACGCAGCAATTGCTTTGGGACGAACAATACAATGATGGGTACTTCGACAGCGACCTGCCCTCCGGGGAAGTCCTTCAGCGGGGTGCACGATTGATGCCTGATATTTCCGCTGGCATCGCGTACCGCAGCACACATGCCCGCAAGCGCGTGAACCCCTT
>Ga0138256_10001777_pt1 | contig 23237 bp, 20 predicted proteins | sample KNB2016incub_MG_FD_105486 | JGI IMG/M metagenome (GOLD analysis project Ga0138256, IMG submission 105486) | Active sludge microbial communities from wastewater in Klosterneuburg, Austria - KNB2014incub_MG | ecosystem: Engineered > WWTP > Activated sludge > Unclassified | place: Austria... | reverse complement strand
TGGTTAATACAAACCCAATTATTACGAGCAATAAAGCACCAAAGACAAAATAAGCAAAGGCAATAAAGGTTTTAATTAATTTGAAGAAACTTAATGGGTGTAATTTGTTTTTTGTACGATTTGTTATCAGGATTTTAAAAAGTAAAGGTTGAAGGGTCTGTGATATGATCCATACACACAAGATTCCAATAATAGAGATCAATGCAATCGAGAACATAGCAGGGTGTTTAGAAAAAATCAAGATACCTAATCCAATTAATGTGGTTAATACTGATAGAAAAATGGAAATTGAAATGGACTTTAAATGGTGAACTCCTTTGGCATATTTTTGAATCAAGCCATCCATAGTAAATATGCAATAATCATCACCAAGAGCAAAAATGAATGTAGACAGTATTATATTGATGATATTGAATTTAATATTAAATATGGACATGATGCCAAGTATCCATATCCAGGAAATGACCATAGGTAAAAAGCTGATTAAAGTCAATTCAATTCTACCATAAATTAGAAAAAGGGCAAATAAAACAATTAATGAAGTAAAAAGAGAAATAAATGTAAAATTATCACTTACAATTTTAATTAAATGGTCAGTAACAAATTGTCTGTCGAAAATTTTGACTTCTTTATTTGAATTAAACAAATCATATAGGTTATTTAATTGCGGAGTGTTTGCTTTTAGAATATTAATAATAGTGAATGTAGTATCTTTAGATTCAATAAAATTCTTAATTATAGTATTTTTAAAAATTGAAATCTCAAAGTCGGTTAGGGTAGTAAATTTGGAATTTAATGATTCTTGAAAGGAAGTCGTGAAACTAGAATGATATCCCAGTTGTATACCTTCAACTTGAAGTCTTCGAAATAAAGATTCTTTTTTTGACGGATTCCAATATAAATTCCATTTTGAAATTCTTTTTTGTTGTTCATTTAATGATGGAAGAATTTGCGTTGGACATATAAATGCATTTACAAATTTGGATGTTTTAGCATAATCTAAAGTTGAATGTAGTTTTTCATTATTTATTTGTGCTTCTTCCAGGGAATTTCCAGAGGAGAGTAAGAATACTGATTTTTGAAATTGGGAACTCATTTTGTTGAATGTATCTTGAGCTGTTTGCGTTTCACGGCTCATGAAATTAATTTTATTTAAATCGTTTTCAAAAGTTACATTTTTGGCATAAAACAAAAATATAGGAGTTAAAATAAGGATAATCCAAAGGGTGTATTTGCTGGTTTGAAACTTATAAATAAAATTTGAATACTTATTTGAAATTTGTGAATCTGCATTAATGTTGTCGTATGTTGGAACAAGTTGTGGCAAGATAATTAAAGTTGCTAATGCTGCACCAATCAGACTGAACGCAGCAAATAAGCCCAAATCGTTTAGTACAGGTGCATTTACAAATTGTAAACTAAGGAAACCCAAGATCGTAGTAAGGCTTCCGATTGTCATTGGGAATGTTAGATCAACAATTGTTTGTTGACGATTGGGTTGTTCAGTTAAATGAGTTAAAAAATGAAGCGAATAGTTGATTGCAATACCAAGTATTAAAGAACCTCCAGCTAAGGCCATAACTGAAATATCGCCTTGTATTAAATATATAAGTGCCAGTGAAAATAGAGCGCCAAATACTACTGGAATTAATATGATAATCGAAGAAAATCGTTTTTTAAAAAATAGACTAATTAACAAGACAATAAGAATTACAGACAAGCCTAAGGTCAATCTTGTGTCTTTATTTATTTGTTTTGCATTACCAGCTGATACAATGGGAGCTCCAAAATAAATAATATTAGTTTGATTGTGATTGCTTTTAAATTCAGAAACAATTTGTTCCAGTTTATTGGTAAATTCAACGGTTTTTTTAGAATTGGCTGAAGGGAATGAAGGATTTATAAAGAGCACGACATATCGTTCATCTTTACTTAAAAAGTGCTCGTCGTATAGTGAAAAATCCTCTGTGAATTGTAAGCCTTTTAATTTATTATAGGCTAAATAATGGATACCCAAAGGATCTCTATAAATATAATCTTTTAATGCTAAGGCTTCAAAGGATGAAAGCGTTGTAAGATTCTCGTTAAGTTTTTTCTTTATCGAAGCATCAGAAATTAATGAATCAATAATGGAATAGTCGATGGAATCTAAGAAAATGGGTAAATGATTATTGATCACATCTAACAGGACTGAAGTTAAACTATCATTAGATTTATGTTCAATGGATTCAACCAAGGTCCCCATTGCGGATTGCAAGGTGTAGGATAAGCTATCGGTAATATTTATGAGTTGATCCAGGTCATTTTCTCCCTTCATTGAGAGTCCGACAATTACCTTATCTGCATATTTTGAATTTTCAAAAAAATTGGCAAATGCTTCAATATTCTTATCCTTAGGAAGCATATGCATGACATTTTGTTTGATTTCTATTTTGGATGCATAATAGATACAACAAATGCATAGACTGAATAGCGTTAAATAAAATACAGTTTTTCTATGTTCAAAAAATTGGAATATATCTACAAAATAATTTCTCATTGAATTATTTGGATATTTTTATTGATAAATAAAAATAGGTCATTAACCCAAAAACTAACCCAGCTATAATTGCTAAAATCATACTTCCATAAAGATATTGAATAATATTCAAATGGATTGTTTCAATGGAAATGTTACGATCAAAATGAAGATGAACAGCCTTATCGCCCATCCAAACGGAACCACATTTATAGCTTAAAAAAATAATTAGTGGAATCATAGGAGGAAGGCTAATATTAGCACTAAGGATAAACAAACCTTTATTTAATTTGAACAACACTGCAAGGAATATACCTACAATTAATTGGAAACCCCATATGGGAACAATTCCCATAAAGACGCCAAAACCAACGGATAACGATTTTATTAAAGCGGAATCTGAATTATTGAATAATGAATCTTTAATATTCAGATACGTTTTTTTTAAAAAAAGGGATTGAATGGCTTTTTTAGGGTAAACATAGAGTATAGCAATTAAAACAAGCACTGTATTTAACAAGCTGATTCTAGTGAAATCTTTAAATGGTCTAAAATGAGAAATTCTTATTTCTTTAGGAGCATAATAGACACTTATGGGAACGGAAGTTATATGAATGCCTTTCCATGCTGCACGAACAATGACCTCTATTTCAAATTCATATTTTTTAGTAAAGAATTTCATTGAGCTTAATTCTTTAACAGGATAAAGACGAAAACCCGACTGAGTATCAGAAATATTAATGCCCGTTTCAACCAGAAACCAAAAATTAGAAAATTTATTGCCAAAATTACTTTTACCGGGAACAGTAGATTGATTCATATTTCTTGAGCCAATAATTAAGCAAGGGCTTTTTGAATTTAATTTATCTAAGAAAAGGGGTAGATCAGATGGAAAATGTTGACCATCAGAATCTATAGTGATTGCATAATCGTAATTATGTTTAATTGCCAATTCAAATCCTTTCCTCAGAGCCCATCCTTTTCCAACATTCTGAGAATAATTTAATGTAATTAAATGAGGGTATGCAGACAAAATGGTTTCAGAATCATCAGTAGATCCATCATTAATAATAATAATATTTGAAGTATAAGATAGGATTTGATCAATCGTATTTTTTAAAGTTTCTGCATTATTATATGTTGGAATGAGAACACATACTTTTCTTGAATTGAAGAGTGATTTATAATCTATTATTTCGGTCATAATTAATATTTATAAACAGCTTTAATAAGCTTAAAAAAAGTGATTTGACCTGAAAATATAGAAGCAGTATTAATATATACTTCAGACTCAGAAAAAGTATAATTAATTTCAACCTGCAGATTGATATGTTCGTTTGGATTTATTGGAGTTAAAAACTTTAGCTTGTTAATTGAAATAACATTCATCGATAAATTTAAATGATATTCAGTTAATTCTTTAATCATTTGCAATGTAAATACACCAGGAACAATAGGAAAATCAGGAAAGTGTCCATCAAATATTTCGTGATCCTTATTTAATTTTATTTCAAATAGGAGTATATTAGATTCCTTTTGTGAAAAATGAGTAATGAAGAAGAAATCATCTTTGAGCATTTATTGAACGATTTGTTTTAATGATAAATTAAAATGATAATTCATATGTGTTATAAAAAGAGAATCAGGAAAATTATTTTTTGTTCCAAAACATTTAATTTCAGTTTGTTTTTTATTTTTATTAAAGCATTCTAATGATAAAAGTTGATCGCAAAGTGTATCCGTGATGTAAACATTTTTAAAATGATTATATTCATAGATGTGATAAAGTTTACTATTGTTGTTAAAAATTTTTGCCGGATTACTGTTTTGATATCCTACAAGTAATCCAAGGTCAGTCTTTAACTGATTAATGACTGGTTTTTTATCTAAGAAATCGATTATAGAGATAATTTTAAATTGATTTTGTGTAAATTGAAAATCAAAATAACTGTTTCCGAATTCATTTGTAAAAACAATTCTTGTCGTGCTATCCGGCATCTTCTTTAAAAGTAATAAGCCACTTAAATTTTTATTAAGTATTTCAATATTGGTGTTAAAAACAATAAATTCAAAATTTGGAAATATGCTATTTTGACACACATTATAGGGAACCATTTGTTTATAATCTGAATATGGAAATTTAACAGATGAGCAAGAAAAAAGTAATGTAAAAATTAAATATAGATGGATCTTATTCATTAAAAACAGTTGATTCAAATTAATATTTAATTGGTTAAACGCCATTATAGAATTATTTTAAAATATAAATATCATCGGATAAAGATGGATTTAAGACTTTATTGGTGAATTGGAGTTCAGTATTGTCACCAGATATTTCTATTAAATTTAGTTTATTAACTGTATAATTTTTTTTATCAATATAAATTTGAATAGTTTGAAAAAGATTCTTCATTTCTTTTTTATTTGGAATTAATTGAAGCAAAAAAATGGTTTCATTTTCAAACAATGATGTATTAAAATCCTTATTATTAATAACAGTTCCTTGAACGCATTCCAGTATTAATTTATTAATTTGATTAAATGCTTTGTTGCTTTTTGCAGAATAGGTGTTTAATTTATTATCCTTTTTAATATAAATCGTATTATTATTAATAACAAGTAAGTATTTATATGGTGTGAGATATTCCATACGAACTTTATTGTTTTTCTTAAATGAGAATTGGCCTTTGCTGACAATTTTTTCAGCAAGCATTTTTAAATTTTTCGTTTGTGTAAAATCTGAAGTTATGCTAAAAATCGACTGTGATTCTTGATTAAATTTAGTTTTAAATGGGTTGAGATCTTTGACTATTTTATATCCCGAGGGTTGAGCATTGACCAAGGAAAAACAAGCAATGAATAAAAACGATAAGCTAAATTTACTCATATGGGTTGCAATTTAATAATTTCGAAATTGGAATAATTTGGTAGCCTTCATTATAGCAATATTCAATAAATGGGCTTAAGACTTGAGTGATTACAAATTGGGTATCATGAAATAAAAAAACGGCTCCTGGCTCTAATTGCTTTTTAATTTTATTTAATAACTTTTGTGGATCTTTAGAAATGGTATCCAAAGATCTGGCACTCCAACCAATAGGAATAAAATTTAATTCTTTGATAGCTGCGGCAATATTGGGATTTGTTACTCCAAAGGGAGGTCTGAATAATTTTATTTTTTTATGAATGATTTGTTCAATTAATACTGAATTGGATAAAAGTTCTACTTTAACTTTCTTTTTACTTAATAAACCAAAGTTAAATGGATGATTATAAGTATGATTTCCAATTATGTGTCCTTCTTGATCTATTTTTATTAACAGACTTTTATTTTGTTCAATATTTTTACCAATACAAAAAAATGTAGCTGGTGTATTATAGTTTTTCAGAATATCTAAAATGGTATTGGTATATAAAGGTGATGGACCATCATCAAAACTAATAGCAATACATTTTTTTTGATTATTTCCGTGAGTTAAAATAGGTATAAAAAAATTCGAACCGATATATGCGGAGCCATATACAATAAGTAATATAAGAGCAATATTGATGATTAAAAATATTAAAAGTGGTATTGATACAAAAAAATGGATTGATAACAAGATAGTCATTATTACTAAATAAGCCAGTATAGTGTTTTTGAATTTTAACATGCACTTAAAAGTATAAATGAATGATGGGTGTTTCTATAATGATTGTGAATAAGTATTGATTTAATGGGTTTATTATCTGTAATTTTTGAATATTCTATACCAGGAGTGGATGTTTTATTTAATATGTTAGATGCAAGATATAAAGCAAAGGCAGTTGCAGTATTATATTCTCCGCAGACAGATTTGAAAGCAAAATATTTAGATTCTAAATCAAACGATGATAATAGATGTTGACTTATCCTGTCATCACTAGGATCACCATTGTGAGCACTTAAGACAAGATCAACACTACTAACGTGGTTCGCAGTAAATATTGATTTTAGTACGGTATAGATTTGATCATTCGTTTTAAATGAAAGTGTTTTAATGGATAATATTTTTGCGAAACTGGTTTCAGTTTTTTGATTTGAAAGTACAAAAAAGGACGAACCTTCTCCAGCGTATGGTTTACTACTGTTTGTTGTGGAATTAGATTCGATAGGATGCGAACAGAAATGACCTAAACGACTTAAAATTTTAAAACTTGTATTAGTCGTTTCATCAGCACCGCCAACAAGTAATGTATTATATGATTGTTCCTGCAATAAGAGTTGAGCATCCATTAAGGCTGATTCAAAAGAAATATTACGATGAACATAGGTTGCATTATAACCTTGACATTTGTGCAATAATGCAATTTGTCCAGCCAAAGAATTATGAGTTGAGAAAATAAAAGGTGTTGGACTTAGAGCTTCTTCTTTATTTTCTATCATTTGATTTAAAAAAGAATGGGTATCATCCAGACAACCAAACCCAGTACCAACGATAATGGCTTCAGGTTTATTTTGTTTTGCAGTCTTAAGAGCCATTAAGGAAGCAGTAACACCCATCTTAACCATTTTGCTCATTCTACGAATAAGTTTGGCATCGATATAATCACTATAATTGGGTTCAATGGCTAATAACTTATTGGAGGCATCATGAACGGATGAATCTGAAGAAATATTTCCTATCCCATTGATATAAATATCCATGTTATAAGCTTGAAAAGATGAGTGAAGAACAATTACCACCAAAGCCAAACGAATTGGAAAGAACATGAGTTAGTTTAACATTTTCTTGAATTTTCGTTACAGGTGATATGTGAAAGGGTTCAATGCTGGAATTAAAATGATAATTGGGTGGAATAAAATGATGTTGAATTGCTAAAACAGAAATGACGGCTTCTACTGCGCCGCTCGCACCGAGCGTGTGTCCAGTAAAAGATTTCGTAGAACTTAAAGGTGGAATGTTATCTTGAAATAAATTTTTTACTGCCTGACTTTCTGCCTGATCATTGTTTTGAGTACCTGTGCCGTGCATGTTTATGTAATCTATTTCACCAGGCAGGATATTGGCTTTTTTTATAGCGCCTTGCATAGCTAAAAAAGGACCTTGGCCATCATCTGAAAGAGCCGTTTGGTGATACGAATCATTTGAATTACTATAACCAGAAACAACAACAGAACTTGATAAGCCCAGGAAAGTCAGTGCTTTTTTGTTTAAAAGTAAAACATAGGCAGCGCCTTCACCTAAATTAAGTCCTTGACGATCCTGATCCAAGGGTTTACATTGATTTTTATCAAGAATCATAAGGGAATTAAATCCATTTAAAGTAAACCGGGTCAATGCATCTACTCCACCAGCAATAACCACATCAAGTTGATTAGCTTTAATTAAACGGGTACCAAGCATGATGGCATTTGCAGAAGAAGAACAAGCCGTACTTAATGTAGTCACAAAATCATGGATACCAAATTTTGAAGCTACGTAATCTGTTGCTTTTCCATTATCATGGTGAATCACCTGACTGAGATCGCCGGATTCAGAATCTTGATTATAAGACTCAAAAAAAGTTTCTGTTTTATCCATTCCCCCTACAGTACTTGCAGAAATAAAACCAACATTTAGCTCGTGTAATTTATCCATTGAAATATGAGATAAGGTTTCCAGAACTGCATGATAACTTAATAGTATAGTCCTGCTTAATTTCGGTGATAGATTGAGCCGCTGAGCTAATTCTGAATTGCTTAATTTGACTTCTCCCAGAGGGAAGATGTGATTATGGCGTGTTTCTAAATATGTGGTTGAATGAATTCCAGATCTGTGTTCTTTAAAACTTTGTATCGTTTCCGAAATATTATTTCCAATTGCGGAAATAATACCAAGGCCACCTATATAAACATGATTATCTGAAGTCAATTGGAGATTATTTATTTCTTTTAGAAAGGGTTCAAAAAAACAGATAAAAAGAAAAAGTGATAATTATTTTTTATGCTCCATAATATAATGAGCCATTGTAGACACAGATTTAAAAACGGATGGTCCGTCTTCAGCACGAGTTAACTTAATACCATATTGTTGTTGTAACAAAACGATGAGTTCAAGTGCATCAATCGAATCCAAGCCTAGTCCTTCCATAAATAAAGGTTGATCATCACCTATTTCTTCTGGCTTGACATCTTTTAGATTTAATTGTTCTACAATTTGTTGTTTTAATTTTGACATTAACTCATGCATATGATTGACTTTTATAATAATTATTTTGAATGTTATTTATCGAAAATTCCGGAGCAGTTAGATCTTGATTGGCTTCAACTAAATACATAAAGCATTCATATTGATTATCCAATAGTTCAACCCATCCACCAATACAAGCATCAATATGATGTTCATGGAATAAACTCATTATATAGTCTACCTGAGTATTGATTTCGAAATCATCAGAAATGAAAAAAGTATTTTCACCTTTGATACCATGTCTGATACAGATTTCACCATTGACGATATTGGGAAGTGTATAGACAAAAGTAGCAGGACTTGGAATTCCTTGATGCATTAATTCAGCATATTTTAGATCTGTATCTAAGCTTGAACTTTGGTTAGCGAGAATGAGGCCGATTTTATCCGGGGCATATCTGGATAAAAGGGATTGACCCTGCAATAGAAATTCAGACGCTATAAAACCCAGTTTGGCGAGTCGATCCATTTTAAAAAACTTAGGGTAGTTGAATTTAAAGTTCCGATAAGCTAATTCAATGAAGGAATCGAAAGATTCTTCTGTAGTATGATACACAGTCTGATGATCTATATAAATGGTATTGTTTTTTATAGAACAGCACTTGATCATTTTGAGATGCGTGTGGGTCATTAGGCGTTAGAATCTTCTGGCAAAAGTAGTCTAAATAGCTCAAATTTGGGAATAAAAATAAGAATACGGATACCTGAAAGCAGATATTGAATTTATACAATGAGTTGATTGTTAAATCAATAGCTTTATTAATAATATCTTTATAGAACAAGGAGTTATCAGTGCTCCTAAAATGATTATTATTTTGTTACTATTTAGGTGATAATAAAAGTGGTCTGTTTTTGTCATCATTTTTGCAAAAATCAGGCAAAAATGTACCGTTGCTTCGAACGGCACAAGCCGCCAAAAGCAATTTGTATTTTCTTTAAACGACGGATTTTATCCGTCGCAAAAATTTGACCGTCCCTACAGGACTTGTACCTGAATAGTTACATTTTTTTTAATAATAATTAAAGTATGTTTAATTGTTGAAGGCTGATTTTTATTTGTTCTTCAGTTTTTTATGCAAAAACACAAATGGATCGTGTGGTCTGAGAAAGGAATCTTATGCTTTTTATTCTGATTTTTTGGGTGTTTTTATCGCTGCGGCTCTTCCGATGGCTTCGTATCCGAAGCGGTTTCTGATGTGATCCATTTGTCGCATTAAGGAAATTTGTTCCCCCGTGTCTTCGAAGAGATCGAATTGAGGGCTACCGTGGACGAGACCGCTGAATTTGACACCAATTAGGCGAATGAGTTGTCGACGTTCGTAGAGTTTGTTGAACAGATGTTGGACCACCGGCCACAGGTGTTTGTCGAGAGCGGTATAATTTATTTTGATTTGCTTATTGAAGGTATTAAAATCTGCGTATCGTATTTTTACGGTTATGCAAGAACATAATTTGCCTGATTCTCGGAGTTCGAACGCTAATTTTTCCGTCATATCGAGGAGAATCAAACGAATGCGTTGCATGTCCAGGGTGTCTTGTTCGAAAGTCCTCTCTTTGGAGATCGACTTGGCTTCATGATAGGGAACCACGGGTCGGTTGTCTATAGCATTGGCGTGTTCCCAGAGGTGTATTCCGCTTTCACCAAATTGTCGGTGGAGTAATTTGACCGGAATTTCACTCAGTACTTTAATGGTTCGCACGCCCATGAAGCTGAGTTTTTTGTAGGTTTCCTTACCGATTCCAGGGATTTTGGAAGTCGAGAGTGGAGCTAAGAAATTTTTTTCGGTTCCGGAGGGAATTTCTCTGACGCCATTAGGCTTGGCTTCGCCAGTACCTACCTTAGACACTAATTTGTTGATTGATAGTCCAAATGAAATGGGAAGGCCGGTTTCTTTCGTTATGCGTTGGCGTAATTCCTGGGACCACTTCATGCATCCGAAGTACCGATCCATCCCCGAAATGTCCAGATAGAATTCATCGATGGAGGCTTTTTCGAAGATGGGCGCTTCTTCCGTAATAACATCGGTGACGAGATTAGAATAATTGCTGTAACTATCCATGTCGCCGCGCAATATTATAGCTTGTGGACAAAGGCGCTTAGCCATTTTAATGGGCATCGCTGAATGTACCCCAAAGGCCCGCGCTTCATAGCTGCATGCGGCTACGACTCCCCGACTGCTCGTACCCCCCACGATGAGGGGTTTGCCGAGCAGACTGGTATTCTTCAGGCACTCTACGGACACAAAGAAAGAGTCAAGATCCATATGCAGTATGGCGCGACTAAACATGGCAATGTTTATTTTATCGACATTAATGGTCGAATTATTCGGCAAAGATAGATTTTATGTGATTAAGAAGCAAGTGTGAGGGAAATGAATTTTGAAAACGATGGGATTTTTTTGAGTAATTTCAAGATGAGTAAGCCTATATTTAAAGTACAACTCATCTCGTCGTGGACGAGACAAGTATCTACGGTCGCTCTACCCTCGAGGTACGGCCGAGGTACCAATCTGTCTTGTCCTAAAATAGCTATACAGCTTAATAAATAAATCCCATCCCTCAGATGACGGACAGGGTTCAGATAATTATTAAATCTTCACCACCTTTACCCAATAGCATTTTGAAGTTGTATAGTAAGAAATGACATGTTGGTCGTCTTTTAAAAATTGTCTGAACTGGGATTTTTGGGATGAAGAGGATTTATGGGAAAGAGGTAAATTGAGTCATTAATCTTTCTGTTTAATTATACTTCCATTCAATTCTTCGAACTTCATATCTCAAAGGTAAATATTTCAGATTAAAGGAGTTAATTAATCCAGTCTATCCCAAAAATCCCAAAAATCCCAGTTCAGACAATTATCAAATCTTCACCACCTTTCCCCAATACCATTTTCCTTTCAAAGCAGTAAAATAGACACTAGATGATATTTTATACCGAGCTAATGCAATCACATTGTGACAAACAAATAATTTCAGCAAGGTAAATTTAAGATTGTTTCACCTTAACTTCTATACAAGCTCGTTCCTTCTAATTCTTCCAATACTTTATCAGGAACCAGATATCGAACAGATTTCCCTTGACGGATTTGATCCCGGATGGAAGTCGAAGAAATGTCAAGTAAGGGCGCTTCGCAAAAGATAATATTGGGGTGAGTAGCCAGATCCGTATGATCTGAGTATTGGGGGCGTTTATAAATATAAATGGAATAATGGGCTATGAGAAGTTCATAATTTTTCCATTTAGGAAGGCTTATTAAATTATCACCACCCATGATCAATGAAAACTGATGATTGGGAAATTTTTCTTTGAGGTGGGTCAAAGTGTCTATCGTATAAGACGGTTTCGGAAGACCAAATTCGATGTTTGAAACTTTAATTTTCGGATTGTCTTCAGCCGCTAATTGGACAAAGTGAAGTCGGTCATAGTCTTTTGCCAAAGTTGATTTTTCCTTTAATGGATTATGCGGACTTACGACCATCCAGATTTGCTCCAAATCCGTGTGATTGAGCATGTGTTGGGCGATAATCATGTGTCCAATGTGGACAGGATTGAATGAGCCGAAAAATAGCCCGATGCGCATGATTAATAATTCGTCACCATCAGCATCAGAAGATCTTCTCCGGCATTTTGTTCTGAAGGAAGAATGATAGCTGGTTTGGTAGACAGACTGATTTCGAATATGACTTGTTCGCTTTCGATAACATTCAGCATTTCCAGCATAAACTTAGCATTTAAACCTAGGTTCACCGCCTCGCCTTCAAATGAACAGCTCAATTGTTCTGTTGCTTCGTTGTTGAAGTCGAGATCCTGAGCGGTAATGGTTAGGCTCTTATCCTGAATATTAAGGACTATTTGATTCGTGGTTTTATTGGCAAAAATGGATAGTCGGCGTAAGGCAGAAATTAATTCTTCCCGATTTACAATCATTTTATTTTGATTGTTGGTTGGAATCACAGCGTTGAAATCAGGGAATTTAGCTTCAATTAAACGAGTGGCAAAAAGGCAGTTGTCAAATGAAAAGAAAGCTTTAGTCTTGCCAAAATAAATTTTTACTTTACCATCACGAGGAAGTATTCCCTTGAGGGCAAGCATGGATTTTTTGGTTAATAATAGGCTTGAAGCTACATTGGACTCTACATCCAGAAAACTATATTTTACTAATTTATGAGCATCTGTGGCAGCAAAAGTAACATGATTAAAATCGATATTGATGTTGATTCCACGCATACTTTGGCGCATTTCATCATTGCTGGCTGCAAAAAAGGTCTTGTCGATACCTTTTTGGATTTGGATGGAATCCATTTCTATAGAATCCTCATCGGTAGGTGTTTCAATTTCCGGGAAATCTTCAGATTTCTCTCCGACCAACTTGTATTTACCTGATGCTGAGGTAATTTCAATTCCTCTGGTCTCTGAATTAATGACAAAGGAAAGTGGTTGTTCTGGTAGGGACTTTAATGTCTCCAGCAAGGTCTTTCCGGGAATGGCAATTTTACCATTTTCCTGACCGGTGACTTCTAAGTCTGTAGTTATAGTCATTTCCAGATTCGAAGCGGCGATTGATAATTTATTACCTTGGAGGGTCATCATAAAATCTTCAAGAACCGGAATAACAGGATTGGCACTCAGCGCACCAGCAGCAATTTGGAGTTGACGAAGTAAAGCAGAAGTAGAAGCTACGAATTTCATAAGATTTTTAATTTGAAAAGCGACGTAAAAATAAGCCCAAAGGAGCGATATGCACCATAAATAGCAGATAATCTTTCATTAATTATCAATTTCAAATAGATTTTATAGAAAAACAAAGGCTTTGCAATCCTTCTAATTCAATCTCATTGGCCTCAAGGCTTATTAGATCCTACAGATAAATATGGAGGACTTTACCCATTTTATCAAGATTATGACCAATTTTGCACTTTTCCGCTAAATAGGCCATCGTTTGTCATCAAAATCGTCAAAAACCAAGCCATCTCTAATTATTGGGCCTCCTGATTGGGATATTAGGTTTCCTGAGTTTCAACATTTGGCCATATCAAATGGAGCATCGGTTTATACGATGACATCCAATAAACCAAAACTTTGTTATTTTGAATTTGTGTTCGAGAATGGCAGGGTAACAGAACACAAAAAACTTGCTTCAAGGGTAACAGTGAATCAAATTCAAGAAGGGACATTACATCATACATCCAAAGAAATAGCTGATTTTTTCGATTTTTATGGATGTTCGTATAGTATTCATGCTGATTTAGATTTTACGGTGATTGCGGTGAGTTGTTTGCAAAGACATGTTGAAAAAGTGATACTTTTTGTCATTGAATTATTGACGGAACCAATATTTCCTGAAGAAAATTTACAGAAAGCGAAAGTGTTTTATATATCTCAATTGCAACATCAATTAAGCGAACCTGATTTTGTTTCCTATAGAGAGTTTACGGCCCAAGTTTATGGACCTGATTCGATATATGGATATAATTCAGAAAGGGAAACTTTCGAAGCACTGAATAGAAATGACTTGATACAATATCATAGAGATCATTTTACAGCAGAGCGACTCAAAGTTTTTTATTGCGGAGATCCCATTGAACATGGATTGAATTTTTGGGAAGAAACATTGCGAACGATTCCAAAGCAAACGCAATTGATAAGACACCCATTCATCATTCCAGAATATCAAAAAGCGAAAGCACATTTTCCAATGGCATCTTGTATGCAGATCAGTTTGAAATATGGCAAAAAATTATTTCCAAAAACGCATCCCGATTATTTTGGAATGTATATGGTCAACACGATACTGGGAGATTATTTCGGATCCAGATTGATGAAAAACATTCGGGAGGAACATGGATTTACTTATGATATTCATTCTACTATCGATGCACAATTGCACGATGGTTGCTTTTATATAAGTGCTGAACTTAATGCAGAATTTCTGGACGAAACGATAGCACAAATTAATAAGGAAATTAAAAAATTAAAGGAAGAAGCTATACCGGATTTTGAATTGAATATGGTTAAGAACTATCTGAATGGTCATGTCCTAAGACTTGTAGATGGGTCTTTTCCTGCCATGCAATTTTTAAAAATATTAATTACGGAATTTAATACTGTAGAAGCATTTCAATCTCTAGTACATAAAATTAAAACTATAGATCAACAAGAAATAATGGAATTATCTGAAAAGTATTTGTGTGAAGATGATATGACTGTAATTACAGCTGGAGCATAATAGTCCAATTAATCTTCGTCAATTTTTAATTCAAGTTTTGTTTTTAATTCCTCTAACAATGGGTTAACGGCGATCAATAAATCCCATTTTTCTTTTGCAGAATAGAGTTGCTTGGGTTTAGAAATTTCCTCTCTGGTAGACAACTCTGGATCTATTTCGACAATCAGTTTTATTTGATTGTCTTTAAAACTATTTTTTAATTTGTCAATAATATCCAGTTCTGATCGAATGGCTTCTTTGGCAAGGATAGAGCCTACAGAAACCAAAATACTTTGATCCGTAATATTAAGTTTAGCTAAACGCATATAAGAAATGAGTGAATTGGAGGTTTGTTCGGATATGGTTTTTTCCCAAAATTGTTTAACCGTATCTTCATTGAAGTCGAGCAGGTTTTCTGATATTTTTTTTTCTTCGGACGCTAATTTTTTCTTAATGGAGTCCAAGTTACCCAGTTTAGGAATTGAACTACTTATGGAATTGAATTTAGGAATATTGGGAATAGGGGTTTTAATTTCAAGGCTTGATGCAAGCACATTATTTTCTACAGATGGTAAAATAATATCAGAGGCTGTCTTTTCAATTTCAATAGAATTTTCTTGAATTTTTTTTGGAACTAATTGATCTTGTTTTCCATCATCGTTCAGGTCAAGGGTTTTTTTTTCAGGGGCAACTCCTGAAATGTTTATATTTCTGTGTTGGCTTTGGCATAATTTGGCTAATAAAACTTCCAAATGTAGGCGTTTATTTCTCGATCTCACTATATTGACATCTGCCTCATTAATCATATCCAAACATTGCATCAGAAATGAATAATTAATGGTGTCTGCCTGGTTAATAAATTTGTCTTTTGAAACATTGCTCCCTTCAAAAAGACTCATCATATCGGGGTCTTTACAAACCAAAAGATTACGTGCATGCGAAGCGAGGCCCTCCAATAGGACTTCTGAATCAAAACCCAATCTTAAGACTTGGTCGTAGAGTAAAAAAACCTGCTTTATATCTTCTGAGATAAAAGCATTATAAAACTTAAAATAATAGTCCTGATCAAGAACATTTAAATTCTCTAATACATCTTCATAACTGATTGTTTTTCCTGAAAAACTGGTAATACGATCAAAAATGGAGAGTGCGTCCCGCATAGCACCATCAGCTTTTTGTGCTATAACGAAGAGTGCTTCTGGATCAGCAGTTATTTTTTCTTGATCACAGATTTTTTGTAATTGAATGATAATATCTTTGACTTGGATACGTCTAAAATCATATACCTGACATCGGCTTAAAATAGTAGGAATGATTTTATGTTTCTCTGTAGTTGCAAGTATAAATTTAGCATATGGAGGAGGTTCTTCCAGCGTTTTAAGAAAAGCATTAAAAGCTGCAGAAGTAAGCATATGAACCTCGTCTATGATATAGATTTTGTACTTTCCATATTGAGGTTGGTAACGGACTTGTTCAACCAGGGCTCGCATATCATCTACACCATTATTTGAAGCGGCATCAAGTTCAATAATGTTAAATGAATTGTTTTCTTGAAAGGCTTTACAGGTATTACATTCATTGCACGGTTCCCATTCAGAACTTGGATTTTCACAATTGAGAACACGGGCCAAAATACGAGCACAAGTCGTTTTTCCAACACCTCTTGGTCCACAAAACAAGAATGCATGAGCTACATGACCCTGCTTAAGGGCATTTTTGAGTGTATTGGCTATATGCTCTTGACCAATGACATCAGTCCACCGTAGCGGTCTATACTTACGAGCTGAAACTAGAAAACCTTCCAAATCACAATATTTAAAGCTCAAAAGTAGATCAATAAACAGGAATTTGGTGAATTATTTAGCTTATTTTGCAAGAAATTCTGCAGCGTATGAAAATCACTATGGCCCAATTAAATTACCACATTGGCAATTTTGAAGGAAATTTAGTCTCAATGAAAAGAGCCATTGATCAAGCTCGAAATGAGGGTGCAGATTTAATTTGTTTTGGAGAATTGGCAACATGTGGATACCCACCAAGAGATTTCCTGGAATTCAGAGATTTTATACAAAAATCTATGGGTGTGATTCAGGAATTATGTGAATATTCTCAAGATATTGGAATTATCGTTGGAGCTCCTTCTATAAATCCTGAAATTGAAGGAAAAGACCTTTTTAACTCCGCTTTCTTCCTTTATAATAAAGAGCTCATACATATAGCTAATAAAGGACTCCTGCCCACATATGATATATTTGATGAATACCGGTATTTTGAGCCATCTAAAATTTTTAATGCCGTTCAATTTAAAGATAAAACCATTGCAATAACAGTATGTGAAGATATATGGAATATAGGATATGAAAATCCCTTATATACGGTTTGTCCAATGGATGAAATGATGGCTCAAAAGCCTGATTTTATCATAAACTTATCTGCTTCCCCATTTAGTTATGAACATTCCAGAGAGCGAATAGAACTCATAAGATCAAATGTATTGAAATATCAAATACCTATGTTTTATGTTAATCATTATGGATCCCAAACGGATATTGTATTTGATGGTGGATCGGTTGTTATGTCAGCAAATGGCAATGTATATGATGAAATGCCTTATTTTGAAGAGTGTGTCAGAACCTATCAACTTCACGATGTCATATTAGGTCAGCAATCACGGGAGCAGACAAAAGAAAAAATAGATTTAATTTACAGAGCTCTGGTGATCGGTATAAAAGACTATTTTAATAAATTGGGATTTAAAAAGGCTATTTTGGGCTTATCTGGAGGAATAGATTCAGCAATAACGACCACTTTAGCTGTAGACGCTCTAGGGGCTGAAAATGTAATGGTTCTCTTGATGCCATCTCAATTTTCTTCTGAAGGATCCATACAGGATGCTAAAGAATTAGCTATTAATCTAGGAATTCAATATGAAATTATCCCAATACAAGATGTCTATAAAAGTTATGAAAAAGTACTACAGCCCTATTTTGAAGGATTAACACCTAACGTAACTGAAGAAAACATTCAAGCCAGAATTAGAGGTATGTTGTTAATGGCTTTTTCTAATAAATTCAATTCCATACTTTTAAATACGACAAATAAAAGTGAAATGTCGGTAGGATATGGAACCCTTTATGGTGATTTATCTGGTGGATTAGCTGTTCTAGCGGATGTATACAAAACAGAGGTTTATCAACTAGCTCATTATATCAATCGAAAGTCCATTCGTATTCCAATAAATTCAATTACTAAACCACCTTCTGCAGAATTACGTCCAGGTCAAAAGGATTCAGATTCTTTGCCAGATTATGATATTTTGGACCAGGTATTATTCCAATACATAGAAAAGAGAAAAGGACCTGATGAGATCATTGAGATGGGATTTGATTCTGTAATTGTACTTAGAGCGTTAAAACTAGTCAACCGTTCAGAATTCAAAAGATATCAATCGCCACCTGTAATTCGAATATCATCCAAGTCTTTTGGTTTAGGTAGAAGGCTTCCGATAGAGGCAAAATATTTGTGCTGAAACTTTTAATCATTAGCTATTGTTTTTTGATAGCCAGTTTATAAATATCATGAATCGCAAACATTTTATTAAAATAATAGCAGGAACAACAGGTATGATAACATTAGCAGGACTTAACCAATTCACGAACGGTTTAAATGAAGAAGATCATTTAATGCCGCTGTTTTTTATTGGTCATGGTTCACCTATGAATGGTATTGAGAATAATGCATTTAGTCAGGAGTGGAAAAAGAAAGCAGAATCGATGCCTATCCCGAAAGCTATTATTTGTATTTCTGCACATTGGTTGACTCGAGGTACATTTATAACAGCAATGGATCATCCCAAAACCATTCATGATTTTGGAGGCTTTCCCGATGAATTATATAAAGTAGAATATAATGCCCCAGGAGACCTTGAACTAGCCAAAGAAACAAGTACGTTAATCAAAAAAACGCAAGTAAACTTAGATCATGATTGGGGACTTGATCATGGGACTTGGACTGTGGTCCGGCATATGTATCCTCAAGCTAATATTCCTGTATTACAATTGAGTATTGATTATTACCAACCAGCACAATATCATTATGAATTAGCCAAAGAACTCAGTGCATTAAGGAAAAAAGGAATACTTATTATAGGTAGCGGAAATATGGTTCATAATCTTGGTATGTTATCATTTGACAAGGGTTTTATAAATGAGTATGGGTATGATTGGGCCATTGAAATGAATCAGATTTTCAAACAGAAAATTTTGGATCAAGATCATAATGCGCTTATCAAATACGAATCTTTGAACGCTGCATCAAAACTTGCAATACCTTCTCCAGATCATTATTTACCATTAATATATACGCTTGGTTTACAAAATAAGCAAGATAAGATTTCCTTTTTTAATGATGTTGCATTAGCAGGATCTATTACCATGACTTCGGTACAATTTTCTTAAGTCATTTAAACTTAAACAACATAAAAATAAATTTTTAAACTAATAAAAATAAAAAGACATGAATTTTTATTCAATTATTCCACCATTATTATTTTTAATATTAATTATAAGTTCGATAGTAACTGTACGTCAAGGAACGGTTGCAGTGATAACTGTCTTTGGAAAATATAGAAGAGTCATTGGACCCGGGCTTAATTTCAAAATTCCACTCATTGAGCAAATTTTTAAAAGAATTTCGATCCAAAATAGAAGTGTTGAATTGGGTTTTCAGGCAGTAACTATAGATCAAGCTAATGTTAATTTTACATCCATGTTACTCTATTCAGTATTGGATAATCATGATGAAACCATTAAAAATGTAGCGTTCAAATTTTTTGATGAGAAAAACTTTATGCAAGCATTAATTCGTTCTATTGAAGGATCTGTTCGTGCTTTTGTAGCTACAAAAAAACAAAGTGAAGTTTTGGTATTACGTAAAGAAATCGTTGAAAATGTGAAAGAACAGCTGGATCACACTTTGGAAGGTTGGGGCTATCATTTAATTGATTTGCAAATTAACGATATTACCTTTGATGATGAAGTTATGCGATCAATGGCTAAAGTTGTTGCTTCGAATAATCTTAAAGCAGCAGCTGAAAATGAAGGCCAGGCATTATTAATTACTAAAACAAAAGCAGCAGAAGCAGAAGGTAATTTTATTAAAATTTCTGCAGAAGCAGAGCGACTTGCTGCACAATTACGCGGAATGGGTATTGCTTCTTTTAGAGAAGAAGTAGCTAAGGGGATGTCTTCTGCTGCAAAACTAATGGCAGATTCGAATCTTGATGCATCTTTAATTATGTTTAGTATGTGGACAGAAGCAGTCAAAAATTTTGCAGAACACGGTCAGGGAAATGTTATTTTCTTAGATGGGAGTACTGAAAACATGGAACGTACTTTAAAACAAATGTTAGCCATGTCACAAATTGATGTGAAAAAGAAAAATTAATGAAATCTGTTTAAACTAGGATTTGATCAATTTAAAAGAATACCAGGTATTATTTTTCTGAAGTTTTAGGATATAAAAACCGTTGACTAAAGTTGAAATATCCATTCGATGATCAATAGATCCAAAAGGAAGATCTATTTCAAGACCATCATAGCTGTATAATTTAATTTGTTGAATATTATTTTCATTGATGTAAATAAAATTAGAACTTGGATTTGGATAGATTTGAAAGGAATTAAAGTTCAAATTATTTGTAGCTATTATTTGACTTAGATCTGCATGATATAATTTGCCTCCAATTCCAGATTGTAATTCATCCGTAATCCAAAGGTCGTTATTACTGGTAAAACAAATACCTTCGGTCTGAGAGAAATTGGAGAATGTAACCAAACGCGGGTTCTGAATCATATGTTCAGGATCAAAAGGAGCAAATAGCCAACCCCGATCATAAGAAAGCAACATTAATTTGTCATCATTTGGACTTAAGGCGGCCCCGGTAACCCAATTCTGAAACATAGATCCTAATCCTGTGACTACGCTATCTCTTAAAATTGTTTGATATTGACCAGGTTTGTCAGGTAAAACGTGATGATAAGTGTAACCTGAAAATGGTGTAGTCCTGTTTTTTGAAAACAAATGAAGACTATCACGATACCAAATCATGGCTTCCATATCAAAATTCTTTTGATCATTTGCAGGCGGAAAATCAAATTGATTTAAATAAGTGAAATATATGGATTCAGCGATTATCGTATCTTCAACAATTAGGGATGGATTTGGAATTTTATAAATGGTTAAGTCCTTTCGATTTAAATTATTATTTCCAAAATCTCCAATATACATATTCCCTGATGGATCCTGAGTGATATCTTCCCAATCTATACTGATTGCATTTTTGATAAAAACTTGTCTTAATAATTTGCATGTGCTATCAATTTCATAAATTATTTTTTTTCCATCACTATCATTATGACTCCAAAATGTAGCTCCATGATTATTACTGATTAAACCAGATGATTCTTTTAATTCAGATGGTAGCTTACAAACGGTTCTGAATTGTAAAATTTGGCCTTTCAAGATTTCAGAAGACGAAAATTGAATGAGCATAAATAAAAAAGCAAAGCTAAAATTATTATTAAGCATAAGTAATATAGAATAAAAACGGATTGAAGAAGCTTAATAATTTAGCCTAACTTTTCTTTTTAATGCTGCAACCAATGGCTTTAGTTACTGCTGGATCTGGATTGGTTCCTGCAGATATTGAAGCGATCGCATTTTCAACATATTTAATTTTAACTGCTTTGATGTCTTGAGCGTTATCATCAATAGCGCCAATATACTTAACGACTTTGTTTTTATCTAGTAAATACACATGAGGTGTTTTTGTTGCTCCAAATTTAGGATACACTTGCTGACCTTCGTCAATGACATATGCAAATGGATATTTTTTCTTTTTCGATAACTTTTTCATGGCTTCAAAACTATCGTCGGGTACAACATCTGGATCATTTGGATTGATAGCAATGACAGGATAACCCTGTTTAGCATATTTTTTATGTAAGTCAATGATCCGTTGTTCATACATAATCGCATAAGGGCAATGGTTACATGTAAAGATTACAATATAGCCATTCGCATCCTTATAATCCTTCAAGCTAATCATTTTGCCATCAACATTTTTCAAACTAAAATCCTCAACTGTTTGTCCAATTTGATATCCCTGAGCATTAATCGAAAAAAGAGATATTGTAAACATTAAAAAAGCATACATTAATTTTTTCATGATAAATATTTATTTGTAAATTTTTTTTATAAAAGCATTTAAACTTTGAAGATTTTCAAATTCCCCTTCTTCAAATATTTTTTTCCCATTCAATGAAACTAAACTTGCAGGAATGGAACCAGACCAATTAGGGTCAATACGATCTATCCAATCATTCGGATTACCGCCATCAAATAACAAGACCTTTGATGAAATTTTTTTCTTGAGGATGAAGGGTTTTAACTTTTTGTCTATACTTGTCTTGAAGTCAAGGCTAACCAGATAGAGTATAAATTTTTTATTTTTTTGGTCCCGATTAAGTTCTTCAAAATAAGGTAACTCTTGAACACAAGGCTTACACCAAGTGGCCCAAAAGTTAAATACACGTAGCGTATCATCTTGTTTATCAATCAACGAAAACAAGGTTTTTGTATCTACAATGGTGATATTTTCTCTGCTAATGTTTTGAAAAACAGTCAGTTGTAAATTGAAGAGACAAAAAAGGTAGAATAAAAATTGAATTGGCATAACTGATAAAACAACCATTTATATCATTAGGTTTTCGTAAAATTAAACGCAAAAATTTTCATTTATAGAATTATCTTTATCATCTAAAAATTATTGATCATGAAACATGTCATTTTTTTACTATTAATATTCATGGTTACAAATGCATATAGCCAATCCATGACTAGAATATCCATTGAACAAGGTGGAATAAGAATCGATGAAATGGTCAACATGAGCAGTTATAGCACATTAGGAACAACACAAGGACTTAGGCTTGGAGCTATGAATTGTACCAATGAGGATAGAAGCCGAGGAGAAATTTTGTTGATTAATTATTCCAATCCAACAGATATAAAGTCTGGGTTAATCCTCTCTAATAGCACAGGAAATCTTTCTTTAAAGAAAGTAATCCATATAACTACTGATGAAGTATTTCTATTGGGAGCCTATTCCGAGGCTGGATCTATTGGATCTATGTTTTTTGGGTTTTACAATATTAAAACACATACTTTCCACAATGTGAATTGGCTTAAATTAGATAAGGACCCCAATTTTATTTTGAACCCTATAGATGTTATTTATAGCAATAGAAGCTATTATATTCT
>Ga0138256_10001776_pt1 | contig 23254 bp, 24 predicted proteins | sample KNB2016incub_MG_FD_105486 | JGI IMG/M metagenome (GOLD analysis project Ga0138256, IMG submission 105486) | Active sludge microbial communities from wastewater in Klosterneuburg, Austria - KNB2014incub_MG | ecosystem: Engineered > WWTP > Activated sludge > Unclassified | place: Austria... | reverse complement strand
CAGCCGCATCCAGGACGCGGATTTCGCCGCCGAAACGGCGAACCTGACCCGCGCCTCGATACTGCAGCAGGCCGGCATCTCGGTACTGGCACAGGCCAACGCGTTGCCGCAGCAGACGCTGGCATTGCTGCAGTAGCGCACTGATCACTCCGGCGTGTTGCCCCGCGAACCGGCCTGGGGTGTAATGACCGGCAGTTCGCCGCCGGGTCCGGACGCGGCGCGGCGGGCGATCCACAGGAGAAACGGCAGGCATGGCCAGTATCGGATCATTGGGCGTGGGTTCGGGACTCGATCTCGAGACCCTGGTCACGAAATTGATCAGCGCCGAAGGCACGCCACGCAGCAACAGTCTCGCCAGCAAGGAAGCCAGCATCCAGGCCGATATCTCGGCCTTCGGCTCGCTGAAGAGCGCGCTCGACAAGTTCCGCTCCAGCGTGGCCACGCTCGGTGACGCAAATGCCCTTCAGGCCCGCACGGTAACGACGGGCAACAGCCGGTATTTCAGCGCCACCGCGGGCGAGCGCGCGGTTTCCGGGCAATACGCGGTGCAGGTGCTGAACACGGCGCGCGCCCAGAAGCTGGTGAGCACTGCCGACTTCGCGAGCGCGAGCGATACCGTGGGCGCAGGATCGCTGACGATCTCCGTCGGCAGCGCGTCCTTCCAGGTCACGACCACGGCCAGCACCACCCTCGCCGAGCTGAAGACCCTGATCAACGACGCTGCCGACAATGCCGGCCTCAGCGCCTCGCTGCTAGTGGTGGCGCGCGATCCGCAAAACGCCGCTGCCGGCACGGTGGCGCGCCTGGCGCTGGCCGCCGATGAAACCGGCAGCGCCAACACCATCGGGATCAGCGTCAGCGACGCCGACGCGAACAACACCGACGCGCTGGGGCTCTCGCGCTTCTATTTTTCCTCCGCCGACATCGCCAACAGCCAGCTCGGCGAGCAGCAGGCGGCGCTCGACGCGCGCATCGCCGTTGACGGGCAGACGGCGTTCAGCAACAGCAACGTGTTCAGCGACGTGATCGACGGCGTGACGATCACGGCGCTGAAGGATCCTGCGGATCCGCTGAATCCGGATGTCGAAACCCTCGGCATCGCCCTCGACAACAACGGTGTTGCTGCCCGCATCAGCGCCTTCGTCACGGCGTATAACGAGGTGGTCAGCGCGATCAGGGACGTTTCCGCCTACAACGCCGAGGCGGGAACCGCGGGCGCGCTCAACGGGGATGCCACGGTACGCGGCATCTCCTCACGGCTGCGCACGATCATCGGCGCCGCGGGCATTGGTGACGGGACGCCGCGATCGCTGGCCGAGCTGGGCATCCAGACCCAGCGCAATGGAACGCTGAAGCTCGACACCGCGAAGCTCGATGCCGCGCTGAAGGATGATTTTGCCGGCGTCGGCACGCTGTTCACCGCGCCAGACGGCGTTGCGACGCGACTCGAGTCCATGCTCGATGGTTTGCTCGAGCGTGGCGGCACACTGGCCACGCGCACCGATGGGCTGGACCGGCAACTCAAGGCGATAGGCACCGAGCGCGACAAGCTGGAGATCCGCCTCGAGAAGCTCGAAGCCCAGTATCGCGCGCGTTTTTCCGCCCTCGATTCACTGGTCGCGGGGTTGCAGAGCAGCGGCGACTACCTGCTCCAGCAGTTGCAGAACACCGCGAGCATCATCGGCCGCAACCCGGGCGGCGGTAACTGATGCAACCCGATGCGACCGGCGTGCGCGCGGCGCTGCCGGCGCGCCTGCGCGATGCCTGGGACCGCATCGCCACGATCGATGCCGCGCTGGCCGCGGCGCTGGCGGGCGAAACGCCGGCCGATGTGGCGCAACTCGGCGCGCAGCGCACCCGTTGCATCGAAGAGTTCTTCGATGCCTTCCCGCTCGAGGCGCAAACCGCCGGGCTGCGCACCGAGGCGCTGCGACACCTGCTCGCGATGAACAATGCGCTCGCCGCGGCGGCGCAACGGGAACTCGCCACCGCGAGCGAGGTGGCCACCGCGGCGCGTCATCAGCGCAAGGCGATATCCGTCTACCACGAGGTCCAGCCGAAAGCGTAGGTCCGCATTCATGCGGACGATTGTCCGGCTGAAGCCGGACCTGCGCCGGCGTGCGGATGGCCCGGACTCAGCGCAGGAAATTGAACAGCGACAGGTTCGCTATCTTCGCCAGGCTCTGCTGCGCGGCCTCCAGCACGAAGCTCTGGAACGAGAGCCGGCTCGCGGCTTCATCGAAATCGAGGTCCACCAGGTCCGACAGCGCCTCGTCGTTGATCAGGTCGAGCGCGCTCTGCACGGCGCGCGCATCGTCCAGCAGGTTCAGCCGCGGCCCGAGCGAGGCGCGACTCGCCGTGACCGACTGCTCCGAGCGCTCGATCCCGTTCAGGGCCTCGGCGACCACGCGCTGGCGCTCGATCGCGCCCGCCTCGGTGTCGGGAATGTTGCGCAGACCGTCGGCCAGGCGACTCACCGTGAGCAGCAGCGACTGCGTCGCGCTTGCCTCCAGCACGAACTCGTCGCCCGGCGCCGGCGAGCCCGTGATGCGCACCTCGGCACCAGCGACAGTGATGGTCAACGGCGCGCCATCGACATAGGGCTGCGGTGGCAGCACGACGCTGGCCGCCCCCGTCGCGCGATCGATACGATCGACCTGGTAGGTGCCCGGCGCAACGCCGAAGCGCACCACCAGGTCGTCGGGATAGACGGCATCGTAGGCGGCCTGGTCCACGATGCGCCCGATGGAGATGTCGCCGGTGCCGCTGTTGAGCGCCGCGTTGCGCGTGACAAAGGTACTCGCCGCGGCCGGGATATCGACGAACAGCTCGCGCCCGCTGTTGCGCGACTGCACCTGGAGCCCGGCGCCGATCGCCACGCTGCGCTCGCCATCGTCGCCGGCATAGTCGATGCGTCCCGCGGCGCTCTGCACGAAGGGCTGCGTGTCGCCGCTGAAACCTGCGAAGAGATAATCGCCGTAGGCGCTGCGCGTATTGAAAATGGACAGCAACTGCTGCCCGGCCTGCTCGATGCCGGCCACGAGCGTGGCGCGTTCGTTCGCCGACAGCGTGGCATTCCCCGCCTGAAGCGCGAACTCGCGCACCTGCAGCATCACGTTTTCCACGGCCTCGAGCTGCGCATCCTGCTGCTGCAGGTCGCTTTCGGCGAGATCGGCATTGCGCTGGTACTGCGCGCTGCGGGCCTGCTCCTGGCGAATCCCCAGCGCCAGCGCCGCGGCCGCCGGGTCGTCGGCCGGCGTCAGCACGCGCTTGCCCGAGGAGATCTGCTCCTGGGCGCGCGCGACCTCGGCCTGCGCGTTCGTGATGTGACGCACGCCCGTGTTGAATATATGCATCGACGAGATACGCATTGGTCCTCTCTCAACCGAGCGCGTCGAACAGAGCGTCCAGCACCGCGCGCGCCACGCTGATTACCTGTGCCGAGGCATTGTACGCCTGCTCGAAGCGGATCAGGTTGGCGGCCTCCTCGTCCAGGTTCACGCCCGACAGGCTCTCGCGCCGCTCGCGCGTCTGGTCCAGCACCGCAAGGCTCGACTGCATGTCGATGCGCGAGCGCTGCGTGAGGCTCCCGGTCGCGGCCACCAGGTCGCGGTAGGCGCCCTGGTAGCTGGCGCTGCCGTTGCCCATCGTGTCGGCCGACTGGAGCGCCGCCATCAGCAGCGCGTTGCGGTTGTCCGATGTCCCGCCGCCGTTGTAGTCGATGCGAAAGGCATCGCCCGCCGCCGGCTCGCCCGCGAGCGCGACCTGGAAGCCGAAGTAATCGGGATCCGTGCTGTCGCGGCTGAACAGGGTGTTCGCCGTCCCGGGAATGAAGCCGAGGCCGGCGACCAGCACCGCCGAGGTGTTCGCATCGAGCACGTCAAACTGCGTCGCGCTGCTGAAGCGGATCAGCAACGGCGGGGAGAGCTGTCCCGGCGTGGCGAAGATCGCGGTGCCGGTGTCGAATGTCTCGCCCGGCGCAATGGAGCCGGTGCCCAGGTTGCCGGTCAGCGCGGCTGCACGCACGGGAGCGGCGAGCGCCAGGTCCTCGGCGCGCGACATCACCGTGCGGACGAACTGCGCGCCACGCCGGGTCGGCTCGATGAGAAAGCTGTCGCCGGCGACGAAGTTGCCCGGGGGCACCTCGCTCAGGTTCAGGTCCAGCGTGAAGCCGTCGACCGTCACCAGCGTGTCGCCGAGGCTGGCGCCGCTCGCCACCAGCGTGGCGTCCTGCAACCGCACCAGCCGCCACGATGCCCCGTCGCTGCCGATGTCGAGCCGGTAATCGCTGGTGGTGAGCTTCGCGGTATCCTCGATGAACACGCGCACGCCGCCGGTGGAGGCCGGATCGTTGTCGCTCGCCGGTCGCGCGCGCAGCACCGCGGCGATCTGCTCGTTGACGTCGCTGAACACCAGCCCGCCCAGGTCGCCGTCGAGGTCGACGCCCAACCGGTTCTGCGCGTTGATGTCGTCCGTGAGCGCCAGCGCGACGCGGCCCAGCGCGTTGAACGCCGGGTACAGCAGCTCGTCGCGAAATGCCAGCAGCCCGCCGACCTGGCCTTCCGTCGCCGCGTAGCTGACCACCGAGGTTGCGCCGTTGAGCTCGAGGGCGAGTTGCAGCTTGCCGGGATCGAAGCGGTCCGGCACCGCGACGGCCGCGCTCGCCTGCGTGCCCGTCACCAGCGCATGACCCTTGCCGAGATAGAGGTTGATCGCGCTGCCGTCTGCCACCGCCTGCACATCGACGAGGCCGGCGAGCCGCTCGATCAGCCGGTCGCGCTGGTCCAGGAGGTCGTTGGGCTGGTGCCCGCCGGCGCCGCTGCTGCCGACGCGCATGGCAATCTGCCGGTTCAACTCGGCCACGCCGCTCGCGAGCGCGGTGATTTCCTTCGCCAGCGCCGTGAGCTGCGTGTTGAGTCCGTCGTTCATGTCCTCCAGCTGCGCATAGAGCGACTGGAAGCGCTGCGTCAGCGTCGTTGCCGAGTCCAGCACCACGGTGCGCACGGCCGTCGACTGCGGATCGCTGGCGGCATCCTGCAGCACGCCGAAGAAGGCATCGATGCGGTCCGATATGCCGATCGACGAATCCGCGAACAGCGCGTCGACCTGCTCGTTCCAGCCGTTCAGCGCCTCGGCGCGGAAATAGAGCGAGGTGTCCGTGCGTAGCTGGCTGGTCACGAACTGGTCGACGATGCGCGAGACCGTGGCGATATCGACACCGTTGCCGAACACGGCGCCCGAGAGGTTCTGCCCGGGCAGCGACACCAGCTCCGCGCGCTGGCGGCTGTAGCCCTCCACGCCGGCGTTGGCGATGTTGTGGCCGGTGGTGTTGAGCGAGCCCTGGTAGGCGAGCAGGCCGGTCGTAGCGATGCGCAGCAGGTCGGCCATGGCTCAGCCCGCCCCTGCTATCGCATCGTCGGCGAGCAGCTGCATCACCTTGTGCGCGTATGCGGGATCGGTGGCATAGCCGGCCTGCTGCAGCGAGCGCATGAAGCGCGCCGGATCGTCGGCGTTGGCGAGCGCCGCGGCATAGCGCGGCTGGCCCTTCAGCAGCGCGATGTAGTCGGCGAAGCTCTCGGCGAACGAACCATAGGCGCGAAAACGCGCGCGCTGCTGCTGCGGGATGCCGTTGCTGAACTCCAGCGTCGTGACGCCGACCGAGCGCCCTTCCCAGTAGCTGCCGGCCTTGATATTGAACAGGTTGTGGCTGCTGCGCCCCGCGTGGTCGCTCAGGATCGACTGGCCCCACCCGGTTTCCAGCGCCGACTGCGCGATCAGCACGCGATGATCGATGCCGAGCGCCTGGGCGGCCCGGCGCGCCTCGGGCAGCACCGCGCGCACGAAGGCTTCCTTGCCGGAAAACAGGCCGGCGGCGATTTTTTCGCGCGCCTGCTGCGCGACCGGCTCCAGGATCTGCAGCGCGCTGCTCACCACCGGCGGCAGCGCGGCGCGCGCCACGCGCGGCAGCAGCGCAGGCGCCGGCTCGCGCGGCGCGGCGTCGATGCGCCGCGCCTCGAGCTGTGCCTCCACCGAGGTGCCGGCGCCTGCCACGGCGCTCTCCTGCGTGCCGAACTGCTGGCGCAACTGCCGCCCGAGCATCTCGGCCAGCCCGAGCCCGCGGCCCTGCGCCAGCGAGACGCCGAGCTGCTGGTCGAGCATGTCCTGGCGGAACTGCATCTCGTTGGTGTTCATCGGGTTGTCGGCGGCGAAGATCTCGTTGGCCGAGCGCATGCCCTTGAGCAACTGCGACACGAAGAACGATTCGAACTGCCGCGCCGCGGCCTGCAGCGCGGCGCCGCGGTCCGCGCGCCCGAGCGTGGTGATCGAGTGCAGGCCTGCCAGGTCGGTCCATGCGGCGGGAGCCGCGGTCTGCGCCGGGGCGCCTGCCACGCTCATGATCCCGCGTCCCGGCCCATCGCGATGCGCCCCTCAGATCACGATCAGGTCGGCGCGCAGCGCGCCCGATTGCTTCAGCGCCTCGAGGATCGCCATCAGGTCTCCCGGCGCCGCACCCACGCTGTTGACGGCCTCGACCAGCTGGTCGAGCGTGGTGACGCCCGCCAGCTTCCACATGCGGTTGCCTTCCTGGTCGATCTGGACGTCCGACTGCGGCGTGACGACCGTCCGTCCCAGGCCGCCGAAGGGGCCCGGCTGGCTGACCTGCAGGTTCTCGGTCACCACCACCGTCATGCTGCCGTGCGTGACCGCCACCGGCTCGACCGTGACGTGATTGCCCACGACGATGGTGCCGGTGCGCGAATTGATGACCACGCGCGCCGGCGCCTCGCCCGGCTCCACCTCGAGGTTCTCCAGCAGCGAGACGAAGGACACGCGCTGGTCGGCATCCTGCGGCCCGCGCACGTGCACCGTGCCGGCATCCAGCGCGTTCGCCACATCCGAGCCCAGCATCCCGTTGATCCGCTCGGCGACATGCTTGGCGGTGGTGAAATCGGGACGAAGCAGGTTGAACTGCAACTCACTGCCCTGGGTGAACGAAGTCTCCACGCCGCGCTCGACGATTGCCCCGTTGGCGATGCGCCCGGCGTTCACGACGTTGACCGTAACGCGCGAGCCGTCCTGGCCCTCGGCGCCGAAGCCGCCGACGACCAGATCGCCCTGGGCGAGCGCATACACCTCGCCATCGACGCCCTTCAGGGGTGTCAGCAGCAGCGTGCCGCCGCGCAGGCTCTTCGCATTGGCCAGCGAGGAGACCGTCACGTCGATCGTCTGGCCCGGCTTGGCGAACGGCGGCAGCTGCGCGTGCACCGCCACGGCGGCGATGTTCTTCAATTGCAGGCGCATGCCCTCGGGCAGCGCGATGCCGAACTGGCGCAGCATCCGCATCAACGACTGCGAGGTGAACGGCGCCTGCGTGGTCTGGTCGCCGGTCTCGTCGAGTCCGACCACGAGCCCGTAACCGATCAGGTAATTGTTGCGCACGCCCGCGAGCGCGGCGATGTCCTTCAGCCGCTCGGCGTGGGCGGCACCGGCGCAGGACAGCAGGACCAGCGCCGCGGCGCCGAGCCGGGAGGCACGACGCGCCAGCAGGGCACGCAACCGGAGCAGCGGGATTGCCATGCTCATAGCGGCCACACGCCGGAGTTGAAGAACTTGCCCAGCCAGCCCATGTTGTTCGACTGCGCCAGCTCACCGGTGCCGCTGTAGCCGATGCGGGCATCGGCGAGCCTGGTCGAGGGCACCGAGTTGTCGGGCGCGAGATCTTCCTGGCGCACCAGGCCGCTCAGGCGGATGTATTCCTGGCCACGATTGAGCTGCAGCCACTTTTCACCGCGCACGCGCAGCAGCCCGTTCGGCGTCACCTCGGTGACCGTGACCGCGATGCTGCCGCTCAGGCTGTTGCTCTGCGAGCTCTCGGCGTTGCCCTGGAAGTCGCGGTTCTGCTGCACATCGGTTTCGAGGCTGTGATCGCCGCCGGCAAAGTCGTTGCCGAGCATGGTGCCGGCGTTGAACTGCAGGTCGCTCTGCTTGCTGACCGCGGTGTCGGCATCCTTGCTGGCCTGGGTGCGCTCGATCAGGCGCACGGTGATGATGTCGCCGACCTGCGCGGCGCGCCGGTCGGAAAACAGCGAGGAACCGAAACGGGCGTACTGGATCGCGCCCTGCGCGTGGAAGTCCGGCGCCGGCGTGTTGGCGGTGAGCGGTGCGTACGCCGGATCGTCGGGCATTTCCTGCAGCCGTGGCGCGGCGCAGCCCGCGAGCACGGATGCCAGCAGCGCAACGAGCATGATGCCGGCGCGGCGCGGTGCCGGCGTGGAGTCAATGAAGCGTGTCATCGCGGCGTCCTGTTACAGGTTCTGCGAGATGTAGCCAAGCATCTGGTCGCTGGTCGAGATGACCTTGGCATTCATCTCGTAGGCACGCTGCGTCGTGATCATGTTCACCAGTTCCTCCACGACTTCCACGTTCGAGTTCTCCAGGTTGCCCTGCTCGATGGTGCCCAGCCCGTCGAGGCCGGGCGTGCCGTTGGTGGGGCTGCCCGAGGCCGTGGTCTCGAGGAACAGGTTGCCGCCGATGGCCTGGAGCCCGGCTGAATTGATGAAGTCCGTGAGGGTCAGGGAGCCGATCTGCTGCGCCTCCGCCTCGCCCGGGAGCACCACCGACACGGTGCCGTCCTTGCCGATGGTGAGGGACTGCGCACCCTCGGGAACCGTGATCGCGGGCTGGATCACCAGGCCGTCGGCATTCACGATCTCGCCGTCGCGGCTGAGGTGGAGCTGGCCGTTGCGCGTGTAGGCGGTGGTGCCGTCGGGCTGCAGCACCTCGAGGAAGCCGCGGCCGTTGATCGCCACATCGAGCGAATTGCCGGTGACCTGCAGGCTGCCCTCGGTGAACTCCTTCTGCGTCGAGACGATCCGCACGCCGGTGCCGAGCTGCAGGCCCGAGGGGAGCTGGTTGTCCTGCGACGACTGCGCGCCGGGCTGGCGGCGGATCTGGTACAGCAGGTCCTCGAAGGTCACGCGATCGCGCTTGAAGCCGACCGTCGAGACGTTCGCGAGGTTGTTCGAAATCGTCCCGAGCTGGGTATCCTGAGCGCTCAGGCCCGTCTTGCTCACCCACAGTGCATTCATCATCGTCAATTACTCCTTCGGGTCCTCGCGCGGCATCAGGAAACTTGCAACAAGCGTGCCGCGGCCTCGGTATTCTCATCGACGGACTTCATCAACTTCACCTGCATTTCGTACTGGCGCGCGAGGCTCAGCATTTCCGTCAGGGCCTCGACGGCATTGACGTTGCTCCCCTCGAGAAAACCCGAGACCACGCGCACCCGCGCATCGACCGGCGCGCGCGCGCCATCGCGCAGGTGGACCAGCCCGTCCTCGCGCTTGAGCAGGTCCTGCTCGGGCGGGTTCACCAGCCGGATGCGCTCGACACTGGCCAGCGCCTCGGGACCCTGCCCCATGGCACGGACGGTGATCGTGCCGTCCTGGCCGATCTCCACCTTGCTCGCATCGGGAATCGCGATCGGCCCGTTGCTGCCGAGCACCGGCAATCCGCTGCCGGTCAGCAGCTGGCCGAACGGCGTTATCTGCAGGTTGCCGTCGCGGGTGTAGGCCTCGGTTCCATCGGGTGCCTGCACCGCGATCCACCCCGCGCCGCGCACCGCGACATCGAGCTCGCGGCCGGTCTCGCGCAGCGTGCCGCTGGCGAAGTCCGTGGCCGGGCGCTCGGTCAGCGCATGCACGCGCGTCGGGAAGCCATCGCCGTACCAGATGCCCATGCTGCGCGCCGCGACGTAGTCGCGGCGAAAGCCGTCGGTGCTCGCGTTGGCGAGGTTGTTCGCGTGCACCGTCTGCGCCAGCGTGTTGTGCTTGGCGCCCGTCATGCTGGTGTAAAGCGCTCGGTCCATCGGTGCTCCTGTCTCGCTGCGCGCGGACCCTGCGCGCCGCGCAGGGCCAGCGCGTCAGCGCTATCGCTCAGCTGCGGATATTGATCACGGTCTGCGTGATCGTGTTGTTGGTCTCGATGGTCTTGGCATTGGCCTGGAAGTTGCGCTGCGCGACGATCAGGTTGACCAGCTCTTCCGATATGTCGACGTTCGAGTCCTCGAGTGCACCGGCCTGGAGAGAGCCGAACACGCCGGCCGTCGCCACACCGCGCGTGGGCTGCCCGGAATCGAAGGACTCGGCCCATTGCGTGTTGCCGAGTGCCGTCAGGCCCTGCGGATTACGGAAATCGGCGAGGATGATCTGACCGAGGATCTGCGACTGGCCATTGGTGTAGCGGGCGAACAGGATGCCGTTTTCCGAGATGTCGGTGCCTACCAGCTGACCCGGCCCGAAGCCGTCCTGGCTCACCGAATCGATGTTGAAGTCGTCGCCAAACTGCGTGGAGCCGCTGATGTCGAGCAGGAAGTCCGACGTGTCCGCATCGACCACGCCGTTGAAGGTCGGGGTCGCGGCACCGCCCAGCGGTCCCAGCGGCTCGGCGTTGGAATCGAACACGCTCTGGATCTGCAAGGCGGGCACCCAGTCGTCGATCACGAACTGGTTGGTGGCGGGATCGAGCGTGCCGTCCTCGTTGAAGCGCACCAGGAAGGCACTGTTGTCGCCGTTGGGATCCAGCGGCGCGCCCGCCGGGTTGGCCGGGTTACCGTCGTTGACCAGCTCGCCGTCGATCGCGAGCCACATGAACCAGTCGTTGTTGACCCCGGTCTCGATCGCCGGGTCCGGCTGGTCCTTGCGGAAATACATCGTGCCCACGTGCGGGATGCCCTCGGAGTCGTAGAGCGTCACCGACGAGGCGAAGTTGAAGGTGTTCTGGTCCGCGGGATTGAACTCCGGGTAGAGCGCCCCGTCGACCGCGGCGGCCGCGGCGTCGAGGTTGAAGCCGAGTCTGACCTCGGAAGTCTTGCTCGGCTGCAGCTTGAAGGCCTCGATGCGCAGGTCCACCTCGTTGCCCAGGTCCACCTGTCCGGCGGAGTTCGCCGCGTAGCCCACGAGACGGCCACCGGTGTTGCTCACCACGTAGCCGTCCTTGTCCACCCCGAACACGCCCGCGCGCGTGTAGGTGCGCTCGCCGCCGTTGTTCAGGATGAAGAAACCGCGGCCGTTGATCGCGACATCGAGGTCGCGCTGGGTGAGCGCGATGTTGCCCTGCGTGAACTGCTGCGCGGTGCGCTGCAGCATGACGCCGCTGCCGATGGTGCTGGTGCCGGTGAGGCTCGCGGCGTACACGTCGCCGAATTCCGCGCGCGACTGCTTGAAGCCCGTCGTGCTCGCGTTGGCGATGTTGTTGCCGGTCACGTTGAGGTCGGATGTGGCCGCGCGCAGGCCGCTGAGTCCGGTGTTGAATGACATGTCGCTGCTCCTCGCTGTATGTAAACCCGCAGCCGGCGCGCGCCGGCTGGCCCCTTGTCAGAGAATTTCCTTCACCGCGCTGATGCCGAGCGGTCCGATGCCGTCGACGTTCAGCGTCATCTCGCCGTTGGCCCCGATGGTGACGCTGTTGACGTTGGCGCCGAGCGCGGTCGCCAGCCCCACGGTCTCGTCCTCGCGCAGGCCCAGTGCCTCGAAGCGGTAGATCCCCGGCGCCAGCGAGGTTCCGGCCGCATCGCGGCCATCCCAGCCGAAGGTGATGTCGCCGGCATCCTGCCTGCCGAGCAGTTCCTGGCGCACGAGCACGCCGGCCGGGTTGTAGATGTTGAGCAGCGTGTCATCGACCGGTTCGTCGATGGTGATCGTGCCCATGATCTCGCCGCCGCTGGCGAGCCGCGCGGTGGAGGCCTCGACGAGCACCGTGTGCCCGACCAGCGCCGAGGCCTGGATCGCCTGGCTCGATTTCAGGCTGCCGTTCATCGAGACGAAATTGCTGTTGAGGTCCTCGATGCCCTGCAGCGTGCTGAACTGCGCGAGCTGCGCCACGAAGGCGGTGTTGTCCTGCGGCGTGAGCGGGCTCTGGTTCTCGAGCTGCGTGATCAGCAGCGTGAGGAAATCGGCCTGCCCGAGCGAGCTGTTCTCCGCCTTGGCGGGCTCCTTCTTGAAGGAGAGCGCCTCGTAGGCACTGCCGCTCACCTTGAATCCGTTGATTTCGCTCATCGTTCAATCACCCCCTGCCCTGGTGTGCGGTGCCGCTCACTGGCCCAGTGCCAGCACGCGCTGCGCCAGCGTCTTGGCCGCTTCCACCACCTGCACGTTGATCTGGAACGAGCGCGAGGCGGAGATCATGTCGGCCATCTCCTCGACCACGTTCACGTTCGGGTAGTACACGTAGCCCTGCTCGTCGGCGAGCGGATGATGCGGCTCGTACCTGGGTTGCAGCGGCGCGTCGCTCTCGACGATGCCCAGCACCTGCACGCCGGCCTGCGCATCGCCCTGCGCCGTTCCACCTGCCCCGAGCTGGTCCTGGTACAGCGGCGCGAACACCGGATGGCGCGCGCGAAAGGTCTGCCCGATGCTGCTGCTGGCGGTCTGGGCGTTGGCCAGGTTGCTCGCCACCGTGTTCAGCCGGATGCTCTGGGCGCTCATCGCCGAGCCGGCGACATCGAAGATCGCGTTGATGGACATCATTCCCCCTTCAGCGCGGAACGCAGGCCGCGGAACTTGCCCTGCAGGAACGTGAGGCTGGCCTGGAAATCGAGCGAGTTGCGCGCGAACTGCGCCATCTCGATATCCGCATCGACGGTGTTGCCGTCCAGCGTCGGCTGCATCGGGGTGCGGTACAGCAGGTCGCCGGCGATTGCGGGCGCGCCGGCGCCAATGTGCAGCGCCTGCGTGGCGCGCAGCCTCGACCCGTCCTGCTCCCCCGCCGCCTGGCGGATCAAGGCCTGGAAATCGAGGTCGCGCGCCTGGAAGTGCGGGGTGTCGGCGTTGGCCAGGTTGGCGGCCAGCACGCCGGCACGGCGCTCGCGCACCAGCAGGGCCTGTTCGTGCACGCCTAGCGCCGCGTTGAAGTTGATTGCCATGCCGGGTATCCAGTGCGTTGTCAGCCTCGACGCAGCAATCGGTGTGCCATTGAATGCAAGCCATTGTTTTTAATTTTCTTTATCGCCGTCCCTGGGGGAGCGGCAAGCGTCCGGCGGCAAACTCCTTCCGCTATGGGTCCGGCCGCGCCGACGCCGGCGGCCAAGGCCTGCCGCGCGCCGCGGCGCCATCGCCCGGCATCGGCGGCTGCGGCACCGCGGCACGGGATTTGCTGGAAAGCCCTGGACCCGCCATCTCCGCCGGAATTCCGTCACGCATGACCATGTCCGCCCGGCTCCACCGACTGCTGTACGCCCTGGCTTGCGTGCTGGCCGGGCTGTATACGCTCGCGGCACGCGCAGAGCCGGCCACCGTGGACGCGCGCGCGATCGCGGCGCTGGTCGAACACTCGGTACTCGCGCAGCTGCGCGACGCGCCGCTGGCGCGCGGCGCCGCGCGCGTCGAGGTGGCGGCAGGCGCGCTCGATACGCGCCTCACGATGGCCGCCTGCGGACAACCGATCCGTGTCGCGGCGGACCTCTCGCGGCAGCAGGCGCGGGTGAACGCGCGGGTCAGCTGCAGCGCCCCCTCGCCGTGGAACCTGTACGTGCCCGTCGAGATCCGCGTGTACCGGCCGGTGCTGGTCGCCACGCGCGAGTTGCGCCGCGGCGAGCCGATCGGCGCCGGGGACGTCGCGCTCGAGGAGCGCAACGTCCTTGCCGCCGCGGGCGCACCGCCGCTCACGCAGGCCGCCGATGTCGTCGGGCTCAACGCCCGGCGCACCATCGCCCCCGGCACGCTGCTTAGCGCCGGCCTGGTCGAGCTGCCGGTGCTGGTGCGCCGCGGGGACCGGCTCGGCGTGAGCGCCCGTTCGGGAGGAATCACTGTCCAGATCAACGGCGAAGCGCTGGGCACGGCCCGCCTCGGGGAGCGGGTACGGGTGCGCAACCTGCAATCGGGCCGCGTCATCGACGCGGTGGTGACCGGCAGCGGCAGCGCCGAGGCCATCTGAGGCGGGCGCCCCGGAACCCGACTTGAAAAAGGACTAAAGGTTTACTATGGGCGGCCGATACCTTCATCGAGCGCCCACGCTGGAGTCAGCAGGGCATAGCAGGTGACAGTTTTTATGGTTTCCGACATCAAGGGATTCGACTCGCGCCAGGCCTCCGGCGCCCGCACGGGCGAAACCGGGGCCGTCCGGTCCGACTCGCGCGCAGGCGCGGGACGCCAGGCGGGTGCGGCTGCCCGCGATGACACCGTCGAGTTGAGCGGGGTGGCGGATCTCATCGCCACCGCCGCGCGCAAGCTCGCGGCCGAGCCCGCCGTGGACCAGGCGCGGGTGCAGGAAATCAGGAAAGCCATCACCAACGGGAGCTACACGGTAGATCCCGAACGCATCGCCCGGAAGCTGATCGACGCTGATTCGCAGTACTGATCCGGTACTGCCACCACCAGGGGCGATCTTCATGCAGAACCTCACCGACGATGCCGGCGTCGCACACGCCATCGTGGCCGCGGATCTCGCGGCCGTGCGCACCCTGCGCGAACTGCTACTCGAGGAGCGGGCGGCCCTGACCCGGCGCGAGCCCGAGGCGCTGAACGCCGTGGTGCAGCGCAAGCTCGCGTGCCTCGGCGAGCTGCAGCAGAGCGAGGACGCGCGCAAGCGCCTGCTTGCGCGCCACCGCGGCAGTGACTGGGCGGCGCTGCTCGGCACGCTGGACCCGGCACTGGCCGCACCGTGGGAGGCATTGCGCGCCAACCTGCAACAGGTCGCGGAACTCAACCGCGTCAACGAGCGCATCGTGGCGCGCACGCGCCACAGCACCGAGCGGCTGCTGTCGATGCTGCGCGGCCAGCTCGACCCGGTCGGCGTCTACGACCGCAGCGGCCAGACGCGCGCCTACGGCGACGTGCGCCCGATCGCCAGCGCCTGAGCGGCGTCGCCGAGACGCCACAGGTCCTGCGGGCGATCGATGTCCGCGCGCCCGGGCAGTTCGTGCCAGCGCAGTCCGAGCGCCGCGAAGCGCTCGCGCTGGCGCGCCAGCACCACGTCCGTTCCCCACGGCACTCCCGCGAACACCGCGCTCGGCAGCCGCGTGAAGCCGGCCAGCACGTAGCCGCCGTCGAGCGCGGGGCCGAGCACGGCATCGAAGCCGCGCTCCAGCGCCACCGCCGCATCGCCGAGGTAGGCCGCGTCGTAGCCGAGGCAATCGCTGCCGACCACGATCACTGCCCGGTATTCGGCGAGCGCGGCATCGACGGCGCGCCACATGCGCGCGCCCAGGTCCCCGCCGCCCTGCGCGCGCAGCGTCCGCCCCTCGCGCGCGGCCAGTTCGCGCAGGAAAGCATCCGTGGTGTCGTCCACGCACAGCGTCGCTTCCCAGCCGGCGGGGACCGCGCGCAGCGCCGCGGCAACCCGGCGTGTCAGCTCGCGCGCCACCTCCGCGGCCCCCGCCGGCGAGAGCTGCCCGTGCAGCCTGGTCTTCACCGCGCCGGCGCGCGGCGCCTTGGCGAACTGCAGGAAACACCCGCACCGGCGCCGGTCCTCAGCGTTGGCCATGGTAGGTCTCGTGCAGGTCCGCAGGATCGGCGCCGAGGAAGTAGCTCAGGCGCAGGCGCCACATCAGCAGGATCGTGGACAGCGCGCCGTCGCGGTCCCAGCGCCGGCCGGAACTCTCGATAAACGCCGGGTGGGCGAGCGGCGCGCCGTGGCGCCGCAGGCGGCGGCAGATCTCGATGTCCTCCATCAGCGGTTGCGCGGGATAGCCGCCCACGGCGGTGAACAGCGCGCGCGGCACGAACAGCCCCTGGTCGCCGGTGGCAATGCCGCTGAGGCGCGAGCGCCAGGCCATGCAGCGCGCGACCACGCCGAGCCAGCGCGAGACACCGCGCAGCCGCACGCGAAAAAAGCCCCAGTGCGGCGCGGCACCGGCCAGCGCCGCGATCGCCGCGACGCAGGGCGGCGGCACGCGGCTGTCGGCATGCAGGAACAGCAGCAACTCGCCGCGCGCGCGCGCGGCGCCCGCGTTCAGCTGCAGCGCGCGACCGCGCGGCACCGCGAGCACGATGTCCGCCAGCGCCCCCGCCGCCGCGACGGTGCCGTCATTGCTGCCGCCGTCGGCCACGATGATCTCGGCGCCGCGTGCGCGCAGCGGCTGCAGGTCGCCCAGCAGCAGCGGCAACGCGGACTCCTCCTCGAGCGCCGGGATCACGATGCTCAGGCGCATGCTCAGGCGGCCAGCGCCCCCGAGCAGCTGCTGCCCTGCCCCGCCGTGCAGCCGTAGCAGTGCGCGCCAGTGACGATCGGCGCATCGAGCGGCAACCGCTCGAGCAGATCACGCAGGTGCAGGCGGCGGTCAGTGGCGAGCAGTGGCAGATCGAGCATCTGGTTGAAATCGCAGTCGTAGACGAAGCCACGCCAGTCCACGCTGAGCAGGCGACGGCACATCACCTGCCCGAGGTTCGCGTGCACGAAATTGCGCTTGAGCAGCGCGAGGTAGTCATCGAACTGCCCCTGCGCCAGCAGCACCGCGCCGAAGCGCGCGACCGGCAGGTTGGCGAGCGTGAGCAGGCGATCGAAGCCGATGCCGTAGCGTACCCGCAGCTCGCGCTTGTAATCGAGCTCGAGCGCCTGTTGCGGCGGCGGCAGCGTGGGCCCGAGCGGGTTGTAGACGAGGTTCAACTCCAGCGCGCCGCCAGCGCCATAGCCGAGCGCGTTCAGCCGCCGCAGCGCCGCGATCGAGCGCGCGTGCACGCCGCGCCCGCGCTGCGCGTCCACGTTGGATTCGAGGTAGCACGGCAACGAAGCGGTGATCATTACGCCGTGATCGGCGAGGAACTGCGCAAGGTCCTCCTGCCCGGGCTCCTCCAGCACGCTCAGGTTGCAGCGGTCGATCACGCGCAGTCCGAGCGCCCGGGCCCGCGTCACCAGGTGGCGGAAGTGCGGGTTCAGTTCCGGCGCGCCGCCGGTGAGATCGAGTGTCGTGACGCCGTGGCGCGCGGCCACTTCCAGCAGCAGATCGGCCGTATCCCGGTCCATCATCTCGGTGCGTGACGGCCCGGCGTTCACGTGACAATGCGCGCAACTCTGGTTGCAGCGGTAGCCGAGATTCGCCTGCAGCGTATCGACGCCCAGCCTGCGCATGGCCGGGAAGTCCGATTCGAGCAACAGCGGTCGCGTGTCCTGCATGGCGTGGATCCGGATTACGATGGTCGGGAACTGCGAAGGACAGCACGATTCCGGCAGGCACGCAACCACGCGCATTGCCGTGGCACGCCGATCTGCCAGACTCCGGGAAGCGCCACACAAGGAGGTACAGCCGATGCCATTCCCGCCGCCGCGTGGAGCCGCACCGTGAGCCCGACGGAACAGTTGCCGCCCGGCGCGGAGCGGCGCACCGAGACGCGCATAGAAGTCGAGTTGCCGGCACGGATCATCGCCCGCGACGGGCGCGTGTACGCGGCGGCCATACGCAACATCTCCTGCGGCGGGGTGCTGGTGCATCTGGCGGCCGCGCATGCCGCCGCACTGCTGCCGAACACGGCGCGTGAACAACCCCGCCTGCCGGTCGGCGTGCGCCTCGAATTCCAGCTTCCCGCCGCACCGCACGACGCCCCCGTGGCCATCGACTGCGGCATCGCTCACCTGCGCCGCCTGGCGGCGGACCAGGGCGCGATGGGGCTGAACTTTCGCCACTTCCATGCCGGCAGCGAACACGCACTGGCCCGCTTCTGCGCGATGTAGCCGCGCGATCTCGCGCATTCGCGCCACCGAGGTGGCCGGCTCGGGCCGAAGTCATTAGAATGCGCCGTCCCGCGCGGCCGCGTCCCCATAGTTCAATGGATAGAACGGGGTCCTCCTAAGACTCAGATGCAGGTTCGATTCCTGCTGGGGACACCAAATCCCGCGCGCGCCAGCCTCGCCCGCTTTCCGCCGCCCTCGGAGCGTCGCCGGCGCGACACCGGCTTATGGCGGCATTAATCACAGTCGGCCGCTTTGGGCCATGCACCCCACCCCGGTTTTTTTATAATCCGCCGAACGCAATCCCCGGGCGATCGGTCGCCCCTCCGGTATGAACGAAGCAGTCAAAGACGGCACCCAGAACGTCCTCGATGGCAAACCCGTGATCTATTACGACGGGTACTGGATCCGCTACTACGCCCCGCCGGATAACACGCTCCCGCAAAAGAAGGCGCTCATCGACCAGATGACCAAGCGCGCCTTCCACCACACCGAGGAAGGCATCAACACGCCCGGGCGCAAGCTCGACCGCGCGCGCGCGGCCTGGGAGAGCGAGACCGACCCCGCGCGCAAGCGTGTCAACGCCGCGATGCTCGCCGGCGCACTGTTCAATCGCGCCACCGACCTGTTCACCACGATCGTGGAGCTCGGCGAGATGGGCGTCGAGATCAGCATGGACAACGAGTTGATGAAGCAGTGCGGCGAGTGCTTCAAGGAGGCGCTCGATCTGGGCAAGTACGTCAAGCACTACAGCGGCGAGGAAGGCATCGACGAACTGTGGGGCGAGCCGTTCAAGGCCTTCACGCTGCCGATCGCGACGGTCTACGAGAGCCGCTACATGAAGGTCGCGCGCGCGATGCGCGACATCGACGGCCTCGCCGAGAAGATGGAGCAGGTATTCGGCCCGCTGGCGGGCTTCGCGGGAATCGCCGAGCGCATCCGCGAACTCGCCGCCGCGGCCAAGCTCGAGGCGGAGACCATGAAGTCCGACCCGGTGATCTTTCGCGTGTGGCCGCGCTTCGTCGCCGCCTGCGAAGCGGTGCTCGACTTCCAGCCGGCGCTGCCCGCGCCGGTGAGCGACCGCGAGCGGCGCGAGGCCGACGAGGCGCTGCGCATCCTGTGCGAGGGCAAGCGCGTGATCGAGTACCTCGCCGGGGCGCGCGTCCCGATGCCCAAGACCACCGCGGCCTACCATCGCCGCTGCGACGCCTTCCGCGAGTCCATCGCCCGGACATGAAGCAGCTCGGCGTCCTCGACTCCGCCTTCATCAACCTCGAACTGCCCGGCACGCCACAGCACATTGGCGGGCTGGGGATCTACGACCCGTCGACCGCGCCCGGCGGCTTCGTGCGCTTCAAGTCCGTGATCGCCGGTTTCGAGCGCCGCCTGCGGCGCACGCCGCAGTTCCGCGCGCGATTGCAGCAGGTGCCGGGCGGCATCGACCGCCCGTACTGGATCATCGACGAGGACTTCGACCTGGAGTTCCACGTGCGCCACATCGCGCTGCCCGCACCCGGCGACTGGCGCCAGCTGTGCATCCAGGTCGCGCGGCTGCACGCCAGGGCGCTGGATTTCAGCCGCCCGCTGTGGGAGGCGTGGATCATCGAGGGCCTGGACAACGTGCCCGGGCTGCCGCGCGGCAGTTTCGCGATCTACGGCAAGCTGCACCACGCACTGTTCGACGGCGCCGGCGGCCAGGTCTTCGTCGATGCGCTGCACGACCTCACGCCGGTACCCGCCGAGGCGGCGCCCGCGTGCGCGCAGGACCGCCTCTACGCCGACGAAGCGCTGGGCGAGGTGCAGATGCTGGGACGCGCGGCGATGAACCAGCTGGTCAACGGCATCGACATGGCGCAGGGGGCGCTGCGCGCCGGCGGCGAGATCGCGCGCATGCTGCTCGGGCACGGCGAGGACGGCGGCAAGTCGCTGCTGGCCAGCGCCCCGCGCACACGCTTCAACGAGCCGGTCGGACCGCGCCGCAGCTTCGAGGCGGCCAGCTTCGCGCTCGCGGATTTCCGCGCGCTGAGGAATGCCACCGGCGCGAGGCTGAACGCGCTGGCGCTCATCGTGATCGGCGGCGCGCTGCGCCGCTACCTCGGGGCCCGCGCGGAGCTGCCCGAGCGCGCCCTGAACGCCGCGATTCCCCTGGACCTGCGCCGGCGCCGCGCCGATTCCGGCGACACCAACCAGGTCGGCACCGTGTACCTGTCGCTGCATACCGACCTCGCGGATCCGCTGCAACGGCTGGAGGCCGTGCGCCGTGAAGCCGACCGGGCGCGCGAGCGCGGCGCCCGCAACCCGCTCGTGGACACCATGAAACTCGCCGGCCTGCTGCCACCCGCGGTGGTCAGGGCGGCCAGCGAATTCTATGCCGCGCACGGCCTTACGCGACGGATGCCCCTGGTCACCAGCACCGTGGTCGCGAACGCCGCCGGGCCCGAGATACCGCTCTATTGCGCGGGCGCGCGCCTGGTGCGCTACCACGGGTTGGGGCCGCTGTCGCCGGGGATGGGGATCTACCACACGGTGTTCAGCTGCAACGATACGCTGACGATCTCGGTGCTCGCCGATCGCGAGCACATGCCCGACCCCGCGTTCTACCGCGAATGCCTGGAGGAATCCTTCGCCGAGCTGCGCGACGCCCTGTAGGTTGATGGCATTCATGCCGACGATGTGCATTGCCCCGATGCCATGGTCGCCATGAATGGCGACCTACGTGCCGCGGGCCACCGGGGCGCCGGGGCGCGAACACCAATCGCTCCAGCTGCCGGGATAGAGCCGCGCGCCACGGATGCCGGCGAGCTCCAGCGACAGCAGGTTCGCGCAGGCCGTGACGCCCGAGCCGCAATACACCACCAGTTCCCGCGCATCCACGCCGTGCCAGCGCTCAGCCTGCGCCGCCGCATCGAGGAAGCAGCCGTCCGCTTCGCGCGTGGCGCCCGCCCAGGGGCGGTTCAGCGCGCCCGGCACGTGGCCGGCCACCGGATCGATCGGTTCCTCGAGGCCCGCATAGCGGCGCGGCTCGCGCGAATCGACCAGCGCCAGCGTGCCGGCGGCAACGCGCGGCGCCAGTTCCTCGTAATCGATGCGCATCGCGGCGCGCGGGCGCGGCTCGAAATCGCCCGGCGCCGGCGCCGGGATGGCGGTATCCAGCGCCAGCCCGGCGCGGGTCCACGCCGTCACGCCACCGTCGAGCACGCACACGCGCTCGTGTCCGAAATAACGCGCGAGCCACCACAGCCGTGCCGCGAAGGCGCCGCGCGAATCGTCGTACGCGACGAGGAGGCGCCCGGCATCCAGCCCGATGCGGCGCATGGTCCGGCCGAAGGCCCCGGGCGAGGGCAACGGGTGGCGGCCCCCGGTCGCTGCGACGGGCGCCGAGAGATCACGCTCCAGGTGGAGGTAGACCGCGCCGGGGATGTGCGCCGCGCGGTACGCAGCCTCCCCCGCCGCGGGATCGGCGAGCGCGAAGCGGCAGTCCGCGACCAGCGGCGGATGCGCGCCGGCAAGCAGCGCGTGCAGGCGCAGCGGGTCGATCAGCGGTCCGGTGAGCGCGCTCATGGGTTCTCCTTGCCTCGCGGCGCCGGGTTCAGGGCCTGCGACAGTTTCACCGGCCTCAGCGCACCGTGAAACGCAGCGTGCCGAGCGCGCCGCAATCCGCAACGTAGTCGCCGGGCTCGGCCGGCACCATGGCGCCCACCGCGCCGCTCAGCAGCACCTGGCCCGGGCGCAGTTCATAACCGGCCGCCACCGCGGCATTCACCAGCTCCAGCGCCGCGGCCAGCGCGCCGTCGGCATGGCCCTGCGCCAGCACCGTGGCGCCGCGTGTCAGCATCAGCGCCGGTGCCGCGCCCTGCAGCAGGGCCGGATCCCGCACCGCGCCGAGGAGGTAGCCGCGCACGCCGATATTGCTCGCGATGTAGTCGATCCCGTTCGGCGGCCTCACCTTGGCCTCGAGCGCGAGCTCCGGCAGTTCGACCGCGGGCATCACGCCGTCGATGCGTGCCAGCAGCGCCGCCTCGTCCGCCAGCGGCTGCGTAATCGCGGCTCCGAGCCGCAACGCCACCTCGATCTCCAGCACCATGCGTTCATAACCTGCGCGCGAGACCGTGCAGCCGGCGGCCTGCCCCGCGCAACGCTCGGCCGAGGCGGGCAATACCGCCAAGGCCGCACGATCGAGACCGAAGCGCTGCTGCATCTGCGGCGAATTGAAGGCGCTCTTGAAGCCGGCCACGCGCTCGCCCACGGGCCACGCGGCGACCAGTGCCTGCTGGCGCGCCATCGCCTCGGCCAGCGGATCAGCCACCGCCACGCCCGCGGCAAGGCAAAACCACGCCAAAGCGAGCAACAGCGCGCCGGGCGCGGGTTGCAGGACTTCACGAAAGCGGTTGCTGCGCGGCATTTGTACGCTTCGGTAGAATACGCGGCCCCCGCCTGCACCGAGACCCGCCATGAACCAGCCCAAAGTCGGATTCGTCAGCCTCGGCTGCCCCAAGGCGCTGGTCGACTCCGAGCGCATTCTCACCCAGCTGCGCTTGGACGGCTACAGCATCGTGCCGAGCTACCAGGACGCCGACGTGGTGGTGGTGAACACCTGCGGCTTCATCGACAGCGCCAAGCAGGAATCGCTGGACGCCATCGGCGAGGCCCTCAGCGAGAACGGCCGCGTGATCGTGACCGGCTGCATGGGCGCGCAGGCCGAGCAGATCATGAAGGTGCACCCGCAGGTGCTCAGCGTGAGCGGACCGCACGCCTACGAGGCGGTGGTCGGCGCGGTGCACCAGCACGTACCCGCGCCGGATCGCCAGCACGATCCCTTCGTCGACCTGGTGCCGCCACAGGGCGTGAAGCTGACGCCGCGCCACTACGCGTACCTGAAGATCTCCGAGGGCTGCAACCACCGCTGCAGCTTCTGCATCATCCCGCAGCTGCGCGGCGACCTCGTGAGCCGCCCGATCGGCGAGGTGATGGACGAGGCCGAGCGCCTGGTGAAGGCCGGCGTGCGCGAGCTGCTGGTGATCTCGCAGGACACCAGCGCCTACGGCGTCGATCTGCGCTATCGCACCGGCTTCTGGCAGGGCCGCCCGCTCAAGACGCAGATGCAGGCGCTGTGCAGCGCGCTCGGCGAGCTCGGCGTCTGGGTGCGGCTGCACTACGTCTACCCCTACCCGCACGTCGACAACATCATCCCGCTGATGGCCGAGGGCAGGATCCTGCCCTACCTCGACATCCCGTTCCAGCACGCGAGCCCGCGCATCCTCAAGCTGATGAAGCGCCCCGGCAACGCCGAGGGCGTGCTGGAGCGCATCCACGCCTGGCGCGAGACCTGCCCCGACCTCACGCTGCGCAGCACCTTCATCGTCGGCTTCCCCGGCGAGACCGAGGCCGAATTCGAGGAACTGCTGGACTTCCTCGACGAGGCCGAACTCGACCGCGTGGGCTGCTTCAAGTACTCCCCGGTCGATGGCGCGCCCGCCAACGCGCTGCCCGATCCGGTGCCCGAGGAGGTCAAGGAAGAGCGCTGGCAGCGGCTGATGGAGCTGCAGGCCGAGATCAGCGCCGAGCGCCTGCAGCAGCGCATCGGCCGCGAGAT
>Ga0138256_10001775_pt1 | contig 23260 bp, 17 predicted proteins | sample KNB2016incub_MG_FD_105486 | JGI IMG/M metagenome (GOLD analysis project Ga0138256, IMG submission 105486) | Active sludge microbial communities from wastewater in Klosterneuburg, Austria - KNB2014incub_MG | ecosystem: Engineered > WWTP > Activated sludge > Unclassified | place: Austria... | reverse complement strand
TTCTTGCCGTTCTCGAAGGCGTCTTGGAGCTGGGCCATGGAGTAAAGATCGGCTAAAGCCTCCCTGCCTTGATCTCCTCCACCACAGCCGGATCCAACAACGTGCTCGTATCGCCTAAACTGCCGAGCTCATTCTCCGCCACTTTTCGCAGGATGCGCCGCATGATCTTGCCGCTGCGCGTCTTGGGCAGGCCGCTCACGAATTGGATCTTGTCGGGCTTCGCGATCGGACCGATAACCTTCACCACCGATGCGATGATGTCCTTCCGCGCGATCTCCGCATCGGTGATCTCCTTTTCCGCGATCACATACGCGTAGATGCCTTGGCCCTTGATGTCGTGTGGATAGCCCACCACGGCGCTTTCCACCACCCACTCGCTCTCGTTGATCGCACTTTCGATCTCCGCCGTGCCGAAGCGGTGGCCGCTCACGTTGATCACGTCATCCACGCGACCGATGATGCGGTAGCGACCATCCGCATCCCGCTTGGCACCATCACCGGTGAAGTAGTAACCGGGGTAACTGCTGAAGTAGGTCTGTCGGCAGCGCTCGTGATCACCCCACGTGGTGCGCAGGATACTCGGCCACGGGAACTTGATGCAGAGCATTCCTTCCACTTCGTTCTCCAGGATCTCCTTTCCATCAGCAGTGAGCAGCGCCGGCTGGATGCCGGGTAGGGGATAGGCCGCATGGCTCGGCTTCTCATCGGTGACACCCGCCAACGAGCTGATAAGGATCCCGCCGGTCTCCGTTTGCCACCACGTATCCACGATCGGACATTTCCCCTTTCCGATGTGCTTCTTGTACCACTGCCACGCTTCCTCGTTGATCGGTTCGCCCACGGTACCCAGCACGCGCAACGACGATAAGGAGTGCGGCGCCACATGCTCAAGTCCGTGAGCCATCAAGCTGCGAATGGCCGTGGGCGCCGTATAGAAGATGTTCACCTTGTGCTTGTCCACGATGCTCCAGAAGCGACCGGCATCCGGGTACGTCGGCACGCCCTCGAACATTACTTGCGTGGCGCCAGCGAGAAGCGGCCCGTACGCCATGTAGCTGTGCCCGGTGATCCAGCCCACATCGGCGGTGCAGAAGAAGACCTCGTCCTTCTTGTACTGGAACACATTCCGGAAGCTGTACTCCGCAAAGACCATGTACCCACCGCTGCTGTGTACCACGCCTTTCGGCATGCCCGTGCTTCCGCTCGTGTACAGTATGAAGAGCGGATCCTCGCCATCCATCGCTTCAGCCGGACAGTTGGCATCCACATGCTTCAACTCCGCGTGGAGCCACACATCACGCCCGACCGTCATCGGAACGGCATCGCCGGTGCGCTGTGTCACGATGCAATGCTTCACGCTCGGACAATGCGTAAGCGCTTCATCCACCACAGCCTTCACGGACATCGCCTTCGCGCCGCGGTGCATGCCATCGCTGCACAGCACGGCCACGGCCTCGGCATCGATGATGCGATCGGCAAGGCTTCTTGCGCTGAACCCGCAGAACACCACGCTGTGGATGGCCCCTATCCGTGCGCAAGCAAGAACGCCGACCACCAGATCGGGGATCATCGGCATGTAGATCGCCACACGGTCGCCCTTCTTCACCCCGTTGCGCTTGAGGACATTGGCATAGCGGCAGACGCGTTCGTGCAATTCACGATAGGTGATTCGTATGACCTCCTCCTTCGGTTCGTTCGGCTCCCAGATCAGCGCCGTACGATCCCCGTTCTTCTCCAAATGCCGATCGAGGCAGTTCTCCGTGATGTTGAGCTCCCCGCCGATGAACCATTTCACCTCCGGCTTCTTGAAGTCCCACTCAAGAACCCTGTTCCACTTCCTCTTCCATGTGAACCGATCCGCCTCCGCCGCCCAGAAGGCTTCCGGATCCGCGATGCTCAACTGATAGGCTCGTTGGTATTCGCTCCAAGACCCGATCCGACCTGATGTGCTCATGGGAGCGAAGTTGCGGCTTCGTTCGGAGTAATCATCGTCGGCGTGTCAAGTCCTTTCGTCGAAGTTATTTACACATTCGTCTTGACTTTCGGAGCGGATACCTGAAATCTTGCGCCACTCCAACGCTGACGGAACCCCAAACAACCCCCAACAACTTATGTGGCCCGTACAGACTCTCACACTCCTGCTCTGCCTCACGGATGAAGAACAACTCTTCGCGCAATCCATCCCCCCGGCACCTCAGGTGCAGTGCATCGAGGCGACCTGCCCGGAACCTGAGGTGGACCAGACAACGACCCTGTTGATCGAGATCTTCTCGTAACCGAACGGGTTCGCTCCTTCGGGAGCGGATCACAGACCCCGGCGCCACCTGCCCAGGTGCCGGGGTCGCCTTTTTCGCCACCACGCCCACCTGAATTCCTTGGGTGCCAGCAGACCGTGGCGGACCGTTTACCAGCACCTGCTTTTCGGCCCGGACTTCAGCACGCGGTTGCGGAGGAGTGAAAGGGAAATGATGACATGGTAGGGGTGGGGCTTGGGAGCCACCGGTCATGATCGGCCCGCACTCAGCGAGTTCCCCGCAAGGCCGTCGAGCTTTTCATTGATCGTTTTCAACAGGGCGTTCTGCTTGTCCTGGACGGCGTACAGTCCGCGGATCTCCTCCTGTAACAGCAGGTCCATTTTCTGGTGCAGGCTTCGCACTTCGAGTTCGGCCTTGAGGTTGATCAGGTAGTCGTTCTCGGCCCGCTTGCGATCCTTTTCCTCCTGCCGGTTCTGGCTCATCATGATGATCGGTGCCTGCAATGCGGCGACACAGGAAAGGATCAGGTTCATGAGGATGAACGGATACGGATCGAAATCATCCTTGATCGGGGAAAGCGTGTTGAAGATGATCCATACCGCGAGCAGGACGAGGAAGAAGATGATGAACACCCACGACCCGCCGAACATCGCCACGCGGTCGGAGAGTTTCTGGCCACGGGTAAGCATCTCTTGCGGAGGATTCAAGAGGTTGCTGATGATCAGCTCCTGCTCCTGGATCGAATCCGCGACGATGCGTTGCAACTTCTTGATCTGTTCGCTCCGGTCGGTGAGCAACTCTTCGATGGGCCTGTGCTTTTTCATGGTCGGGTGCTGTTCATGGTTCATGCTCCACCAGACGCTTCAACGCCATGGGGATGAAGAAGAGGTCGAAGTCGTGGTCGAAGACAAGGTATTTGTTGCGCCAACCGGGCGCGAATTTCTCCTTGAACGCACGAAGTCCTTTGTAATGGCCGGAGGCGGAGATCCGTTCGTAGGCGAATTTCAATGCACGTCCGGATAATTCGGCCGGTCGTTCGATACCGGACATGGGTGCAAGGCCCATGTTCACCGACTTGTAGCCGAGTGCTTTTACGGTCTCGAAGTACTTCACTACAAGGAGGTCGATGGCGTAACGCGGCGCATCCGTAGCGGCGCGGATCAGGTCATAGGTCGATCCGCCCGGAGTGTGGTCCGGGATCATGTTCAAAAAGGCCAGTACACGTTCGCCCTTGTTCTCCATTGGCCAGGATCGGAAGTTCACAACTCCGGCTTGGCACAATGGATAGAACAGTCTTGACATGCTCCCCTAGTGTACGTCCACCTGATAGTACTTCGCCCAGCCATTGTTCAACGAGAACACGATCTGCTTGCCGATGATACGCTCCAGCCACAGCGGGACCAGGAACTTCCGATCCGGCCGGAAGTAGTGATAGCACGTCTCATCCATCGGCCCCGATCTTCCCGTGGCCTGCCGGGCTACGAGATCACCGCAGAAAGTAGCCCATGGAAGACCTACACAGCCCAGCACGAAGTGGATCCAAGGTGTCCTCTCTTCATTGATCACCGTGGGGATCAGGTCGCGGGTGGTATCGATCCGCCCCGGCCAGTATTGGATGAAACGGAGGCCCCGCAGTTGCGGGAAGTTCTTCTTGAAGCCGCTGATCACCTGATCGATGACCCGCGAGGAATTGACATCATTCTTGGCGAACGTAGTGAGCATGTCCCCGCCACCGAGCAGCAGGCGACCATCACCCGTCATGCGGAAGTACGAATAGACCAGGTCCGAATCCCAGCACTGGAACCGTTCCGATGGGAACAGCGCACGCGCGGCATCGTCCCCCAACGGCTCGCTGATGGAGAGGAAGGTTTGTGCATGGAAGATGTTCTCCGCATGCAGGCTCAACTGTGGCGAGAGCTTGTCCGCGCAGAAGATGATCCGATCCGCATTGACCGAACCCAGGTGTGTCCGGACCGTGTGTTCCTTCCATCCGATCACCTCCGATGCTTCGTGGATCACCACGCCATGCTCCTTCAACACCTTCTTCATGCCTTGGCAGTAGAGCAATGCGTTGATGCCATAGGTCCCCTTATACCGCACTGCGCCGGAATAGGCGCTGGACCCGATGAGCGATCGCACGGCTTGTGCATCCAGTTGCTCCTGCTCGAAGCCCAGCGCCTCTCGCGAGCGGACCTCGTCCTGCACCGCTTCCCATCCGCTCTTGCCGTTGCCGAGGAACAGGCTGTCCTGCACCTGTAGATCGCACGGGATGTGGTGCTCGCGCACGCGCTCGGCCATCATTTCCACACCGCGTGTGGCCACGTTCCAGAGCTCGGCCGCGCCCGCATTGCCGAACCGACGTTCCAATTGCGCCAATTCCAACTCGCTGTCCGGCGTAAGGAATCCCGCGCTCTTGCCCGAGGAGCTGCCCCCGCAAATGTTGCGCTCCAGCACGACCACCTTCACACCGGAATTCATCAAGGCGTAAGCCGAAGAAAGCCCGGCTGCACCGGCACCGATGATGACCACATCGGCCTTCCGGTCGCCCACCAACGGCGGTTCGATCGGGTCTTCGATACCGAGCAAGGTGGTGAACCACCAGTTCTGTAGGATCATCGAGTGCTGTGTGTCGTTACAAAGCTGGACGTTTTTCGATCGGGCCTACATCCGCGTGCGGCGCGATGATGATGGGATCGTCCCGAACATCCGGCCGATCGTGCCGGTACCAACGAACGAACGCCCCGGGGGACAGGGCGTTCGCTGTGACGTTGGAGGTGGGGCCTACTTGGCCGTTGCGGTCTTCCGCTCGGTGGCGGGTGCCATCGGCCTTGCCGCTGGAGCAGCCATGTCCGCATGCTGTTCCTTCATCCAACGGGAATACTGGTCCGCTGTGAGCACCTCCTTCACCCCGGCGTGGCACTGTTCCATCGACGCGGCATCCATCTTCGCGCATTCCTCCTTGCTCGGCTTGGGCTCTTTCGCCATCAAGGTCTTGTGCTCCGTGGTGTTCTTCATGGCAATGGCCTCGAGGCGCTTGGTCTGCTCGGCGGTGAGCCCGAGGTCCTTGGTCATCTTGGCCACGTTGAGCGGCTGCCAAGTGGGCATCGCCGCTTCGTTGTGTTCTGGAGTGGTCCGCGCGGATATGCTCGTGGTACTCGCGGTCCGTGTGGTGGTGCCCTTGCTCGTAGTGGTCGCGTTCTGGGCCATGGTTGCACCGGCCATCGACATGCCGCAGATCAGTGCGGCCAACTTCAGTGAGGTTTTCATTGGGCTGTCGGTTTTTATCGACGATCAAATCTTCCGTCAACTTTCAGCCGATCGTCCGGGATCAACAGATCTTCGCATTTCGTGTTAACGGCCTTAACGATCCGGACCGTCGCAAGCGCTCTCGGTTGTCAAGCTCCGGTGAGCAACGATAGGGTGAAGTCGCTCTCCCTCGCTCACCTGGACTTGACCCGGGCCATCAGGATCGCGTGCGGATCCTTTTACCGGCTCAGCAGTGAGCGAACCACCCATGAAACGTGAACGGCCCCTCTCGGGGCCGCTCACTTCTGATCTAAGTCGTTCTTACTCCGTCGGCGGCGCTTCCTTGCTTTCGCTGGCATCACCCTTCGCCATCTTCTTCTTCCCCTTCGTCACCTTGATGGCCACGTCGCTCTTCTCCTTGTTCAGGCCGATCACGATCTTATCACCTTCCTCGATCCCTTGGTTGATGATCTCCTCTGCCATCGGGTCCTCGATGAACTTCTGGATCGCGCGCTTCAGCGGTCGGGCGCCGAACTTCTCGTCGTAGCCTTTCTCGCTGAGGAAGTCCTTCGCCTCGTCGTTCAGCTTCAGGTCGTAGCCCAGCTCGGCCACTCGCTTGTACAAGTGATCCAGTTCGATGTCGATGATCTTGTGGATGTCGCCGCGCGTAAGGCTGTTGAAGATCACGATGTCATCGATCCGGTTCAGGAACTCCGGAGCGAAAGCCTTCTTCAACGCCTTCTCGATCACCCCGCGGTTGCTGTCGTCCTGGCCAGAGGTCTTGGCTTGCGTACCGAAGCCGACGCCTTTTCCGAAATCGCTCAGGTCACGCGCCCCGATGTTCGAGGTCATGATGATGATGGAGTTCTTGAAGTCGATGTGCCGACCGAGGCTGTCGGTCATCTTGCCATCATCCAGCGCCTGCAGCAACAGGTTGAACACGTCCGGGTGTGCCTTCTCGATCTCGTCCAGCAGGATGATGGAGTAGGGGCGACAGCGCACTTTCTCGGTGAGTTGTCCGCCTTCCTCATACCCCACGTAGCCCGGAGGCGCACCGATCAAGCGGCTCACGGAGAACTTCTCCATGTACTCGCTCATGTCAATGCGGATCAACGCCTCATCGGTATCGAAGAGGTAACGCGCGAGTTCCTTGGCGAGTTGCGTCTTGCCCACACCGGTAGGACCGAGGAAGATGAACGAACCGATCGGACGGTTCGGATCCTTCAGGCCCGCACGGTTGCGCTGGATGGCCTTCACCACCTTGGCCACCGCCTCGTCCTGGCCGATCACCTTGCCCACCATCTCCTCCTTCATCCGCTTCAACTTGCCGCTTTCCTTCTCGGCGATGCGCGTCACAGGGATGCCGCTCATCATTGCGACCACTTCAGCCACGTTCTCATCGGTCACGGTGGTGCGGTTGCTCTTGCTCTCTTCCTCCCACGCCTTCTTGGCCTTGTCGAGTTCCTCCAGCAACTGGCGTTCGCGATCACGGAGCTTGGCGGCCTCCTCGTAGCGTTGGCTGCGCACCACTTTGTTCTTCTCCTCCTTGATCTGCTCGATCTTCTCCTCCACATCAAGGATGCTCTTCGGCACCACGATGTTGCTGATGTGTACGCGACTGCCGGCCTCGTCCAGGGCATCGATGGCCTTGTCCGGGAGATGGCGGTCCGTGATGTACCTGTTGGTGAGTTTCACGCAAGCTGCGATCGCGTCCTCGGTGTAGAGGACATTGTGGTGGTCCTCGTACTTCTCCTTGATGTTGTTCAGGATCTGGATGGTCTCCGCAACGCTGGTGGGTTCCACCAACACCTTCTGGAAGCGACGTTCCAAGGCGCCGTCCTTCTCGATGTACTGCCGGTACTCATCCAAGGTGGTGGCACCGATGCACTGGATCTCGCCGCGCGCCAATGCGGGCTTGAACATGTTGCTCGCGTCCAGCGAGCCACTGGCGCCACCGGCACCCACGATCGTATGGACCTCGTCGATGAAGAGGATCACGTCCGGACTGTTCTCCAGTTCGTTCATCACCGCCTTCATGCGCTCCTCGAATTGGCCACGGTACTTCGTGCCTGCCACAAGTGAAGCGATGTCCAAGGCGACGATCCGCTTGTTGAAGAGCACGCGGCTCACTTTCCGTTGGATGATGCGCAAGGCCAAACCTTCCGCGATCGCGCTCTTGCCTACGCCGGGCTCACCGATCAGCACCGGGTTGTTCTTCTTGCGTCGGCTCAGGATCTGGCTCACGCGTTCGATCTCTTTCTCGCGTCCCACGATCGGGTCCAGCTTGCCGTCCTCGGCCATCTTGGTCAGATCCCTGCCGAAGTTGTCCAGCACCGGGGTCTTGCTCTTGCTGTCGCCCTGCTTACGCTGGCCACCGCCGCCACCGCCGCTGAAGGAACCACCTTCCTCCTCATCGTCATCGGCGCTCTGCGGTCCTTGTGCCTTCGGCTTGGTAGGGGAGTGGCGGGTCGTTCCGCCATCAGCCAGGATCGTTTCCACTTCCTGCTTCACAGCTTCATAGTCCACATGGAACTTATGCAAGGTGCGTGTAGCGAGGTTGTCCTCGTCCTTCAGGATGCTCAATAGCAAGTGCTCGGTGTCGATCGTCTGGCTCTTGAACAGCTTCGCCTCGAGGTAGGTGATCTTCAACATCTTCTCCGCCTGCTTCACCAGATTGATCTTCTCCTTGTCGGCCGGACGCTTCGCGCTGGCGGGTTCCATGGATCCCTCCACACTGCGGCGCAGTTCGTCCAGATCCACCTCCAATCGTTGGAGCACCCGCACGGCGTTGCACTCGTTGGCACGGATCAGCCCGAGCAGGATATGCTCGATACCGATGAAATCATGGCCCAAGCGAAGTGCCTCTTCACGACTGTACGTGATGACATCGCGGACCCGGGGGGTGAATTTGGCGTCCATCTAGCTGGTTCCAAAGGTGGGGGTAAATCGAAGAATGTTCCGTTCAACGGAATTAACAACTTAAGGATCGGGCCTCGGCGAGCAAGCTATCGCGCCGTGTTCCAGCGGACTTTGAACAAGCAAGGGCAATTATCCACAGCATTCTGTGGGGTTGTGGAAAAATACAGCACCTCTTCATCCGTGCGATCGGGATACTTTCGGGCTCCCTTTCAAAAAGCCTGTTCAACAAGGAGCAGGCCAGTGACAGCACCCGAACAGAATGGCAGAAGGAGAGAAGATCATCCCGATCAACATCGAGAACGAAATGCGCACCGCCTACATCGATTATTCGATGTCGGTGATCGTCAGCCGGGCCTTGCCCGATGTGCGCGATGGATTGAAACCCGTACACCGCCGTGTGCTCTATGGCATGCAGGACCTCGGCGTCCTCAGCAACCGCCCGTACAAGAAGAGCGCACGTATCGTGGGTGAGGTACTCGGTAAGTACCACCCGCACGGCGACAGCAGTGTATATGACGCCATGGTGCGTATGGCGCAGGAGTGGAGCCTTCGTTATCCGTTGGTGGACGGCCAAGGGAACTTCGGCAGCATCGACGGGGACAGCCCTGCGGCGATGCGGTACACCGAGGCACGCTTGAAGAAGATCGCAGAGGAAGTGCTCGCCGATCTCGATAAGGAGACGGTGGACATGCGTCCGAACTTCGATGACACGCTGGAAGAGCCCAGTGTAATGCCGACGCGGATCCCCAACCTGTTGATCAATGGAGCCTCAGGGATCGCCGTAGGGATGGCCACCAACATGCCACCGCACAACCTCAGTGAGGTCTGCGATGGCATCATGGCCTACATCGACAACAAGGACATCGACACGGAAGGCTTGATGCAGTTCGTGAAGGGTCCCGATTTCCCCACAGGTGGCGTGATCTACGGCACCGAAGGGATCAAGGAAGCCTACGAGACCGGCCGCGGTCGCATCGTGCTCCGTGCCAAGTGCCACATCGAGGAGGACGTGAAGAGCGGTCGCGAAACGATCATCTGCACGGAGATCCCCTTCCAGACCAACAAAGCGGTGCAACTCTACAAGGGCATCGCCGACCTGGTGAACGAGAAGCGCGTGGAGGGCCTGAGCGACGTGAACGACTACAGCGATCGCACCGGGATCCGTCTCGCGTATGAAGTGAAGCGCGAGGCCATGGGCACTGTCGTACTCAATCAGTTGTACAAGTACAGCGCGCTGCAGACCAGCTTCAGTTTCAACAACATCGCATTGGTAGGCGGTCGCCCGATGCTGCTGGGCTTGAAGGCGATGATCGTACACTTCGTGGACCATCGCCACGATGTGGTGGTGCGCCGAACCAAGTTCGATCTGCGCAAGGCTGAGGAGCGCGCACACATCCTGGAAGGATTGCTGATCGCACTGGACCACCTCGATGAAGTGATCAAGCTGATCCGCGCCAGCCAGACCCCTGACGAAGCCCGAGAGGGATTGATGAGCCAGTTCGCGCTCAGCGAGATCCAGTCGAAGGCCATCCTCGACATGCGCTTGCAGCGTCTGACTGGCTTGGAGCGCGACAAGATCCGTGAAGAGCACGCCGAGTTGATGAAGCTGATCGCCTACCTGCGTTCAGTGCTGGCCGACGAAGGCCTGCGGATGCAGATCATCAAGGACGAGACCTTGGAGATCAAGGAGAAGTACGGCGACAAGCGCCGCACCGAGATCGTCCAATCAAGCGGAGACATGCGCATGGAGGACCTCATCGCCGACGAGGCGGTGGTGGTGACGATCAGCCACTTGGGCTACATCAAGCGGACCTCACTCACCGAGTTCCGCATGCAAGGCCGCGGTGGCCAAGGAGCGCGTGGTTCCACTACGCGTGATGAGGACTTCCTCGAGCACCTGTTCGTGGCCACCAACCACAACTACATGCTCATCTTCACCCAGAAGGGCAAGTGCTACTGGATGCGGGTCTTCGATATTCCGGAAGGCACTCGCCAGAGCAAGGGCCGCGCGATCATCAACCTCGTGCAAATGGATGGGGATGACAAGGTGGTCGCATACCTGAACGTCACCGACCTCACCAGCGAGGGGTACCTGAACAACCACTTCGTGGTCCTGTGTACCAAGAAAGGGATCATCAAGAAGACCACGCTCGAAGCATACAGCCGTCCGCGTGTGAACGGGATCATTGCCGTGGGCATCCGGGAAGGGGATGAATTGCTAGAAGCCAAATTGACCAACGGCAACCACCACGTGATCCTCGCCAGCCATGATGGCCGCGCCGTACACTTCGAGGAGAGCCAGGTCCGTCCGATGGGCCGTAACGCCAGCGGTGTACGCGGCATGAACCTGACCGGCGGCAGCAAGAAGAACGAGGTGATCGGGATGATCACCGTGGATAAGGAGGAATTGACCACGCGCCAGGTGTTGGTGGTGAGCGAGAACGGCTACGGCAAGCGTTCAATGATCGCCGAGGAAGTGGAGGGCAGGATCGATTACGCCTATCGCATGGTGAAACGTGGCGGCAAGGGTGTCAAGACCCTACAGGTCACCGACAAGACCGGCGAGCTCATCGCGATCAAGAGCGTGATGGATCAGGATCACTTGATGATCATCACCCGCCAAGGCATCACGATCCGCATGGGCCTGGATGAAATGCGCGTTCTCGGCCGCGCTACACAAGGCGTGCGCTTGATCGAATTGCGCAAGGGCGACCAGATCGCGGCCGTCGCCAAAGTGGACAGCGACCTGCACGAAGAAGAGGAGGCCGCACCGGAAGGCGAGGAAGGCACAGCGACTGATGAGCAGACCGATGGCACCGTAGTTGATACCGACGAGCCCGAAGCCTGAACCTAACGGATGAACCAAGTGATGAAGACCCTACTGACTTCTGCAAGCCTGCTGGCAGCCCTCGCGTTGAACGCCCAGAACGCCAACGTGGTGAATGCCTACAACTACATGCAGGACGGCGACCTAGCCAAAGCTGCTGAATACATCGAACCTGCGATCTCCGATGCCAAGACCGGACTTTCTGAAAAGACCTGGCGTTACCGCGGTGATATTTACCGCATGATCGCACTAGGAACCGACGAAGCGCTGAAGCAGCAGTTCCCGACCGCGATCGATCTGGCCGCGGAGAGCTACATGAAGGCGAACGAGCTCGATACCAAGGGATCCTACAAGCGGGAGAACACGATCGCGCTTGGGGCCTTGCAAGGCGCTTCGCTGAATGCGGGTAATGATGCATTCGGTAAGAAGGACTATGACAGCGCGATCGCGCGCTATGCCCGAGCCGAGCAGATCGCCAAGAGCTTCGGTATGGTGGACACCAACGCGGTGTTCAATTCAGCCTTGGCGTACGAGTCAAAGGGTGATGCGGCCAATGCCATACGGCGCTATCGTGAATCCATCGCGATCGGCTACAATAAGCCTGAGGTGTACCGCTACATCGCCAGCCTTCAGCGGAAAGGCGAGGATCTGAACGGCGCGATCGTCACCATTCAGGAAGGCCTGAAGCGTTTCCCTGGTGAGAAGGACCTGATGCTGGACGAGATGACCTTCCTGCTTGCCGCTGATCGTAGCGAAGAGGCCGAAGCGAGTGTGATAGCAGCGCTGGGCAAGGATCCAGAAAATGCGGTACTGTGGTCGGTCCTTGGTGGCCTCCACGACAAGAAGGCCAGCGAGGCCAAGGATGAAGCAGCGATCATGGCCGCCTATGCCAAAGCCGAGGAGGCCTACAAGAAGAGCATCGCCATCGACCCGAAGTTCTTCGACGCCTACTTCAACATCGGTGTGCTCTATAACAACCGGGCAGCGTTCGAGTACGAGAAGTGCAACAAGCTGAAGGCGGACGCGGAGTACATGGCTTGCAAGAAAGTGGCCGATGAGATCTACTTGAAGGCGGTCCCGTACTTCGAGCAGGCGCACGCACTCAATGAGAAGGACGTACAGACCATGCAGCAGCTCGTCAAGCTATACGGCAAGACGAATGACCAAGCGAAGTACGACGTGATGAAGGCGAAGCTGGAGAAGAGCCAGTAGGTCGAAAGCTCAAGTCAGATCGTAGAAGCCGGAGTGATCCGGCTTCTGCTGTTTGATGGATGTGGGGTAGGTTGGGTAGGCTTGCGAAGCCCTCGGATCCAGGTCAATCCAACTTATCATAATATAAATTATGCGCCAATCGGGACGAAGCTCAGATCAACGGTCAATGTCACACCCAGGCCAGGCTGCTGCGGTATGATCATCCGTCCGTTCTCCATCTTCAATCCCAAGAACGGATCGTTCCGGATCAACCAAGGACCATCCAGATCCACCAGATCCGCCGCGCATCCCAAATGAGCCATGGCGGTACAACCCAAGGAACTTTCGCTCATGCTTCCCAACATGACGTGCAAACCCTTGGTCCTTGCCGTCCGGATCATCTCCGCAGCCCGATCGAGTCCACCGCACTTCATCAGCTTCACATTCACTCCTTGGAACAAATGGCCGACTTCGAGGATATCGCCCAGCGACTGGATGGATTCGTCGCCGTAAACCGGGATTCCTGTTGCGCGGGCCAGTGCCGGATTGGATCCATCCATCTCCGCAGTGAACGGCTGCTCGATCCCGAAAATCCGATCAGTGCCAATTCCTTCAACCACCTCGACGACCTCCTTAACAGAGGAATATCCCTGATTGCCGTCGAGGAACAACATTCTATTGTCCAGCCATTTAACCGTCTTTACTCTGTCCATGGCATCGGGGTCTCCGATCTTCAATTTCAGTGCGCCGCTATCAGGCAATTCGACCAACCGCGATGGAACTTCCTGGTGATCACAGATCCCGATGGTCATCAAGGTGATCGGCGTCTGCTCCGCATCTATTTGAAGCAAGTTCTTGATCAGGACCCGATCCCGCTGTCCCATCAAGTCCAACAGGGCCATGTGCAGTCCCGCCCGGCTTCCGTTCGTGTTCAGTCCGAACTCAGGAAGTCGATCCAATCCTGCCAATAGACCATCCGCTGACCAAGGGCCCTTACCCGCGATGCTGGTGATCCGATCAATAGCACCCGGGATCGTTTCCTTCAGGTACGGCGGCAACGTCACCTCTCCATAACCCGTGAACCCGCGTTCCTCGACCCGGATGAACAGCGCGTCCGTGCCGTTCCTGAGCCCATGCGCAGTACCGAAGGGTCGCTTGAATAGCAACCGGTATTCACACAACGAGATCCGCAATGCCACGCCACGAAGTTGAGCCAAAGAAAGAGCCCGGGATGGCCCGGGCTCTTTCTGGTCATGGAAACGATCCTACTTGATCAAATAGATAATGTTGGTTTTCCACTTCGAACTATCCGGTTCTGAACCGGGACCCGTCAGGTATTCCTCGACGACATTCACGTTGAACTCGAGCTTGTTGGCCTTCATGTACCCATCCATGGCCTCGTGCGCACCACCAATGCCATTGTAGCCGCCGTAGTACTCGATCACCAAGGCCCGTCCAGCAGGTGTTTCATACAAACTCAGGTCCTTCAATTTCTTCTTCGCCTCCATCGGAACCGGGATACCAGCCAGCAGGTCTGCGGTCTTCTTTTCCTCATTCCATTCGAAATACACGCCTGATGGCGCTCCGGCCGGGGCCACCCCTGCTTTTCCGATCGCCGCCATTCCCTCGCCGAACTGGGTTCCGAAGAACTCCTTCATATCTGCCCAACCGACGACTTTGCGCTTTCCCACATAGAGCATCGCGGGGCGATCGATGGTCTTGATCTCATATTCCGGAGTTCCTACCGCAAACTCGGACTCGGTTATGGACTTCAGGTTCGCGAGGCCTTTCTCGAGCATTGGGCCCACGGCTTTGTCCATATCCATGAACAAGGCCACCACCCGACCCATGTAGTCGTTCTCGCCTTGGATCCCCCAGGTCACTTTCGTGCTATCGCCCATGGCCACGAGGTCGAAGGTCCCTTCGTTGTTCGCCTTCCACGGCGAAATGAACCTGAGCTTCGTGCGCATGCGTTCGTTCGGCACCAACTCGGCGAGTTCCTGTTCGCCTTCGCTTTCATCGCTCTTCCAATGGCTGATCGCGCCCACTTCGCCATCCGGTGAGCCGGACATCGTGGCGGTCATGTTATGCTCCATTTCCTTCCATGGTCCCCATTTGTCCATGGCTTCAAGGGAACTGATGTTCGCATAAACGGCCGCAGCAGGGGCAGCCACCACGATCGTGCGCTCCACACGGAACCTGCTGTCGCCGAACATCGCCAGAACAGCGATCAGGACGACCAAGGCCACTACGATGATCAGAATGGTCTTCAATGCTCTCATGTCCTGTTCGATTTGATAGCCGAAGATGCACGATCGAATCCGGAATCCAACCCTCGCGGCACGAATTTTTCAGACCTTGGACCTGCGCCATCACTCTGATGGCCGATCATTCACAAGCCCATGACCAACCTTAGAAACTCCATTCCCATCCTGCTCACCGCGCTGTTCTGGGTGGGTTGCGCGCCCAAGACCGGACCCGCAGGCACCAAGGTGAAGCAACCGTTCTCCGGAAGCAAGTACGAGAGTAATGCCTCCTGGTTCCGCGGAACCGGGCAAGGGGCCAGTGTGAAGCAGAACATCGCGCGGGGCAAGGCGGACATCGATGCGAAGAACCAAGTGGCGGCTCAAGTTGGAACGAATATCCGCGCGGTCACGGACCAGTATCTGGGGCAAACAGAGAACGCCAACGCTGCCGATGTGGCGGACAAGTTCCAGACGTTGGTGCGCGAGGTGATGAACACCGAACTGGCCGACCTACGGAAGAGCGGAGAAGAAACCTTCTTCAATGATGAGACCAAGGAATTCACCGTGTATGTAGCGTATGAGATCAAGAAGAACGCGATGTTCCGCTTCATGAAGAAGCAAGCACGGGTGGAGCGCAAGTTGAATGAGCAGGAGCTGAAGATCCTGGACGACATGCTGGATCAGGAGATCCGCCGAGCGGAAGCAGCCGGTGAGTGACCTGTGAATGATGAAAGGATGCAGCGGGAAGTGCGGGCTTCCCGCTGTCTTTTTGTCGGGATCGGGAGGAACGGCAGTGAAATTGTTGATGGCCATCCGAACAAGAAAAAGGTCATGGGAACTAGTCCGATGATGGGTGCTTATGTGATCGGCGTTGTGATGATGCTGGTGAGTTGGCTGGTGAGCCAGCGCATGAAAAGCCGGTTTGAGAAATACAGCCGTACCCCACTGAGCAACGGTATGAGTGGCCAGGAGATCGCGGAACGGATGCTCGCGGATCACGGCATCTCCAATGTCAAAGTGATCAGTGTAAAAGGCCAGCTCACGGACCATTACAACCCGGCCACCCACACGGTGAACCTTAGCGAACCGGTGTACCACGCCCGCAATGCTGCTGCTGCTGCGGTCGCTGCGCACGAGGTGGGACACGCCGTACAGCATGCGACCGCATACCAGTGGCTGAATATGCGCAGCAAGTTGGTGCCGGTGGTGAGCCTTGCCTCTCAATGGATGCAGTGGATCCTGCTGGGCGGGATCCTCCTGCTGAACCAATTCCCGCAACTCTTGGCGGCTGGCATCGTGCTGTTCGCCATGACCACGCTCTTTTCCTTCATCACCCTGCCGGTGGAATACGATGCCAGTAACCGGGCCATGGCCTGGATGAAGCGGACCGGTATCGTGACCTCCGGGGAGTTGGCCATGAGCGCGGATGCCTTGAAATGGGCGGCACGCACGTACGTGGTCGCAGCGATCGGCTCACTCGCTACGCTGCTGTACTATGTGATGGTGTTCACCGGCCGACGCCGCTGATCCGCACTTGATTACCGGCTGCTTCTCCGGCGCGTGCTGCCGATCCCCAGTACGCCCAGCAACCCACGCGTTAGTTCGCGCATCAGCGTGTTGCCCACTTGGCGTACCATGGTGTTCTTGGATACTTTCTCCAAAGTGCTCGGCTCCGGCTTACTGGTCGGGTGCCGCTCAACCTTCTCATCCACTACTTCTTCCTGACCCTTCATACGCTTCTCGAGCAATTCGAACGCGCTCTCGCGATCGATCACCTCATTGTAGTTGCGGACCAAGGCGCTGCGCGCGACCAGCCCGTCGATCTCCAAGGGGCTGAGGATATCCATCCGGCTCAGCGGTGCGCGCAGCAACGTATGCGCCAAGGGGGTCGGTGTTCCTTTCTCGCTCAAGGCGGTCACCAGTGCTTCCCCGATCCCTAGCTCAGTGATCAGTTGTTCGGTGTCATAGAAATCGGTGAGCGGATAGTTCTGTGCGGTCTTCTTGATGGTCGTGCGATCCTTCGCGGTGAAGGCCCGCAGCGCATGCTGAACTTTCAACCCCAATTGGCCCAACACGCTTTCCGGCACATCACTCGGGTCCTGCGTACAGAAGTAGATGCCCACTCCTTTCGAGCGGATCAATTTGATGATCGTCTCGATCTGTTCCAACAACGCCTTCGTAGCGGTATTGAAGATCAGGTGTGCCTCATCGATGAAGAGGACCAGTTTCGGTTTCTCGTCGTCGCCGACCTCCGGAAAGGTGGAATAGATCTCCGCCAACAGGCAGAGCATGAAGGTGCTGAAGAGACGTGGCCGATCCTGTATGTCGGTGAGCCGCACGATATGGACCACGCCCTTGCCATCGCGCAGTTCCAGCAGATCGTTCACATCGAAGGAACGCTCGCCGAAGAAGTCCTCGGCGCCTTGTTGTTCGATCTCGATGAGCTTCCGCAGGATGATGTTCACCGTGGACGAACTCACTTGGCCGTACACCTTCTTGATGTCCTCCTTCCCTTCGTCCATTACGAACTGAAGTACCCGCCGCAGGTCCTTGAGATCAAGGAGCGGCAGGCCATGATCGTCGCAGTATTTGAACACGAGTGCGAGAACGCTCTGCTGCGTGTCGTTCAGTTCCAGGATCCGGCCAAGAAGTACTGGTCCGAACTCGCTCACGGTCGCACGCAACCGCGCACCGGGTTCCTTGCTCAAGCTGAGCAATTCAACGGGCAGGCTTTGTGGTGCGTACGCGAAGCCCAACTTGGAATGTCGCGCTTCGATCTTTTCATTGGTTGATCCAGGAGCCGCGAGTCCGCTCAGATCACCCTTCACATCCATTAGAAGCGATGGCACGCCTTTCAGCGAAAGCTGCTCCGCAAGGATCTGCAACGTCTTGGTCTTTCCACTGCCGGTGGCGCCACAGATCAGGCCGTGACGGTTCATGGTGCGCAAGGGCACCTTCACCATGCAACCTGCTGGCACCTCTCCATTGAAGAGGGCGCCGCCGAGATCGATGGCGTCCCCTTTGAATGTATTTCCGGCGATGATCGCCGCGCAGAAATCCTCGGTCTTGCCCATGTGTTCAATTCAACGACGAAAGTAGCCCGGTGCATATGAACAGCTTGCCGACAATTTCCTCCGAACGTGGTATGCGTTGTTCGATCATGATCTTGGAACGATCCGGATCGATCACTTCCCGAAACACGAACGCCCCTTCGGCGATGCGAAGGGGCGTTCGAGGAGATCGGTATCCTTCTACCGGACGATAAGGAGATCGCGGACCGAGTTGTGGGTTCCTGCGACCTGCACGGAGTAAGCACCCACTGCTAGTGTGGATACGTCCATGGCGATCGAACCATTCGTAGCGGCGGTTACCGGCTTACCGGCGACACGACCCTGCGCATCGATGATCGTCACGCGATCTCCGGCGTGAACGCCATCAATGCGAACGGAGTTCGATGCCGGGTTCGGGAACACATTCAATTCCGTTGAAACCGCTTCGTTCACACCCACATTGCCGATGAAGACGGTCGCCGGGTCGCGTGGGCTCGGGCATTCCATCAACGATGTGCGCACCTTCCAGTCGTAGAAGTAATAGTAGTAGCTCGTGCCGAAGCCGGAGTTGGTCAACTGACCGAGGGTTCCGATGGCATACGGATAAGCTACGCCCGCGTTGTTGCGGAAGAGGTTGTGCTGCGGGCAGCGGATCGAGAGATCCACACCAACAGGAACATTGAAGTTGAGTGTGATCACCTGTTCACCATCCACGAGATCGAACACGGCACTTTGAAGGACCGTTCCGTTCACGTCGCACAATTGCACTGTTCGTTGGCCAGCCCCGATCGCATATACCCTCACGGTCTCCACGGTGAACGGCTCCCAAGACGTGAAAAAGCTGTGCGATCCACTGGAAGGCAGTCCTCCCCCACCCAAGCTATCGGGCTTGCCACCATCCTGCAGATCGCCGCCGTAGTTGGCGTTGGCTTCCGCCCAGAAGGTGGTGGTGGTGTTCACGAAGGGCGTGGTCCATGCATTCCCCACGCCTAGCTGGGTTCCACTGAACTCGGCATCGTACCATTTCACGTTCGTGCTGCTGGCCAACAGGTCGGCAGTGCCCGGGACCGGGATCGTGACATCGTCCGCCACGGCCACGGCAGCGGCCGGGTTCACAGTGATCGTCACTGGTTCACTGGTCGCAGGCCCGCAGGCACCGTCGGCGGTCACGGTGTATTCACCGGAAATACCGACCATGGCAGAGGCTCCGGTCGCGCCGTTGCTCCAGATCGCGTTGGTGCCGACGTTCGAGATGAGTTCAACAGTGCTTCCCTGGCAGATCACTTCATCACCGTTGATCGTGATCAATGGAGCTTCGGAGGTGATCAAACTCACCACGATGGAATTGGAAAGTGCCGCACAACCATTGATGTCGAACGCTGCCAAGGAATAATTCCCACTGCTGTTCACGGTGATGGAATTGGTGCTCGACCCGTTGCTCCACTGGTAGCTCTCGAATCCATCCGGTGCATTCAATTGAACGCTTCCTCCGGCGCAGATGGTCGTGCTTCCCACGGCTTCGATCACGATCGGCCCCAACGTGCAGGACGCTTCGGGCACCACATGCAATTGATCGATCCCGGGGTTCTCGATCACCGTGCGCACGCCACTCGGCCATGCGATCACCACGGAGTCGATGGCCGTTGCCGCGCCTAGGCCGAAGTGGGCCTGCAAGCTGCTCATGTGGGAAAAGCCGTTGCCGCTTCGGATCTCCCGCGTTTGCACGCCCCAAGGGCCGTAGAGTTTCAAGCGGGCACCGATGCCGTTCTTGTTGCTGAAGATCCCCTGCAGTTCGAATTTGACGTAATGGTTCGTGCCTCCATTGTTGTAATAGATGTTCTGCCCCAGGTGCAGATCCAACCATCCGTCGTTGTTCAGGTCGCCGATGCCTGCTTCGGTCACAGGACTGCTCACCAGTGAGAAGGTTCCGTTGCCGTTGTTGCGCCAGATCCCGCCCCCGGCCTCTGTGAAGATGTCCACCCAACCGTCGTTGTCGAAATCGCCACCATTCGCTTCCCAAGCACCCAAGGCTCCGGGATTGATCCCGGTGGTTGCGATGATGTCCGTGAACGTGCCGTTACCGTTATTGCGGTAGAAGCGGTTCGCATCACTGTGGTTGCCCACGAAGATGTCGAAGTCCCCATCGTTGTCGAAGTCCTCGAACACGCTGATCCAGCTCTGGGCGCCATCATTGATCCCGGCAGCCGCACCGGCCTCCGTCCACGTGCCGTTCCCGTTGTTGCGATAAAGCAGGTTGATCCGTTGGGGATCTCCATCCGGTGCACCGCCTCGGCATTTGCTGAAATACAGGTCGAGATCGCCATCCTCGTCGTAATCCGTGAACACGGTTGCGTAATTCCCTCCGACCGTTACCGTCTGTTGGATCATGCTCTGGTCCTCCATCATCACACCGCCACCGGTGTTGCGGTAAGGCTTGCTCAAACCCACGTCGTGGCAGCTCCAGGCATCGAGCATCCCGTCGTTGTTGATGTCCGCCATGTTGGTACGCTGGCTGAAGATGTATGGGGTGAAGTATTGTTCGGTGTACGCCGTTCCATCGCTGTTCGCGCGCAAGAATGAATTCGCACTGCCGTTCCCGATCAGGATGTCATTGAATCCGTTGCCATCCAGATCGCCCGCACAGATGCTCCAGTTGGGGCTTACCGTGGCCATGATCAGATCGGATTGCACGAAGCCTCCGCCGGGTTGCTGGTAGGCAATGGTGAGTTGGTTCCCGTTGAAGCGGACGATATCGTCCAAATGGTCTCCGTTCATATCGACCACGCAACTCGGGTTGCCATAGGTGCCAGTGAGTTGGCTGCTGTTGGCCGTGAAGCCGATCTGCGCACTCAATGGCACGGAGAGAACAACCGCAGAAAGAAGGGAAAGGAATGAGGGTAACCGTTGGGCCATAGCGAGCAGGTTTGGATTTGCGCCGCTGAATGTAGCAACATGCGTTCTAGCGGGAGCGCCACCCACCCCCCATTCTGTGAACCCTGAGCGAAGGCAAGGTTCGCACCCACGTCCTTACTTGAAGGAGATCCGGTCCACCGAGAAGCGGCCGCTGCCTGTGAAGAGCAATACCACGTACGCGAACAGATAGACCAAGGAAAGTTCCTTATCACCGAAGTCCGAACCGCTCTTCAGCATGAACGCGATCACCGCCATGCCAAGGATCAACGGGATCAGTGCCACGCGCGTCCATAAGCCGAGGATCACCATCGCGCTGCACACCACTTCGGCGAACACGATCAGGATCAGGGAGAAGGTGCCCCCCAAGCCGAACGGATCCGGGAAATGGTCCATCCGCTCGGCGAAACTCATGAGTTTGGGCCAACCGTGCTGCCAGAACATGGTGCCGCCGAAGGTGAGCCGAAGCGTGAGGTAGCCGAGGTCCTCGGAGATGGGTTCGCTGTTCAGGAGCATGGGCGTTCGTTTCGGGGGTGAAACTTATCCCAGCGCCGACCTGCGGCACATCACCCCATCTGATGACTTATCCACCAGCGATCGGGAACTTTTGATCCAGGCTTGCCGTTGCAAAGCCCGCCATGAAAACCACGACCCTCTCCCTCATGTTTGTGATCAGCGCGCCCGTGCTGGCACAGGACGCCGGATCGGACATGCTCGCCGGCATGTCCGCTTTGCGCAGCCAAGAGCACGCCAAGGCTGAAGAAGCCTTTACACGCGCCGTCACTTTGGAACCGCAGAACGCCAAGACCTGGTATTACCGCGGCGTCAATCGCCTGGGGCAGGAGGATCTGAGCGGCGCCTTGCAGGATTTCGACAAGGCCATCGCGTTGGAACCGGAGGATGTACACAGCTTGTTACGTCGCGCGGAGGTACGCGCACGCCTCGGTGCGGAGAATTCAGCCACGGCCGACCTGCTTCGCATCCTGACGATCCAGCCGAACGGCCCCGCCGCCGAGCACGCCTTGTTGCACCTCGGACATTTCGCCATGGCCAAGAATGATCTGGTCGGCGCGAAGTCCTGCTACGACCGGTTGATCCTGATCGCCCCACAGAATGCCTTTGGTTGGTGTGATCGTGGGATCGTACTGGCCGCCATGCACCAGGACGATGACGCCATCGTGGATCTGGATCGTGCGATCGAACTGGACCCCACCTTGGATCAAGCCTACGTACACAAAGCCATCATCCTGTTCCGGATGGACCGCAAACAGGACGGCTGCGAGGCACTGCACCAAGCACATGACCTCGGGGACCACTCCGTGGAAGAGATGATGGTGGTCTATTGCGACTAAGCCCAACCACTTTCCTATCCGCAACGGGATCCCGTCGGGGTCCCGTTGCTTTTTCAGCGTACTCCTTCACCTGTTCGCAAGGCGGGCCTATTTTCGCGCCCCGCTCACGAGCCGCTCGTATGGCCCGGTGCGATAACCCATGACGATCAAGGTGACCCTGCCGGATGGAAGCATCCGGGAATTCGAGCAAGGAGCAACGGCCATGGATGTGGCCCGCAACATCAGCGAAGGCCTTGCACGCAACGTCCTTAGTGCGAAAGTGAACGGCGAAGTGCGCGACGCCAACCGCCCACTGCCCGGCGATTGCACACTCGCGCTGCTCACGTGGAATGATCCGGAAGGAAAGGCCACCATGTGGCACTCAAGTGCGCACTTGCTCGCCGAAGCTGTTGAAGCGCTCTACCCCGGAACCAAATTCGGGATCGGGCCACCTATTGAGAACGGGTTCTACTACGACATCGACCTCGGTGACAAGACCATCGGCGACGGTGATTTCGCGGCCATCGAGGCCAAGATGAAGGAACTGGCCGGTCGCAAGGTCAAGTTCGAAAGGAAGGAGGTTCCCAAAGCCGAGGCCATCGCCTACTTCAAAGAGAAGGGTGATGAGTACAAGTTGGAACTCCTTGAGGGTTTGACCGATGGCGAGATCACCTTCTATACCCAAGGCAATTTCACCGACCTCTGCCGTGGTCCGCACATTCCGGATACAGGCTTCATCAAAGCCACCAAGGTGATGAGTGTGGCCGGTGCGTATTGGCGTGGGGACGAGAAGCGGAAGCAACTCACCCGCCTTTACGCCATCACCTTCCCGAAGCAGAAAGAACTGGACGAATACCTCGTTCTTCTGGAGGAGGCCAAGAAGCGTGATCACCGGAAGCTGGGCAAGGAATTGGACCTCTTCACCTTCAGCGAGCGTGTAGGCGCAGGCCTTCCACTCTGGTTGCCGAAGGGTGCCGCGTTACGCGAGCGACTGATCAACTTCATGAAGACGGCCCAAGAAAAGGCCGGCTATGTGCAGGTCGCCACGCCGCATATCGGCAGCAAGGCGCTGTACGAGACCAGCGGGCACTGGGAGAAGTACGGCAAAGACAGCTTCCAGCCGATCAGCACGCCGCAGGAAGGCGAACTGTTCATGCTGAAACCCATGAACTGCCCGCACCATTGCGAGATCTTCGCCAGCCGGCCACGCAGCTACAAAGACCTGCCGTTGCGCCTTGCGGAATTCGGCACGGTTTACCGCTACGAGCAAAGCGGCGAGCTCCAC
>Ga0138256_10001774_pt1 | contig 23264 bp, 14 predicted proteins | sample KNB2016incub_MG_FD_105486 | JGI IMG/M metagenome (GOLD analysis project Ga0138256, IMG submission 105486) | Active sludge microbial communities from wastewater in Klosterneuburg, Austria - KNB2014incub_MG | ecosystem: Engineered > WWTP > Activated sludge > Unclassified | place: Austria... | reverse complement strand
TTTGTGCCTGACATCTCCAAACCCAGGGCGTTGCCCTGGGCTGACATATGGCTGGCCCGTTGGGCCGGAACGCAAACGGAATTGCACTCAAACGCTGCGTATTGGGCCGCATCCAATTTCAGCGACACGCACACTGCGAATGATTCAATCACGACTGTAATTCATCGAGCAATCCTTAGTGGTTCGAAATCGGCTTCCAGAAATTCAGCCACTTCGCTCAGCCACCGCTGCTGCACGAAGTCCATGTGAGCAGGATGCTCGCAGTAGGCGAGGAATTCGCTGTGTGTCGCGAATTGCATCGAAATGCCGAATGTGTGGGGATTCTTTGAACTCGTCTGCCGACGGATTTGAAACTGCTGCACACCGGGAATCGCGGCGAGTTCCGCCGCCACGTTCAGAAACTCCGCTTCCTTCGGCGAGCCCTGTGCGTGAATCAGGCGGAATGTCACCGTGTGTTCTATAGCGAATGCTGTCATGGTTAGCGCGCCACCTCATCGAGTAATCTCAGCAATGTCTCCTGTATCTGTGGAGCGGCATCGACGGCCAGATAACTGGACTTGGCACGCCATGTTTCATAGCCGCCGAGAGCATGCTGCTCGGGTGTCGGCAGGTAGCCGTTGTAACCGTTGGCCAACTCGATGGTGAACGTGGGCTTCAGCGGACTCTGCTTCTTAATCGCCAGCCCGGTCTCGACAAACGTTTCACAGGGACTGCTGACGATCCCGAGTCCGCCGATGCGAATTGCCTGCAGTTTGACCTGGACCGTGGCGGGATACTTTGCCATGTCCAGAGTCTCGTTGGCATAGATTAAACGCTGGTCTGTCCACGGGCCTGGGCCAGCGTCTTCAATCAGTTTCTCGGCACGAGCCAATTCCTCGGCGTCAGGTCGCCGGACGCCAAGTTCGATCTCCGTCTCCTGCATCTTGAGCGGGACCCAGTCCTCGTATTCGACGCGCTGATAGGCCACGTGTGCGGAGTTGGCGACATCGACCGCGACAAGACGGATTTGTTCGAAGGGTTGCTGACTCATACGCCCTTCGAAAAAGTTGACGTTGTTGATATCGCCGCTCGTCCCGTTGGTCATCGTGGCCACAAACGCCGGCTTGGTTTTGTGTGCATCGATCAAACCGGCAAACTGCTGAGCAAACTCGCCATAGTAATCTGCCGATAACGAATTTGCAGGCACGCCGCCAACGTAGTGCAGCGAGTAGTTGGCCCACAACGCGATCGGCCGACCGTCAATGGCCTGGACCGCAAGCACCGGAATTTCCGGATCGACCGGGCCAGCGGGCTGGAGCAGGCTTATGCTGTTGGCAGCAGGGTTCATCCTCACCGTGTCCGTGCCGTGATCGAAGGGATCCGTGATCGGAGTACCGGGGCGCAGGAACCAGCGACGATTGAACACCTGTCGCGGGTTGTTCCCGACGGCCCAACCCACACGCGCCGGTTCCAGTTGCGAATGAGCCTGGATAATTCCCTCGGCAATTCGCTGAGCGAGGAAATCGAGATAGTCTTCCTGAACCAGACTTTGGAACGTCGGTCCCACCGTGACTGCGGTGTGAGTGTGCGTCGCGGAGCAAAGGATGTGATCTGTCGGAATGCCGGTCGCCTGGGAGGCTTGTTGTTTAGCGGCATCGTAGATCTCGCGCGGGATCATGCAACTGTCGCAAGTAACCAGCGCGATCTTCGTCTCGCCGTTATCCAGCACGAGACAGCGGGCGTGTAGCGGGTCGTGAGCGCTGTCGGCCGTGCGATGTGTCATACTGCCGGACGAACTGACAGGGAATTTGGTCGGGGTAATGTCAATCGCGTACGCACCGGCGCGAAGCACGCGCGCCGGTGTATCCGCTGCTGAAAGTTCACCAGACAAAATGCTCAGTAGTCCCAGAACCGCTGCCGCAAGTCGCGATCCAAGTAGAATTGAGAAATTCATGGTTTCATACTTTCGTTCGAGTGCTGGCTACTGTTTCAGTTCGTCTGTTGGTGCCTTGCCAAGAGGATAGAGTTCGAAACGACGAACGAACATTTCGGCTTGTTCCGTCTGCAGCAACAACTTGCCGAAATCAGGCTTCGCCTCGAAAGCTTCGTTGACGACGACACCATTAACTTTGTAAAGCAGGTGGCCGCCGTCAGCGATCACTTCCAGCCGCGTCCACTCGCCAAGCGGGCTTTCGACGTCGTCCTTGCCTCTGAAACCGATCTTGTCAGCCCAGTCTTCGTCGCGGCCAAACCAATTGATGCGACCGCTGGGAATTGTGATCCGCTCGCCACCTTTCTTCCAGACTTTCTCGCCATCGCGGTCCTTGGTAATTTCAGCCGTTAGCAATGTGGGAAGCACTTGTCCGGTGATCGGGTCCGAACCGGTCAACACCAAAATATCGCCGACGCCACCTTCAATGATCTGGGCTTCGATCGAAGCCATCCAGGTCTTAGCGTAACCTCCGTCTGGCCCCCAGCAATGCACCAAAAGTCCGCCGTCTCGTGCACGATCCACGCGGTCTCCCCAAGTCTTACCACCCCACTTAAACTCGACGATCAGATGGTAGTCTCGATACGAACGATTGGTAATCAGGCCGCCGTAGCCGTCACCGGAGATGTGAATCATTCCGTCCTGGACCGTGAACACCTTCTTCGGATCGGAGTATTGCGAGTCCCGAATCCACGTGTAAAAGCCTTCCAAGTTACGACCGTTGAACAGTTTGACTGGGCCATCGGCAGGGCTCACGGCCGTATCACGGGACGGCGGCTCGGCAGGATCGCCTGGCAACTCGCGCATCGAAACGTTGCGAAAGGCAACCGGATCGTTGTGTCCCGCGAAGCCGAAGTGGCCGCTCTTTCGCTTTGCTCCTTCGGGAACGGCACCGTCTTTCGATTCTTTGACTTCGGCCAGGTCGGCATCGAGAATTGTGAAGCCATTCAATTCGACCTTAACCCTGGAGCCGCGCATCGTGACTTGCTGGAAATTCCACTCGCCGGTCGGTCGCAGATAGCCTCGGTGCGCCGCTACAAGCCCATAGACAGAACCGTGGTATTGCCGTAGGTCGAGTGCCGCGTACTTCGCATCCTCCGAATCGAGTACTTGCAGTTCGAGTCCTTCCAGATGCGGCTGGCCCTCGCCAGCATAGCGGACTGCGAGCCCGTTGTTGCCGCCGGGCGGAAGCTTGAACTCCAGGCGTGCGACAAAGTCGGAATATTCCTTTTCCGTGAAGACAGTTCCACCTTTGCCCGCTTTGCAGACAATCGCGCCGTCCACGACTTCGTAATTCTCCAGATCACCCTTCCAGCCGGCGAAGTCGGTGCCGTTAAAAATATTCTCGAAGCCAGCGCCCGTTCCTGGTTCGACTAGGATTGCGTTGGCTTCACTTGCCGGAATCTCACGAATGTGAATCTCGCGGAAGTAAAGTGTGTTGCCATGGTTCTGCAGTTCGATCTGTCCCCGAGAATAAATCGGCAGATTACGATCCCAGACGTTTTCCATCACGACGTTGTCGGTAACCAATTGATCATTCAGTTTGATTGTCACTCGTTCGCCGACCATGCGAATGAAGAACGTGTTCCACTGGCCAACGGGTTTGTCGGCTTTCACCAGCGGAAATCGCGGGTTTTTCTGGTTGTTCCACAAAGCGCCCGAACCGTTTTCAGCCCCGTGACGAAAGTAGTCTTCGAATTCAGTATCCCAGATTTGTACCTGAGGACTGCCACGCAGATAAATGCCGCTGTCTCCACCTTCGAGGATCTTCCAGTCGACGTAGAGTTCAAAGTCGCCGTAGTCCTTGTCGGTACAGAGGCTCTTACCCTTCCCATCGAATTCGAGCGCACCGTCAACGACCTTCCAGTGTGCCCGCATCGCTTCGTCTGCTTCCTTTTGGGCAGCCGACAGTTCTTCCGCCGACATCGCCGCTCGTGTCGCGGGATTCCCCACTAAACCTTTCCAGCCGGACAGGTCGGTGCCGTTAAACAACGGCGTAAAGCCCTGGGGTGTTTCCGCCCGCGCCGCCGCCTGGAAGTGAAGTGTTCCAACCATCGCCAGAAGAAGAATGGCAATCGTTGAAGCCGACTGATGTACCCGTCTCATTGTTTCTCTCCGCATGCTGTGCAATCAATTCATCTTTGTTTCAAGGAGGCCGTTAAACTCCCGGCCGAAGACTCGTCGCGATCATCGTGTCGAGGTCATCCGATCACTATGCTATCCGGCTCGGGTTCACGTCGCAACAGCTACGACCATACGTCTCTGTTGTGGTCGAACGCCGCCGCGCCTCGTGGTAGAATTTCGATCCGGTCGACTCGACAAAGTGTATGCAGCGCACGATTAACCCAGGAGCTAAGGATCTGTCCAAGATCAACTCCTCGATCCCGAATGCTGGCAGGTTCGCGGCGCTGGGCTCTCCCGTCGGCGGAGCGACGGGTGTACTGTACGCCCGTCGCTCCGCCGACGGGATTTTTACCGAGGCTAGAACAAAATCAGGCCTCGCCCAATTCGCGGACTTATACTCCGCGCGGCTTGGAACGAGGGTGTCAATTCTCGTTCATGGGCTCCAGCCCTGGAACGCACTGCACTGGAGGTTCCTGCCTCCAGCGACAAGCTCGCGAGGCAGGAGCCTCGGGAGCAGTGTGTTCCGAGGCAGGAGCCTCGGAACAAGGACAGCAATCCACACCGCATGAAGTCTATTTGCGGACGGCTTCTAAACATGCGCTGCCGCGATCCTTTGTTTGATCTCACCTGCACACAGCGCTGTGCGTGCGACCTGGCACACCGCGCGTCGTTTTGGCGCGCGTGGGGATCAGGCCGGATGCATCAGTCATTCGGCCTGTGACAGTTTCTCAGTTTCGCGTAACGCTGGTGCAGGCACGTTGGCCTTCGAGTTTACAGGGTTCCGCCGACACAAGTCACCGGCCGCTCAGTCCTTTCGCAACCGAGCGGCAGATATTGACGGCACGACGATTGCCTGTGCTCAACACCACGTGCCGAGACGGCTGGAATCAGCCGCGATGTCTGTGTCTGATTGAGGCCCAAGGGATTTCGACCATGCGAACTGCGTCAAAGCGAACACAGCGAGTCGTAACCAGAACGATTCTGACGGCGGCCATTGTGATCGCCGCAAATGTTCTCAGAGGCGGCACTGTGGCCGCGCAGGGTACAGCCACCGCACAGAGCACAGCTTCTCAGGCGGTCACAGTCTCCTCGACGCAGGATAAGGTCGAGGATGATAAGACGGCTCTCGATCCCGGACGTCAACTGTATGCACGCCACTGTGCGGCTTGTCACGGTGAGCAGGGAAACGGTCGAGGGGCCGCTGCTGCCTATCTGTTTCCCAGACCGCGTGACATTCGCGCCGGACGGTTTCGCTTGGTGAGCACATCCAACAATGTGCCGACTCCGGAAGATTTGCACGCCGTCCTATTACGCGGAATGCCTGGGTCCTCCATGCCACCGTGGGGACATCTCTCACAGCAGGAACGCGACGCGATCGTCGGTGAGGTGATGCGGCTTCGTAAAGAGGGGGCCCGAGAGTACTACATTAAGGTGCTCAAAGAACAGGATGAGCTGACCGACGAAGAGATTGCGGAAGATGACACCCAGACAGAAATCCAGGAATACGTCGATGAGTCTTCGACCCCCGGTGAAAGCAGCGCCCTGCCTGAGGTTGGGGAACCAACTCCGGAAGTGCTCAACGACGCGAAGCAGGTTTACGCAACGGCTGGCTGCCAGCAATGTCATGGTCGTGAGGGCAAAGGGGACGGCGTCCAGAAGATGATCGATGAAGAGCAATTACCAACGGCTCCGCGAGATTTTACCGTGGGAATTTTTAAGGGAAATCCCGATCCGGCATCCATGTATCGTCGCATTGCCTATGGAATGCCGGGGACGCCCATGCCGGGTTCCAGGCAATTGACTCCACAGCAAATGATGGGCTTGGCTCATTATGTTCGTTCGATGTCGACTGAGAAACAGCGGCAGGCGGCCGTGTTGAATCGCGGAACTTTGACTGTGAAAGCGGTGAAGACATTGACGGCGGACGCGAACGACGCAGCTTGGTCCACGATTCCGTCGCAGTCATTCCGAATGACTCCGCTTTGGTGGCGCAACAACGCTGACCCCGATCTGCAGGTGCAGGCGATTCACGACAGGAAGACGATTGCCGTACGACTTTCGTGGCGTGATGACGAGGGCGATCGCCAGGCTGTAAGCGGTTCATCGTTTGAAGATGCGGTCGCGATGGAACTTTATCGCGGTGACTCAGAGCCGTTCATCGGTATGGGCGGACCGGGTTCGCCAATCGATGTTTGGTTCTGGGATGCTGATCGACAGGGTAAACCTCGAACGATTGAAGATATCTATCCCAACACCGTGGTGGATGTTTATCCATTCACTGAAAAGGTGGCTGCGTCGGCCGAATACAGTCGGCCGCTGGCACGCACGGCTGCACAGGCCGAAGTCTCTCTTCCGGCGAAGGCCAGTGGAAATCAGATCGTTCCGCCCGGCGGTGAATCTGGTGCCACGAACCTTTCGGGTAGCGGACCTGGCAGCTCGACGTTTCGTATGCCTCGCAATCAATCCGTCTCAGGGATCGGGACTTGGCATGACGGTCGCTGGACCGTCGTGATGACTCGGACACTGGCCCTGGACTCAGCAGAAAAAGGCGTGCCGCTTGAATCTGGCTGTCATGCGTCAGTGGCGTTTGCTGTGTGGGACGGTTCCCAAAAAGACCGCGATGGTAAGAAGCTCATTACAATCTGGCAAAATCTGGTTCTAGAAGACTAACCGCTGAGGGACGCTCGTATGACCATTTCCCGACGTCGATTTCTTTCGGCCTGCGCTGCCACTGGCAGTGCGTTATTGGCAGCCGCACCACAGGCGTGGGCGTTTGACGCGATTAACGTTGACAATCCACTGGGATCTTATCCGAATCGGGACTGGGAAAAGATCTATCTGGATCAATACCACTACGACGGATCATTCACGTGGATTTGTGCTCCAAACGACACGCACATGTGCCGCCTAAAGGCGTTCGTACGAAACGGCGTGATGATTCGCAGCGAACAGAACTATGACCACGATCGTTACGGGGATTTGTATGGCAACACGGCGACAAAAGCCTGGAATCCTCGCGGCTGCCCAAAAGGGTTCACCATGCAGCGACGGGTTTATGGTCCGTATCGGCTGAAGGGGCCGGTCCTTCGCGCGGGCTGGAAGCAATGGGTCGATGACGGCTGCCCGTCACTGTCGGATACGCCGGCGCTGCGCACCAAATACAAATTTGATGATCGCGGCAATGACAGTTATGTGCGGGTGTCCTGGGACGAGGTCTCGAAATACATTGCCGAAGGACTGTACGCGATTTCCGGAACGTACAGCGGCGATGAAGGAGCCGCACGACTTGCCAAAGACGGCTACGAGCAACGAATGATCGACAAGGTCCAGGGGGCCGGTACGCGGACGATGAAGGTTGGTTCCAACCTGCCGATTCACGGGCTGGTGGGTAAGTTCGGCATCTATCGTTTGGCCAGTATGATGGGGCTGCTGGATCATCACGTTCGTGGAGTTCCTGCAGACGAAGCTCACGGCGCGCGGGAATGGAACGAATACACATGGCGCGGTGATCAAGCTCCGGGGCATCCGTTTGTGCATGGTCTGCAGGCGTCCGACATGGACTTCAACGACATGCGGTTCTGCAAGTTGGTGATCCAGATCGGGAAGAACCTGATCGAAAACAAGATGCCGGAATCGCACTGGCTGAACGAATGCATGGAACGCGGCGCGAAACTGGTTGACATCGCTCCGGAATACAACTCCCCGGCCACAAAGGCGGACTATTGGATTGGTGTGCGGCCTGGTCTGTCCGACCTGGCCGTGTTACTCGGCGTGACAAAAATCATGCTGGATAATGACTGGTACAAGCCTGATTTTTGTCGGCAGTTCACCGATTTCCCGCTGCTGGTTCGCACCGATACGCTCAAACGCCTGCAACCTCAGGACATACAGAAGGGCTACCAGCCAAAGGATATCAGCAGCGGCCCGTCCTACAAAATCCAGGGATTGACCGATGAACAGCGGGAGAAGATCGGCGACTTCTGCGTCTGGGACAGCGAAACGAACAAAGTTGTGTTTCTGAGTCGCGATGACGTAGGAACTCATGCGAAAACCAAATCGGCGCTCGAAGGCACGTACCGCGTCAAGCTGGCAGATGGAACAGAAGTCGAAGTCATGCCGGTCATGGAAATGTACCGTCAACATCTGAAGGACTATGACGCAGAAACAGTCGAAGAAATCTCCGGCGCACCGGCTCATCTGGTGAAGCGACTTGCAAAAGACATCTGGGACACGACCGAAGCCGGACATCCTGTCGCAATTCACATTGGTGAAGGAATCAACCACTACTTTCATGCAACGTTGCATAACCGGGCGACCTATCTGCCGCTACTGTTGACCGGGAACATTGGCAAACACGGTGCTGGTTCACACACGTGGGCCGGCAACTACAAAGGAGCCTTGTTCCAGGCATCGTCTTGGAGCGGTCCCGGTGTCGGAAGCTATACGCACGAAGATCCGTTCGCGCCAGTCATGGACGAAGGCACCCGCATCACGCACGAGCATCTGCGACACTTGACTGACGCGGAAGAACCTTCGTACTGGGCCTGTGGTGAGAAGACTCAGACCGTTGAGTTGCCCAATGGCGAAACGCGATGCTTTACGGGGGAAACACATATTCCCACGCCGACGAAGATACTGTGGTACAACAATGCCAATTTTCTGAACCAGTCCAAATGGATTTACAACCTGATCGTCAACGTGTTGCCAAAGATGGACATGATTGTCGATCAGCAGATTGAGTGGACGGGCAGCGCGGAATATTCTGACGTTGTGCTGCCGGTGAACTCGTGGGTCGAAATGCAGGACTACGAATGCGGCGGTTCGTGCAGCAACCCGTTTCTGCAGATCTGGAAAGGCGGCATTAAGCCGGTGCATGATACCGTCGATGACGGCGTCGTGTTTGCCAAAGTGGCTGACGCTCTGACAAAGAAAACTCAGGACAAGCGGTTTTCCGACTACTTTAAGTTCATCACGGAAGGCAAGGCCAAAGTTTACATCCAGCGTGTGTTCGACAACTGCACGACCACACGTGGCGAAGACGGCCCGTACGACGTCGATAAGTTTATCGCGGGCGCCTATGGCGGTGAACCGGGTGCCGGGCTGATGCTGTTCCGCACGTATCCTCGCGTTCCATTCTGGGAGCAGATTCACGATTCTATCCCGTTCTATACCGACAGCGGCCGACTGGCCAGTTATTGCGATCTGCCCGAAGCAATCGAATACGGCGAGAATCTGTGCGTGCATCGCGAAGGCGTTGAAGCGACGCCGTATCTGCCGAATGTGATCATATCCACCAGCCCATTCGTCAGGCCGGCGGACTATGGCATTCCTCTCGACACGATCGATCCGGAACTCCGGCAGGTTCGCAATGTCAAGATGTCGTGGCAGGACGCAAAAAACACCGTGAATCCATTGTGGAAGCAGGGATACTCGTTCTTCTGCTCGACGCCGAAAAGTCGCCATTCGACGCACTCGTCATGGACCACGGTCGATTGGCACTGGATCTGGAGTGACAACTTCGGTGACCCGCATCGCACAGACAAACGCGCTCCTGGTACGGGTGATCGCCAGATTCAGCTCAATCCGCAGGCGGCTCAAGACCTTGGGCTGCACGATGGCGACTATGTCTGGGTCGATGCCAACGAACTTGATCGGCCGTATATTGGCTGGAAGGATGATACCGGCCCGCGACACAAAGCATTCCGTTGTATGGTGCGAGTGAAGATCAACCCTGGTCTGCCGTACAATTTCACCATCATGAAACACACCGGCTGGATCGCCAGTGAACGGTCGGTCAAAGCACACGAAACGCGCGCGGACGGCCGGGCGCTGGCAGCGGATACCGGCTATCAGGCAAGTTACCGCTATGGCTCGCATCAAAGTATCACACGCAACTGGATGATGCCGATGCACCAGACCGACACACTGTTTCACAAGAAGACGGGGTCGATGGGTTATACGTTCGGTTTCGATGTCGATAACCACGCAATCAACACTGTGCCGAAGGAAACTTTGATCCGGATCACCAAAGCAGAAGACGGCGGTATCGGAGGAGTCGGTGTGTGGAAACCCGCCCAATCGGGATACAGCCCGACCTGCAAGACTCCGGAAAACGATCTGTACCTGCTCGGCGGTTACGTTTCCGTCAAAAACTGAAAGCTCGAAATCTGTTCAATCGAGATCACGCAAAGAATGCAACTATGTCTGATACCGCGCCGAACCCGACACCCAAGATTCATCCGTCCACGCGAGAAATTCTTCCTGACGATCCGATGGAAATGCACGGCTTCGAAGTTCCGGGTGACCCGGATCTGATGCTGTCTCTGCTCGTGGAAGAGTACGCTCGCATGGGCTGGGGCACGGAATCCATCATGGGGTTGGCTCGCGACCCGAATTACCGGGGATTTCACGGGTTGCTGAAGTTCCACGGCGAAGACGAACTTCAGAGGCGCGTGGCAAAAGTTATTTCCCGCTGCGGTGTAATGCGAGTAAAATATGTCGAACAACCAGTTGAACAACCGCCGGAACAACTTGTGCAACTTGGCATAGGGCCGTTTGAGAAATAGGTAGGACAGGCTTCCAGCCTGTCTTCTACAAACGGACAGGCTTCCTGCCTGCTTCCTGCAAACGGACAGGTTTCCTGCCTGCTGCCTGCAAACGGACAGGTTTCCTGCCTGCTGCCTGCTTCCTGCAGACGGACAGGCTTCCAGCCTGTCTTCTGCAAACGGACAGGCTGGAGGCCTGTCCTACGGTAAAATCTAACAGTTATCTATCGAGCGATCCTTACTACCACATCTTTAGCACGAAGCGTGACGGCCTTACCGGAGTTTCAAAAATGTCCAATGTCTATAACTGGCAAATCGGTCGCGAGATGAGTTATCCGCACGAAGAACGCCATCCAGAATGGCAGTTCGCGTTCGTCTTTAACCCCAATCGATGCATCGGTTGCCAGACCTGCACCATGGCCTGCAAAAGCACTTGGACGTTTTCCAAAGGGCAGGAGCTGATGTGGTGGAACAACGTGGAAACCAAGCCGTACGGCGGTTATCCACAGCATTGGGACGGCAAGCTGCTGCAACTGCTGGAAGGAGCGAATCCCGGCGGACAAGTGTGGGACGCGAGTGAGAAGGAAGCCGACAAACAGCCGTACGGTGTTTTCGACGGCATGACGATCTTTGAAGCAGCGGACAAGAAGCCACGCCCGGACTACGGTCCTCAACAGGCACTCGGCTACCTGCCGACCGATGACGAGTGGCGTGCTCCCAACATCCACGAAGACACGGCGGCCGGGGATCATTTTTGTGAACAGGGCAAAGAAAAATTCGGTGGCGAAGCTGAGCTACCGGAACACAAAGTCTGGTTCTTTTATCTGGCTCGCATCTGCAACCATTGCACCTATCCTGGCTGCCTTGCATCGTGCCCGCGGAATGCCATCTATAAGCGGCACGAAGACGGTGTCGTGCTGATCGATCAAAGCCGCTGTCGAGGCTACCGCAAGTGCGTCGAAGGCTGTCCGTACAAGAAGGCCATGTATCGTCCAACCACACGGACGTCCGAAAAGTGCATCGCCTGCTTTCCACGACTGGAAGGGAAAGATCCCGAAATCAGCCCGACCGGGGCGCCCGCCGAAACGCGATGTATGTCAGCGTGCGTGGGCAAGATTCGGCTGCAGGGTTTAGTGAAGATCAACGAAGACGGGCGCTGGGCTGTCGATCCGGAGAACCCGTTGTACTTCCTAATTCGCGAGCGGCAGATTGCTCTGCCGTTGTACCCGCAGTTCGGCACCGAACCCAACGGTTTCTACATCCCGCCACGGTGGGTGAATCGCAATTATCTCACACAAATGTTCGGCCCAGGTGTCGATCACGCCATTGAACAATATGTTTGCCCGGATCGCGAACTGCTGGCAGTACTGCAACTGTTCCGCGCGAATCAGCAGATTGTGTTTCGCTTCGAGATCAAAAAGGGACCAAAGGTAGCTGAGATCGAAGTCACGATGCCCGACGGCAGCAGTAAAACCCAGGAAATTTTCAACGACACGATCATCGGCTTCAACAAGTTGGGCGAAGAAGTGGCTCGCGTTACCGTGGAAGAACCGACTTTCGAACGTCCGTCCGCACAGCACGTGAACTCAATCTGACCGAAACCGCACTCAGGAGAATTGTTATGTCAACCACGGTCAGTGACGTGACCTTCGATCCCGCTGTTGCGATGGCTCGCCAGGCACTCTATCGCTTTACGGCTCTGACGCTCCTGGATCCCCGGTTCGGCTCATGGGAACAACTGATTGTTCTGCGGGACGATCCGGTCCTGAACGAAGCGGTGGCCTTGTTGTGTGAACTGCCGGAAGCGATTCCGGATGAGCTGTCTCCGGGTGAAGGTTCGCTGGCCGAACTGGACGTGTCCGCCGTGCTGGCCGGGCTGCCGGACACCTATGACGAGTTCAACCAGCACTTCGAAAATACGTTTGGGCTGCTTGTTTCCAATGCCTGCCCGCCGTACGAAACTGAGTACATCGACAGCAAGTTCACATTTCAGCGGAGCCATGCTCTGGCCGACATCAGCGGCTTTTATTCGGCGTTTGGTGTTACTCCATCGGTGTCGCATCCCGAACGTCCGGACCACATTGTTCAGGAACTGGAGTTCATGGCATTCCTGATCGGCCTTGAGCGACAGGCTGATGCCGGTGACCCGTTGCAGCGAACCGAACGCCTGGCTATCTGCCAGGAAGCCCAGGTCCGATTTCTCCGCGAGCATCTTGTGTGGTGGGTGCCCGCATTCGCCGCATTGCTTGGCCGGGAAGACACTGGCGGATACTACGAATCGGCAGGAAAGTTCCTGTCCGCACTCATCACCGCCGATCGTGCGTTGCTTGGCGTACCCGGCTGGTCGCATCGTCCCACACCAAGCGATCTGGAACCTCCGGAAGCCTGCGACGGGTGCGGTCAATTGTAAGGCCCGCGACGACGCGAAAATACAAACTCCTGCGGTTCATCTTTTTGTCCCCAATATTTTCGTCAATGTCTGACTTTTCGGGGACATTTCGCGAGATAGTCAATAGTCGTCGTTCGCTCCGCGAACGAAGTGTCAGGCGCAACTGCGTTTCGTTCGCGGAGCGAACGACGACTATGTGGCCCTAATAACCGAACCCATTTTTCCGCACATGCACGAACGGGGGCGGTTCAAGAGATGCCTGCTGGACCCAACTCGTCAGTAGTCCCGTTTGTCGATCACGGCCGTCACCAGCGGGCAGGATGCAGACGCCACTGGGAACTCGTCTGAGCACCGATGCCACGCGGGATTGTGTGTCTGAATCCAGTATTGATGACGACTTTCGAAAAGAATGATCAAACTTGTTCCGAGGCTCCAGCCTCGGAACACACTGCCCCGGAGGCTCCTGCCTCCAATTTCGAATCCGGAGGCAGGAGTCTCCGGACACTGCGTTCCAGGGCAGGAGTCCTGGAATGAGAACAGAGTTAGGATCGCTCGAAAAATAAGTACGACAGGCTTCCAGCCTGTCTTCTGCATACCAACAGGCTGGAAGCCTGTCCTACCTCACAAATGCGACAGTTATTTTTAGAGCGATCCGTAAGCGAATAATACGTTCCGCAGCCACAAACGACACACGCCGTGATCGTCAGGGCGTCCGGTTTCCCTCGAGAATGCCAAGCGGCAGGACGCCGACACGCTCATTGCTGTTGACCAGCAAACGCCTTCTGGAGAAACAAACCGATCTGGACGAAGCCTTGAAAGGTTTCCAGCGGGATACTGGTGCGTGCATGAAGCCGCTGCTTCTCCACTGCGACTGAGACTCCCGCATAGCTCGGAGCAATCTTCAGATCGTCCAGTTGCTCCGGCTCCAGCGGAATAGGGATGGCACCGGTCCCAAGGATCATCTGGGCGAATTTTTTGAACATGTTCGGCAAATCGGCCAGGAGCAAAAGATTGGCCTTATCATGTTGACGAGCCCGCGCTTCCAGGAGTTTCGAATCCGACCAGTTGACGGGCGTCAGTAACCGCTTCATGGATCCCGGTCCGCCGCCCAGCGTCTGCAGCAACAAGTCACCTTTCACGACGATCCGCTGCACCATGCCATCTGGCCCGTACATTTTTTCGTTGATCGCTCGCTGCATACCGGTCGGATCAAGTCCTGGCGGAAGTTCCTGTTCGGTCCGCATAATATCAACCGCTTGTCCGTCGATCGTTTCCGCATTGAGTTCAAACGACTGCTTCTGACGAATCCCGGCGATTTCGTATTCAATTCCCGTGCCGAAAATCTGAAAGGCCTCGCGAACGACGGATGCCGGGCTAATTTCACCCACAGCAAAATATTGCAAGGCGGCGTCTTCCTCTGGAACCAGATCGCCCCCCATCACCAGCGTTCCGAACTTTGCCTGTCGCATCAAAGCCATCGATTTCTTCATCTTATCGAGCGTATCTTTTTCCTTGAACATGCTGGATGCCAGTTGCTCGGACCAGTCCAATAAGCTGGTGGGATCGCCGCTGATCGCCCCGTACCCAGCTAAACCTTCGGGTAAAGCTGTGAGTCTTGCCATGTCGCTGACAGGCTGACTTTGAAAGAAAGTGTCTGTCTGACTGTCCGCTTCCACAGTCAGCAGTTTGTCGATCTGCAGCGCGGTCTCGGTAAGAGTGACTGAAACGGCGGCCGACTTTGAATCCCGCACTCCCTGCAGCAGAGCTTTTCCCAGACTTCGATAAACGTCCAGAACATATTCCAGTTCCATCTGCGGATTCGCCGTCGCCATCTGCGCACTCAGTGTCTGAAGCAAACCTTCCAGGCCTTCGTCGGCCGAAGCAAGCTCATCCGCGTAGGCTTCCTTCAGTGCCGCACCATTGACCACGACACACAGGTGACCGGAATTCAGCGCGGACTTCGTCTGATCGTCCAGCGTTTCAGCGATCGACTTGGCGCTGCCGCTGAAGACACTTGCGAACTCATCGCGGAAGTTGACTGACTTCGAACAAACCAGCCAGCCGTTATTTTCAGCGTATGAAAACCTTTCCCCCATTGCGTCCTTTACTTCCTGCGAGTCGGTTGTGGGGAGCAGGTAGACTTCTTTCATTTGACGTGCGTCGTCAGGAAAGACAGCGACGTACCAGTCTTTCGATTTGTCAATGCCGACCAGCGTGGGATTGGAGAGCATCTGCCCCAGCGCGACAGGAACCTGAGCCTTGGCGATTTCACCAAATCCCGGTTGCACTTTATTGATGAATGCGCCCAATTCCTCGCTCGTTGTCTCCGGCGCCTGCAGCCGAATCACCAGCGACGCAGAAGCCGGGATCATTTCGATCGGCGCATCCTGCGCGAAAGCCGGATGCGCGATCAGCGCCAGCAACACGATTGTCAAAGTGCAACGTCGCATTAAATGGTTCCTTTGGAGTCTCTTCAGGCGAAAATTCGCTATTCGGGCAGATGGCATTGGGTGCTGAACGTAGATTATCGAATGGAATCGTCACAGACTATTCACCCGAGGGCGTTCATCAGTTCGTTCCGGCGTTCATCCGTCAGCGGGCGTTTGAAGACCGCGTTTTGGATTTCAGATTTTGCATTTGAAATGTCAAGAGGCACAAAATGCACAAATATTGCGGTATTTCTGGAATCTGCCGCAGAAGGAGACTCTGCTGGGATTCAGCGTTTGACCAGCCCGCTTTTCCGCCATATATTCGATTTGTGACGAAGTTTGTTCAAGATGGTTGCTAAGGTGTACAGGGTTGTGCGCGTTTTGCAATCAGCGCCAACGACAAGCTGTCAGTCAGGTCATCGAATCCCTTCGAATCGACACGACTGATCACGTCTGAATTTCATGGAGGAAATTTAATCGCGGGGCATGACGCCATCGGGTTGCGAACAACAGAGGGAATTGACCGGAGACTGCGTTATCTGCAGTGATGGTCAGAACGAAAGTCATGCCGATGAGCAAGTGGACTCACAGACTGCGGTCATTTTTGTTTCTCGTCCTGTCCCTCCTGCTGGTCCATCCGGCCACATTCGCAAAAGACACCTCCGGTACTGATGTTTCCGGCTACGCGAATTCCGACGAAGCGCGTCAGGCGGGCGAATTGCTCGAAAACGGCCATCAATGGGTCGAAGCCATCACGCTGTATGAGGCGTCACTTGAACGATGGCAGAAGGACGAAAGTCTGACATATGCCTTGCGTCGCACGCGGATTCATTTTGGCATCGATCGACGCTACGCCGACCGCAGCTTCGAAAACCAATTGCTCGGTAAAAGTCGTGCTGAGGCTCTCGATCTCTACGAAGACATTCTCTCCCGAGTTCAGTACGAATACGTGGACAGCATTTCGACCACGCGCTTTGTCGCGCACGGCACCGAGAGTCTGTACATGGCGCTAAAGAATGACAAATTCCTCAGCAAAAACGTGAAGCCGGGTAACGACGAAGCGATCGAGCGGGTGCGTGAGATTCTGATCAAGGACTACTGGAATCGTCGCGTGTCAACACGCATGGAAGCCCGTTCCGCGATTTCGATGGTTTGCGGAATCTGCAACCGCGAACTTGGAATCTCAGACGCTGCGGTTGTGATGGAATACATCTTCGGCGGTTGCAACTCACTTGACGAATACAGCAACTTTCTGACAGCCGATCGTTACAACGATTTGTTCGGCAGCATCCAGGGAGAACTTGTCGGGATTGGCATCGAGATGAAAGGCGTCAAAGGCCGTGGGATGCATCTGGTCAATGTGCTGCTGGACAGCCCCGCCGAACGCGGCGGTCTTCAGCCGGATGACTACATCGTCGAAATCGACGGGAAGGATTGCCGCGACCTTTCCACCGACGACGCAGCACGCCTGCTGCGAGGCACGGGGGGCAGCCAGGTACGACTGGGCTATGAAACTCCGGCGGGAGTTCAAAAGACCTCGATATTCACGCGGCAGACAGTCCAGATCCGCAGTGTCACCCGCACCGTGATGCTGGATGAATCCCGTGGCATCGGCTACATCCGCATGGAAGGTTTTCAGCACAATACCGCTGAAGAACTGGATGAGGCTCTGAGAACACTCGAACGTCGCGGCATGAAGGCACTGATCTGGGATTTGCGAGGCAATCCGGGGGGCTTATTGGAAACGGCCGCTGCGGTCATTGAGCGCTTTATCGATCACGGAGTGCTGGTTTCAACCAAAGGCCGCGTGCCGGAACAGTCCCAGGTTTTCCAGGCACACGGGAACAATGTTCGCCACTATCCATTAACGCTGATCGTTGACGAAAACAGCGCAAGTGCCAGTGAGATTGTGGCCGGTGCGATCAAAGACCATCATCGAGGCACCATCGTTGGACGCAAGACCTATGGCAAATGGTCTGTGCAGAGCATCATCCATTTGCCGGGGGAAACGGGGCTGAAACTGACGACGGCCAAGTTCTATTCACCTAACGACAAGAACTATGCCGGCGAGGGTCTCGCGCCTGATGTCGAGGTGCCGCTTCCTGAAGACACTCAGGTGACGTTTTACCGTGGTCGCACATCCGACGAACTTTCCGCAGACCCGGATATCGCCGAGGCGATCGAGGAACTGCGAACTCGTCTTAGTCTCAAGTAGCCCAGGCAGCCCTCGTGGCATCACCACTGCTTCACAACTGCCACGGTTCCCGCCCGGCGGAAGTCTTCGAAGACTTCTTTCCTGAGGGGATCGTCGCAATCGATTTCGCTGACGAAGCACGCACGATTCTGGTTGGGACGCGGTCCGGACATCTGTGTCTGCTGAGTCAAGACGGTGATCGGCTCGTCGAAGATCGCAGCTACACAGGTCTCCAAAAGCTTGCGTGGTCGGATAACGGTGAGATTGGTGTCGCCGTGATGAACGATAGCCGCATGCTGTGCTTTGACAATCGTCTGAAGCCGCTGTGGGACGCATCCATCACCGGCAAAATCACGGGCGTCGCCGTCGCGCCGTATGGCAGCCATGTTGCGTTCAGTACTGATGTTGGTCGACTGCACATCGTCACGTCAGACCGAAAAGAGATCGCGAAAATTGATACCCGGCAGGCTCTGGAACATCTAAGCTTCCTTGCCGAGGCCCCGGAACTTATCGGTGCCGCTGAATTCGGTCAGCTGTCTCGCATTGATCTGAAAGGGAAGGAAATCTGGAACGAGCGCGTGATGAACAACGCCGGTGACATGTCGGTGTCAGAAGGCGGCAAGCGGATCTTTTTGGCAGCGTTCAATCACGGCGTTCAGGTCTTCGATCGCTCCGGTCGACAATTGGGCTCATTCGCAATCGATGGTATCCCGTGCCGCGTGTCCGCTTCCGCGACAAAAAATCGCGTGGCCGTGCTGACGCTGGAAAATCGCATCTTCTGGATGAACTTCGAGGGCTCAATCCAGTGGGCAGTGGATATTTCACAGGACCCGCCGACTCACATCTGCACGGGACCGCTGGGCGACCGACTGTTTATCGCCACACAATCCGGCTGCCTGCTGCAGATCGCATGGCCGTAGTGTTTAGTCATTGATGGCAAATGGGCGGCCCGGGGTTGGAGAGCGCAGCTCGAAACCCCGGGGCTTCCTTCGCGCCGCTCAGTCCAGCCCCGGCCACCCAATCCCTTGGCAAAATTACGAACTCAGCGCATCCGCCACGTTCGTTCGATAGGCCGTCATCGCTGGCAGGAACCCGACCAGAGCCGCCAGCCCCACGAGCACTGGGAACAGTGTTGCTTCCCAGGGATTCACCGCCCACGGATTGATGAGCAGTCCCGTTTGCCTGATCAGCCACGGAGCCGAAGCGACGGCCAGGCTATGACCGATGATCCAGCCCAGAAGACCACCGCCGATACAGAGCAGCGTGGACTCAGCAAGGATGATGCCGAATACGTGCATACGTCCGGCACCCAGTGCCCGCATAATTCCGATTTCGCGGCGACGATCCGACATGGAATTGTAGATACTGACAAAGATCCCGACTCCTGAAACCAGGATGATGATCGCGGTGAGGGCGACCAGCGCTTTCTGAATGTTCCCCAATAAGCCGGTGACCAGTTTCTGGATCGGCTTCACGGGATTCACGGCCATCGCCTGATATCCTTTTTGCAACTCGGCGGCCAGACTGAAAGCATCGAACGGCGTGTCGGGGCGAGTCCGAATCAGAATGGCTGTAACTTCTTTCATCGCGTCCGGGGTTGTGTGATGGTGATGAGCATGATCGTGTCCGGCACCCGCTTCTTCGGCTTCGATCTTCTTGAATGCTTCAATCTGTTCCATGGCCGTCGCCAGTCGCTCGGGGTCAGCCGCATAAAAATCCCGAAGTCGCTGTTCAACTTCCTTCACCGGTTTGCTGTGTCCTGCCAGAGCATAAAAGCCTTCGAGATTCAGAAACACGGTGCGATCATTGGCGGTACCCGTTGGAGCGAGGACCGCGACGACCACGAACTTTTCATCATGCACATGGCCACTTTCCGCGCCACCATGCACGATCGTAAATGTTGATCCGATATCCCAGCCGTTTTGGCGAGCCACTTCGTAGCCAATAATCGTGTCGAGCTGGCCGTTAATCCGTTTGCCGCGAATTCGGAATGCGTGCCCCGGCATGTATTCGTTTTCGAAGTACTCGGGTATCGTCCCAATGATCGGGAACGAACCTTCCTGAGTCACATCGCCAAACGCCAGCGGTACAGCGGAAATCACACGGCGATCATTTTTGAGTTGCTCAAGGTACAGGTATGGCAAATTCTCAATCGGAGGCTGCATTCGGTAAACGGCACTCAGCACCAGCTGCAGATCGCTGCCCTTTGGCCCCACGATCAAGTCATAGGCAATGCTCCGCTGCGTAAACGCGCTATCAACGGCTCCGAACATCACAAGTACCAGCACCATCAGCATCACGCCGAGGCCGATACTCAGTGCGGTCAACAGTGAGGAAAGAAAACGCTGCTTCAGACTTTTCCAGGCGATTGTAAACAGGTTCATGCGGACTGCTCCTGAAGGCAAAGTTCAGGACGATTAAAGTCCTTCAAAGTATCGACGCGAGAGAATGTCGCAGCGACTTCGGACGAATGGGTCACCATCAGCAGTGAGACGTTGTGGTCGCGGCAGGTTTCCCGGATCAGATCCAGAATCAGCTGCTGATTGGCCGGGTCAACATTGGCGGTCGGCTCATCGGCCAGCAACAGCACCGGCTTGTTGGCCAGCGAACGAGCGACGGCAACGCGCTGCTGTTCGCCGACCGACAATTTCTGTGGCGAATGATTCAGGCGATGTCCGAGTCCGACGCGTTCGAGTAACTGTTTCGCAAACGCCCGATCGACACCGCGTCCGGAAAACGACATTCCCAGCAGCACGTTTTCCAATGCAGAAAACGCGGGCAGCAGGTTGAAGGTCTGAAAGACGATGCCAATCTTCGACGCCCGAAAACGATCCCGCACAACTTCCTGCATGGCGGCGATGTTGTGGCCATCGACCACAACTTTGCCGGAATCCGGAGTCAGAATGCCGGAGATGATGTTTAGCAATGTCGTTTTGCCGCCGCCGCTGGCTCCGATGAGAGCCACCTGCTCGCCCTGTTTCATGACGAAGTGGTCAATCCCCAGAACGGGCAACCGACGGCCTCCAGGCTCCCGATAGGATTTGCGAATTCGTTCCAAAAGCAGTGACATGCAGCCTTCCCGGGGCAGAAGAATGGGATCCTATGGTTTCAACAACCTTACGATCGAACGATGTGTTATTGTCTTATGAGCCGGAACGCTTCTAGCGTCCGGTTCTGTGAAAACCGGGAGCCTGCGCTCTGCGGCTGATCCAGTAACGACACTAAGAAAATCCCGTCGGCGGAGCGACGGGCGTACAGTACGCCCGTCGCTCCGCCGACGGGAAAGCCCCTCGCCGCGAACTTGCCAGTATTCGAGATCAAGAATTTGATTTTGGACAGGCTCTTATTGACCGTTCGATACTTAATTCGCTACGCCGGTTGTCGAAAATTCACTAACACAAAGTGAACAGCGGCAGCCGAAAATCAAAGTCAGACGCATTTCACGGCATCATTCACTGAATACCGCCGTTGTGACAGAATAGTATTTCCGGTAACTGTCGTCATGAATCTACTATTCCTGCAGACCGGACTGAAATCGAAACAGGCTGCCAAACGTCGTCGTGAAGTAGACGTCGCCTTTTTCGTCTTCGCCAAAACTCATCACCGGCAACTTGTTGCTGGGCAACGTGTAGTTCGCGATCACTTTTTCGGTTTTTTCGTCGTATTCCAACGCCCACAGCAATGTCGAAACGTAGTCGGCGTAAACGTACTTGCCGACGAGTTCCGGTACGCGGGTTCCTCGGTAGACGCAGCCGCCCGTGATCGATTTCCCGACGCTGTGATGGTATTCGTGAATGGGATCAATCAGATCTTCTCGCGGAGCGTCATCTCCATCAGGGCGGAACCAGTGTCTGGATTCGCGAATGTTCCAGCCGTAATTTCCGCCCGGTTTGGCAATATTAATTTCTTCCCACAGATTTTGGCCGACATCCGCCACCCACAGAGTTCCGGTTTTGGCATCAAATGACATTCGCCAGATATTGCGGAATCCGTAGGCATACGTTTCTTCGCGGACCGGGATCATCGTCCCGCGAGGCCCGCCGGGAACTGTCCGTCCCACGAACGGATTGTCTTTCGGAATGGCGTAGTTTTTGTGATCGCTTTTGTGATCAACGTCAATTCGCAGTAGAGATCCAAGCAACGTAGTCAGATTCTGTCCGTTCCCGAATGGATCGTTTGCGCTGCCACCGTCGCCAAGTCCGATGTAAAGATATCCGTCAGGGCCAAATAGAATCGTCCCGCCATTATGGTTCCAAAACGGCTGTGGGATTCGCAGAAGCACCTCTTCAGACTCGGGGTCAGCCGCGTTGGGGTTGTCCTTTGAGACTCGGAACCTGGAAATCCGCGAGAGATGGCCAGCCACAAATCCCAAAGCTTTGGGATCGTTGGATTTTTTGACCTGATCGCGTTCAGATTCCGAGAGTTGTGCTGCTTCGGTCTCTGAAAGTGACTCTGCTGCGGTGTAGTAAACAAAAAACTCGCCGTTCTGTTTGAAGTTTGGATGAAACGCCAAACCCAGCAGACCCTCTTCGTTCTGCTTGTCGGAGTACACGCAGCGATCATGAATGTCAAGAAATAACGCGGCTTCTTCAACGTCCTGATCGTTCTCAAAAACTCGAATCCCACCTTTTTGTTCCGCCACGAAGACGCGATTGCTGCCGTCGCCAGCATGAGTCACCACAATCGGACGGTCAAAATCCAGATTCGGAAACGCGCGTTCGGTGCTCACGGCCAGCGGTTTGTCTGCGGCAGGCTCATCCGCAAGCACACCTGCCTGATTCCATGATCCAGACAATATCAGAATTCCAGCGATAACATTCGCCACTACGCACTTCACGGCGTTCTCCTCGATTTGTGTTCAACACGGGCACAACTTTGCCGCATTGTAGACATGTCCCGCGCAGGCGGAAGTCAACGCAATGGATTCAAGACGAAGTCGAACACAAGGGCGCGATGATCCGATCCGTTTGCGGGCAGAATCGTTCGCTGATCGCAGCGGATTTCGTCAGAATGCAGTCAGTGGAAGACGTGACCGCAGTCCGATGCCAAAATTCCCATCGTCCTGAGTCTCAAACACGACATGTTTGTACGTCTCGCCAAACTCCTGCTGTAGTTTTGCGTGAAGTTGAGAACCGAGTTCCAGAATGGCGATAACGTCCGGATCAGCGGTGCGGATTTGTTCAACGATCAGATCGTGTCGCTGATTTCGAGTCAACACGTTGGCAAGGAAGACACGCAGTTGTGGCGAAATTTCCTTACTGATTGAGTCGTCGCCAGTTGCTTTGATTCCCCGCCATCGTCATCGACACGTCAGCCTCCCCCGCTTGCTTCAATCCATCCTTCGACGCACAACGCGATTCCTTCGGCGAACGACAGAAATGGATTTACCAGCACGCATTAAAGACCTGGTCATCGCGTTCTAAGGCGAGTAGATGAAACAGGATTACCGAGGATATCGCGTCGCCGAGGGAATCCGACCTGAGACAGGTCGGACTAAGCACCCGAACACAAATAAAGTGGTATAACAATTCTGTGCGGAATAGTTTATACTGGTGGTTGAGTGGTTTGACTATTGTATAAGCAAGGATGCTGGTGATGGCTCGGCCTGAGAGTC
>Ga0138256_10001773_pt1 | contig 23266 bp, 18 predicted proteins | sample KNB2016incub_MG_FD_105486 | JGI IMG/M metagenome (GOLD analysis project Ga0138256, IMG submission 105486) | Active sludge microbial communities from wastewater in Klosterneuburg, Austria - KNB2014incub_MG | ecosystem: Engineered > WWTP > Activated sludge > Unclassified | place: Austria... | reverse complement strand
TATTCCTCACCAGTTTCGGGGTCTACAGCTACACGTGGATTTTCGCCAAGCCAATCTGTAAACTGGTTTCTTACTTCTAATCGTGATTTTTGTGCAATGTTTCTTAAATCTTTTGTTGATCCATAAAGTTCAAACTGCAAAAAGAATCTTCTAATTCTTTCATAGCTGGAAGGATGATTTACACCATAGCTAACAAGCAAATGGAACAAGCTTGGAATAGCTGTTTTATTCAGGTTTGATTTTGAAGAAAGATTATTTGCTCTTTCAGTTAACACACTTTCTATCTCAACCAAGTTTTCACTTCCGCGGCTAACATTATCAATTGCAACTATTACGTCACTGCTTAAAAATTTATAATCATCACTTGTGTATATATCTAAAAGTCTTTGGAAATTTTCTTTTTTGCGGGATTGCAATGCTGATAAAAATATTTTTCTTTTGGTTGATATATCAAAGATTAGTGCTGGTCTACAAGCTAACTCAACAGCTAATTTATAGTGTGTTGATTTAATGTCTTTTAGAATTTCATTAAAATATAAAGCGGCCAAATCTAAATAAGAGTTGCTTTCGGATTGAATTAGTGTTTCAGCAAAATGCAAACCAAGAATTGAAATTTCCTTTGCTTCAAAAATTTCTTTTAAGTGATTAAAATCTTGTTCGTTGGATTTTACATTTGTAATTCTATCAACAAACTCTAATCCTTTTTCTACTTCAGATTTTCTAAACCATCTGAAAATTCCTTGTCCAGTAAACTCAACAAGATCAGTATTGCCGAGCCAGTAGTAAGGATTTGTTAATATATCTTGAAGATCAATTTGTTTTGAGCTGATTTTGTACGAATAATTTCCTAATTGAAAAACATTTTTTTCTTCATCTACAACTTTTATCTCAAGTGATGAATTATGCTTTGGTATTGAAAGAAAATTATTTTTTAGAAAAACATCACGACTTAAGGCTCCTTTTTCTCGCAAGAACCAGTTTGGGATTTTTATTTCATACTTTCCAAGTGGAAGTGAAAGATGATCTTTTTGATACATCAAAATAATTATATCTTCAAAATTTTTTTCAATCACTCTGCGTTTATAAGTCCCTTTTGGAGTTAATTCATTTTGATCATCATTAAATGCACGATTTATTAATCTGAAATCAACAATGCGTTCAAATGGAGCAAGAAAATTATTTACAGATACTATTACAGTTGAAAAATAATCCTGTAATTGTTGTTCATCCATTTTTTTTAATGGAGAATTGTCAGAAATCAAATCAGGAAAAATTAAAAGTGTGTTAAAAGGTCTATGATCACCCACAAGAAAAACTTGTTTTACAAATTCAAAATCACGAAAAAGATTTTCGATCTTTTGCGGTGCAATCGTTTCTCCTTTAATGTTTTTGTAAATCTCTTTTTTGCGATCAATTATTTCAATAAATCCATCCTTATCCATTCGCATTACATCACCAGTTGCAAGCCATCCATCAGCATCAAAAGTTTCATCCAAACTTTGATTGTAATAATTAATCATCACATAAGGTCCACGAATCAAAATTTCCCCATCTTCACCAATTTTTATTTCTATTCCTGGTAAAGCCTTTCCAAGAGAATTTTCTCTATACTGAAAAGGCGGAGTCATTGTTATTCCGCCAGTTGCTTCAGTCATTCCAAAGCCGCTCATTAATTCAATTCCATAACGCTGGAAAAATCTAAAAATATCGGGAGGTAAAAATCCCGCGGCCGAAAGTCCCCATTTTAATTCTCCACCAGTTGCATTTAATACAACGCTTTTAATTATTTCATCATCATCAACCTCAATGTCAACTCGAGTGATAATGTATTCGTAAAGCTGAATCCATTTTTTAGGAATTGATATAAAAATTGTAGGCTTAACAAGCTGCATATTTTCAATCATTGTTTCCAATGATGGATTTTCCATAAAACAATATTCAGCACCCCAGAAAATTGCTCCAGTCATCTCAAGCCATCTTCCAAATGTATGGTAAAGAGGAAGGAAGGCTAGATACCTGTCTTTATCGCCAATGCCTGGAATTGCCATTGCGCGGCAAAATCTTTTGTACACAATGTTGGCGTGTGAAAACATAATTCCTTTTGGTTCTCCAGTAGTTCCTGAAGTGTACATTATTGTAGCAAGTGAATCTGGTTTTATATCTGGATTAACTTCAGGATTATTATGTGAGGCAAGTGCTTTAAATTCCTCAAAACTAATTACCCAATCTTCTGCAGCATTTCCTTTTATTAATACAACAGTTTTTAAATAAGGAGCTTCTTTTTTTATCGATCTGATTTTTGCCAATTGTTTTTCATCATCTGCAAAAAGTACCGGTGCTTTTGTTTGATTTAGTATAAATGAAATATGCTCTGATACAGAATTTGCAGGAATCATTGCATTAACATTTCCAGAAGTTAAACAAGCAAAATCGAGCATAACCATTTCTAAACTATTCTCTAACAAAAAAGCAATAATTTCATTTTCAGAAGAGATTTCAAACATTAAATTATTAAGCGATGTTCGATAAGTTGAAATTATTTCATTTGTCTTTTCCCAGCTATAATCGATAGTTTTATCATCATTAATAATTCTAAAAAGATTTTTTCTTTTATACTGATTGACTCTTTGATTAAATAAAACATCAAATGTATATGAACTTTGAATGATTAATTTATTTACAAGGTTATCCCATTTTCTTTCATCATAAATATTTTGCAAAAAATACGAATTACGGAAAAGATTTAAATAGCTATGAATTATAGAGTTTATAATTAAATTTTGATTTTCTGAAAATGAAACAAGATAGTTGCCGAATGAAAAAAACAATTCCTTATCAATACTTTTCATAAAAGAATTAGCAAGCTCAGATTCAAACAATCCATTTAAAATGTTTAACCAGTTTTTACTTTCTTCGGCTTCGTTTAGAAAATTTTCTTTTACAGTTCTATTTATTTCTATACTAAGATTGGCAAAAAGATCATCAATTTCATTTTGCTCTAACGCAGCCTTACCTGCATTTATCTTTTCCAGAATTTCTGATAATGAAGATTTTGATTGGTTGGTCATTTTTTATCTTTACTTTTTCTGCTAAAATATGCTTTATCTATAAAAAATATAACCTTACTTTATAGCAAAAGCTCATTTTTTTATAGATTGTAAACAAATATTTTTATGTTAATGGAACTTTTTTATACAAAAACGAATTATTACTTTATAAATAGTTCGTTGGATTTATTATGAAAGAAATTAAACAATCACATTTTTTAAGCTTTTTTAACTCACTTGTTGATGGCGAAAAAGAAAAATGTACTCACATCGTACAATCATTATTAAATGATGGATACGATTTAAAAGATATTTATAACGAGTTGTTCAAAAAATCTTTGTACAGAATTGGCAAACTCTGGGATCATGATAAAATGTCAATTCCTGAAGAACATATGGCAACTCAAATTGTGGAATCACTTATAAGTAGATTTGCCCCGGTTGGAAACTCAAACTCGGATAGAAAAGTTGTTGTAACCTGTATCGATAAAGAATTTCATGAAATCGGTGCAAAAATGGTTTCCAATGTTTTTGAACTTGAAGGATGGAATTCATATTATCTTGGTGCCTCAGTTCCCTCAAAAGAGATTCTTAAGTTTGTTAAACAAATAGATCCTGAGGTAATTGCGCTTTCCTGGAGCTTGTATTTAAATCTTGGTAGATTTTTAGACGTGGTTGATCATCTGACAAGATTTTTTCCTACAAAAAAAATAATAGTTGGCGGCCAGGCCTTAGCAGAAAATTCTGATAAGGTGCTAAAGAAATACAAAAATGTCGAATACATTGATTCACTTCATTCATTAGAAGCTTACCTTAAAAAATAACTGGTGTGATTTTATATACAGGCAGATTTTTACGCTTTGTCTTTTGTTTTATCATTCCCTAAGTTTAAGTATACTTAAATTTATAATTAAAAGAACTTAAATGAATAACATTTCACAAGAAGATTATTTAACTGCAATTTTTAGAAATCTTGATGAAGCCGGAGAGATAAAGCCAAATCTTTTAGCAGAAAAACTTGAGATTTCCAACGCTGCTGTAACAGATATGTTACGAAAACTATCGCGAGATGGTTTTGTAAATTATCAAAAATATAAAAGCATAAAACTTACAAATAATGGTGAATCTTACGCTAAAAATATGCTGCGCAGACATAGAATTTGGGAAGTGTTTCTCAATCAAACTCTTGGAATGAGCTGGGATAAAGTTCATGAAGAAGCAGAAAAACTTGAGCATTCATCTTCTGATGAGTTGATTAATCTTCTGGAAGAATTTTTAGATTATCCCGAGTTTGATCCGCACGGTTATCCAATTCCAGATAAAAATGGTAAAATAAAAAAATCAAAATCTGTGGTTGCAATAACTGAGCTAAGTGAAAATGATATTGTAAAAGTTATTCGTGTAAATGATGACGTAAAAAATCTTTTATCATACATAACAAAAATTGGAATTAGTCTTGGCAAAGAAATTATCATTAAAGATAAACTTGAATATGATGGCTCTGTACTTGTAAAAATAGATAATAAAGAAATGAACATAAGTAACAAAATTGCATCAAACATTTTTGTAGAAAAGATTAATTAGGCAAAGTTATGAATGAACCATTAATGCTTTTGATAATTGGCATATTAATCTCTGTTATTACTGTGTTGATAATTTATCCTAACAAAGGAATTTTAGCAACCTGGAAAAAATCTAAGTATGCAAAAAGGAAAGTTTTAATTGAAGATGCTTTAAAATATTTATATAACTGCGAGTACAATAGTTCGTACTGCAACATCAACGGAATAGCAGGCAGTCTTTCAATTTCTGCAGATGATGCCACAAATATTATTGCTAAACTAGAATCGTTAGGACTTGTAAATACAAACAAAGAGGAACTTACATTAACATCGGATGGAAAATCTTATGCGTTAAGAGTTATCAGAGTTCATCGTCTTTGGGAAAAATATCTTGCAGATGAAACTAGCGTAACAGAAAACGAATGGCACACAAAAGCAGAAGAACTTGAACATACTTTAACACCTGAACAAGCAAACAAATTTGCAGCACAAATTGGTAACCCGGTTTTTGATCCGCACGGCGATCCAATTCCAACGGCTTCCGGTGATATTCCCGTAAAAAAAGGGAAACCTTTAACCGAAATGAAAGTGGGAGAATTTGGTAACATTATTCATGTTGAAGATGAACCGCATACAATTTACAGCCAGATAGTTGCAGAAGGATTGTATCCTGGAATGCAAATTAGAATGATTGAAGTAACAGCCAGCCGCTTAAAGTTTGTTGCAAACGGTGAAGAATGTGTTTTATCTCCCTTAATTGCTGGAAATATTACGGTTGGAGTTATAAAACTTGAAAAACAGGTGGAGGGAAATTTTAAAAGATTGTCTTCGCTTAAAATTGGAGAAGAAGGAACAATTCTTGGGATAGCAAAAGTTTTACGCGGGCAGCAACGAAGAAGATTAATGGATTTGGGAATTGTGCCAGGAACAAAAATAGAAGCGGAACTTGAAAGTTTTACAGGTGATCCTGTTGCTTACAAAGTTCGTGGTACAACGGTTGCACTTCGCAAACAACAAACAGATAGAATTTATTTAGAAGACATAACCAGTAAAAAATGAATAACTCAGAATTAAATAATTGTGCAAATTGCCCTGTACACAATATGGGCAATCTAAAAAAACTTGGCATTGATATGAGCAGTTTTGATTTTGTTGTTGCTCTTGCAGGAAATCCAAACACAGGTAAAAGTACTGTGTTTAACTATTTAACCGGATTAAGGCAGCATACTGGCAACTGGCCTGGAAAAACTGTTACACGAGCTGAAGGTGGATTTGAATACAGTGAGAAAAAATTTAAGCTTGTTGATTTGCCAGGAACATATTCACTATTATCAACCAGTACAGATGAAGAAGTGGCGCGTGATTTTATTTTATTTGGTCAGCCAGATGTTACTGTTATTGTTGTTGATGCAACTCGAGTTGAAAGAAATTTAAATTTAGTTTTACAAATTCTAGAAATCACAAATCGTGCTGTATTGTGTCTTAACCTTAAGGATGAGGCAAAGCGTAATGGAATTAGTATTGATGATCGGACTTTATCCAAAGAATTAGGAATTCCGGTTGTTCCAACATCAGCAAGACAGGGTGAAGGGATGAATGAGCTTTTAAATACTATTCACGATGTTGCAACGGGAAAATACATTTGTAAACCTTATAGAATAAAAACAAGTTCATCAGAATTAAATTCTGCGATAGAAAAATTAAGTAGAGAAATAGAAGTTGAATATCCAAATCTGCCAAATTTGCGCTGGGTTGCTTTACGTTTGCTTGAAGGCGATCAAAGTATAATTGATGCAATACGAAATGGTGATCTTGGTAATCTTAAGAAAGATGTTAATCTGAGCGAAGTTGAAGTATAATTTAATAAACGTCATTCCCGCGAAGGTGGGAATCTGCAGTACAAATTAAAAATGGATTCCGGCTCAATGCCGTAATGACAAAGCAAGTAATATGAATAACAATATTATAAAACGAGAATCAATCTTAGCTACAGCAAATAGTTTACGCTGGGAAGTTGGAGAAAACTTTCACGATACTTTAATGGAATCAATTTATGAAAATGCAACTGCAATTTCATCAAAAGCAGTAATCTACCCGGATAAAAAACCCGCATTTAGTTTAGATAGAACTTTAGATAAGATACTTACCAGCAAGTATTTAGGATTTCCAATAATGTTTTTAATACTTGCAGTTGTTTTTTGGTTAACGATTGAAGGCGCAAATGTTCCATCTGGATTAATTGCAAACTTACTTGTTGATACTTTACATCCATTATTAAAAAACTTTGCAAATACATTTATGACCTGGTGGTTAAGCGGAGTTTTGATTGATGGAGCTTATCTTGCAATGGCGTGGGTTATAAGTGTAATGCTTCCGCCAATGGCAATATTTTTTCCGGTTTATACTTTGCTGGAAGATTTTGGTTATTTACCGCGCGTAGCTTTTAATATGGATCCGCTTTACAAAAAAGTTGGAGCACACGGAAGACAAGCCCTAACAATGGCAATGGGTTTTGGTTGTAATGCGGCTGGAGTTGTTGCTACGCGAGTAATAGATTCACCGCGCGAAAGATTAATTGCAATCATCACCAATAATTTTTCGTTATGTAATGGAAGATGGCCAACACAAATTCTTATCGCAACAATATTTATTGGCGGAGCTGCGCCAGCGTATCTTGCAGGCATTGCTTCAGCAGGAGCTGTAGTTTTTATTGCAATTTTAGGGATTGGATTTAGTTTAATTGTTTCGTGGGGATTATCAAAAAGTTTATTAAAAGGTGAAGCCTCTGCATTTAGTTTAGAGCTACCACCTTATCGTCCACCAAGAATTATGCAAACACTTTATACTTCTTTAATAGATCGTACAGTTTTTGTTTTGTGGCGGGCAATTGTTTTTGCTATTCCTGCAGGAATGGTTATCTGGTTGGTTGCAAACATTACTATTGATGGAGTTTCAATTGCAAATATTTTTATAGATTGGTCTAATCCGGTAGCATTTATTTTTGGATTAAACGGAATAATTTTGCTAGCATACATTATTGCAATTCCCGCAAATGAAATTGTAATCCCAACCGTCCTAATGTTAACAGTTGCAAATCTTGCTTTAAAAGGAATTGGCGGTGATAGCGGAGTAATGTTTGAACTTGATTCAGTAACAGATACAGCGTCAATTTTACACGCTGGTGGCTGGACTTTATTAACAGGAATTAACCTGATGATATTTAGTTTACTACATAATCCTTGTTCAACAACCATCTACACAATTTATAAAGAAACAAAAAGTGTAAAGTGGACTGTGATCTCAACGCTTCTTCCGGTAGTAATGGGTTTTACGATTACATTTTTTGTAACCCAGATCTGGCGATTGATATTTGATTAATAGTGTAAGTTGTTTTATCAGATTGTAAAGTGAATTTCATATCTTTGCACATTCATTTACAATTTTAGTTTTAATGCACGCGCATTCATATTCAAATATCTGGGAAATCATTTTAGGACCACTTGGCGATACTTATTTAATGATCCCAATACTGTTTATTCTCTACTTTGTTTTGGAATATTTTTCTCATACAAAGCAGCTTGATTTAATTTCATTTCTAAAAATTTCTGGTCCGATGGGTCCGATAGCCGGAACAATTCTTGGATTATTACCTGAATGTGGAATGTCTGTTTTTGTTACTTCTCTTTTTTTAACGCGTAGAGTATCAATTGGAACATTAATAGCAACATATCTTGCAACTTCTGATGAAGCAATTCCGGTTTTGATAGCAAATCGTGAGCAGATGATTTACATTTTTTATATTATTGGGACCAAATTGCTTATTGGGGTTGCCTCGGGTTATTTGATTGATATGATTGTATCTAAAAAGTTTTACGAAGGTAAAGTTCCTGAAGTAAAATCTTCGCACGCTGTGCAGATCGATGTAGAGTTACATCGAACAAAATACTTTGAAATATTTATGCATAGCCTAAAACGAACATTTAGAATATACTTCTGGGTGTTTGTAATTACTGTTGCAATTGCATCGTTGTTTGCATTCACACATTCGGAAGAAATTATAGAGTCACTAAATGTAAATCCTGTAATCCAAATTATTGTTACAGGAATTTTTGGATTGATACCAAATTGTGCTGCATCAATTGCAATTGCAGAAGCATTTTTACACACAGGATTACCATTTGGAGCCGCAATTGCTGGCTTAAGCTCAGGTGCTGGATTTGGTCCTATAGTTTTATTTAAGGATGGAGAAATTAAAACATCTTTAAAAATTCTTATCTTAACTTTGGTTAGTGCTATCAGCTGGGGATTAATAATTCATTTTATTTTATAATAAAAATTGAGGCAAAATTTTTATGGGAAAAATGAGATTACTTTCCTGGAATGTAAATGGTATTCGTGCTGTGCAAAAAAAAGGATTTATTGATTGGTTATTAACCGAAGATCCTGATATACTTTGTTTGCAGGAAACTAAAGCTGCACCAGAACAATTATCTGAAGAACTTTTAAACATAAATAGTTACAAATCTTATTTTTCTTCTTCCATAGTTAAAAAAGGTTACAGCGGAGTTGCTATCTATACAAAGCTAGAACCAATTAAAGTTGAACATGGTTTTGGCATCCCAAAGTTTGATGATGAAGGAAGAATTATTATCGCAGACTATAAAGATTTTGTTCTTCTGAACATTTATTATCCAAATGGAAAAAAGAATGAAGAACGTTTGCAATACAAAATGGATTTTTACGATGCTTTTCTGGAATACTCAAACAAGCTAGTTAAGAAAGGAAAGAAACTAGTTATCTGTGGAGATGTAAACACAGCTCACAAAGAAATTGATTTGGCAAGACCAAAAGAAAATTCTAAGGTTTCAGGATTTCTACCGGTTGAAAGAGAATGGCTTGATAAATTTTTCTCTAAAGGTTATTTAGATACTTTTAGAATGTTTAATGATGAGCCAGAAAATTATAGCTGGTGGGATCAGGTTACTCGTGCGAGAGATAGAAATGTGGGCTGGAGAATCGATTACTTTTTTGTTTCAGAAAATTTTAAAACAAATGTTAAAGATGCGTTTATAATGCCCGATGTTCTGGGCTCAGATCATTGTCCTGTTGGTATTGATATCGAACACAAATAAGTGATTTGAATTTTTTTATTTGGATTGTTGTTATATCTTAAAATCAAATTTTATACTAATCTTATTTGATGAAATTAAATATTACAACAATACAACTCTTTGTTTTTATAGTTCTATTATCAACGATTTACAGTTTTGCCCAACAAAAATCTTTGGCAGAAGCAAAATTAGTTGTTGATACTTTCTTGCCGCAAAAAGATTCCATAATCTCAATTGGTGTTTTAATTAATCTTCAAGATGATTGGCATATTTACTGGAAAAACCCTGGCGATAGCGGCTTGCCTACAGAAGTTGATTTTATAATTCCTAAAGATTTTACTATTTCGGAAATAAAATTTCCAGCACCAGAAATATTCTCTTCAGATGAAATTGTTAATTATGGTTATTCCCATCAAGTTTTGTTAATAGCTAATTTATACATCCCTAAAAACCATATTCAAAAAGAAGTTAATATTTTAGCAAAACTTACTTCACTTATTTGTAAAGATTTGTGCAAGCCTTTTGATACAACATTAACAATTAAATTGGATTTAACTAAAGATTTTTATCCAACAAAACTTGTTTCTGATGAATTTGATTACACAAGAAATCTTTTATCAATATTTGATCAAAACATAAAAGTTTCAGTAATCAAAAACTCTAATTCCGTCTCCCTTTTGGTTGATAAAAAGATTTTATCTGAATCAGAAATAAGTAGGGTTGAGTTTTATCCTTATAAAGCAGGAGTTTTTAAGAATAAAGTAAATCAACCAAACTATGATTTTGGAAAATATTTAGAACTTGTATTAGAACCAGATCCATTTCGTGTTGAAAATCCAACTTATATAAATGGAATAATTGTTTTAAATGATGATCACAATAAATCATATGAAATAAATCTTCCAATTACAGATTGAACTTTTGATCGCAAATTGTGTTACAATAAAAAAGTAATCATAACAAAAAGGAGCAAACTATGTATAAAACATTCGCAATTATTTTTCTTGTGTTATTTGGTGTTACAGCTTTTGCACAAACTGCAAAACTGAATGAACTGGCACCTGATTTTAAGCTTATCGATTCAAATGGGAAAGAACATTCGTTGAATGAATTTAAGGGAAAGGTTGTTGTGTTAGAATGGGTAAATTTTGATTGCCCATTTGTTAAGAAACATTATAATTCAAAAAATATGCAGTCACTTCAATTAAAATACACAAAGAAAGATATTGTGTGGTTGTCTATCTGTTCATCTGCAGAAGGAAAGCAAGGTAATTTTACAAATGATGAAATTAATGATCGGATAAGAAATCATAATGCAAAAATGTCTGCTTATTTAATTGATGCTGATGGAAAAGTAGGAAAAATGTATGGAGCAAAAACAACTCCGCATATGTATGTAATTGATAAAAATGGAAAGCTTGTTTACGCTGGTGCGATTGATGACAAAGCTTCTACGGATTTAGAAGATGTTAAAGAAGCAAAAAACTATGTTTCAAACGCGTTGGATGAATTACTTGCAGGAAAGAATGTTAGTTTTCAAAGTTCAACATCTTATGGATGCAGTGTAAAATATTAATCAGTATTTTGGTTTAGTAAAAAATATTATGTTGTAAAATTGATTAACGAAAAAAGAATTCGGTTACTGCAAAAAGGAAATGAAACTAATGGCCCAATTGTTTATTGGATGAGCCGTGATCAGCGAGTCCATGATAATTGGGCTTTACTGTTTTCACATAAATTGGCTTTAGAAAGTAAAAGACATTTAGTTGTTCTATTTAATCTCGTTCCAGATTTTTTAGAAGCCACGATTCGGCAATATGATTTTATGTTACGTGGATTGCAGGAAATTGATGCTGAACTAAAGAATTATAACATCCCATTTTATCTTACAATTGGAAAACCAGAAGAAGAAATTCCTAATTTGTTAAAAAAGTTAGGGGCTTCATTTCTTGTTTCCGATTTTGATCCATTAAAAATAAAACGAATCTGGAAACGAGATGTTGCAAAACAAATTACAATTCCGTTTTACGAAGTTGATGCACATAATATTGTTCCTTGTTTATATGTTTCCAATAAATTAGAATTTGCAGCTTATACAATTCGTCCTAAAATCCATAAAGCATTAATTGAATTTATGGATGAATTTTCATCACTAAAAAAAATGAATAAAAGTGAAATCTCATCAGAAATAATTGATTGGAGTAAAATTCAAAAATCATTAAAAATAAATTTTGATGTAAAAGAAGTAGATTGGATAAAACCAGGAGAATCTGAAGCACAGAAAACATTTAATCATTTCTTAAAAAAGAAATTTGAGAATTATCACGAGCTACGAAACGATCCTACAAAAGATTATCAATCAAATCTATCTCCTTATTTACACTTTGGACAAATATCAGCACAACGAATTGCACATGATACAGAAAAGTTTAAAGGTAATCCCGAATCCAAAAAAGTTTTTCTTGAGGAATTAATTGTAAGAAGAGAATTATCAGATAACTTCTGTTACTTCAATAAAAACTATGATTCGTTTGATGGGTTTCATGATTGGGCTAAAACATCTTTAAATGAGCATCGAAAAGATGAAAGAGAATTTGTTTATACTTTAAAACAATTTGAGAGTGCGAACACTCACGAAGATTTATGGAATGCTGCACAAAAAGAATTAATATCTACTGGAAAAATGCACGGCTACATGAGAATGTATTGGGCAAAAAAAATTCTTGAATGGACAAAATCTCCTGAAGAAGCATTAAAAATTGCAATCTATTTGAATGATAAATATGAACTTGATGGACGAGATCCAAACGGTTATACTGGGGTTGCCTGGTCTATTGGCGGAATTCATGATCGTGCGTGGTTTGAAAGACCCGTTTACGGAAAAATAAGGTATATGAATCGCAATGGTGCCGCAAGTAAATTTGATATAAAAGCTTATGTAAATAAATTTTCTTAAACTCTACGGTTGATCATTTTTAGTTAATTTTTAACAAAATTTCACTTCTTTATTTATAAATTCTCAATACAAATTGATTTTTTGTAAAAAAATCAAGAATAATTTATTATAACTTACGGCACTTAAATTGCTAACTTAGTAAGTCGAAAAAAATTAAAAGAATGAATGTTAAATTTTAACAGATTAAAAAGATCAAGATCACAAAAACTTCAACTTAAGCTAACAATTCAGTTTGCTTTATTTTTTATACTGGTATCGGGGTTTATATACTTCTACTTTACCAATAAGTTTGAAGGCCAGATTAACGAAAAATACACTTACAAAGCCGATGTGTTCATTAACTTTTTCATTCAAAACCCGCAGGTTTTTTCCGAAAAAAAATTCACCGATCCAGAAATATTACAACAATTATTATTCTTAAATGGCGCAGTTTATCTTGTTGTTGAAGGATCAAACGGTGATTATCTAGATGCGTTAAACCTGGAAGCAGCAGAAAAGAATTTATATATTCTTACACAAGATCAAGGCAAAGGAATATCGCAGGATGAAAAAGTCTATCGTGTTAGTTTGCCGGTTAATGCTGATTCTTTAAGCGGGAAAATTTATGTGGGATTTCTTTCGGGAGATGATGCGCAGGAATTATTTAAAAATAATTTATTAACTGCTTTGTTCAGTTTAACAATTCTTATGGCAGGAATAGTTTTTACTTATTTCTTAAGTTCAATTTCATTTCGTCCGCTTTCAAAAATTATCAAAGCTCTTGATTCGGCTAATATTACAAGCGGAACTACAAGTGGTAGAGGTAAGAATAAAGATGAACTTGGTATAATAGAAGATCGTGTAAAACTTGTATTAACTGAACTTGATAAATCTACATCAGAAGTTGAATCATTAAATAAAAAATTGCACGATGTCTTTAAAGACAAAATAGCCGAATTGAATTTTGAAATAAATCAAAGAAAAAAAGCAGAAATTTCTTTACAAAAAAGCGAAGAACAATTTAGAACCGTATTTCAGAATGCCCCAATTGGTATAGTAATTATTTCTACAGATGGAAAAATTTTAAGTGTTAATAAATCTTTTTGCGATACAATTGGGTTTGATAGAGAAGAAATAATTGGCGTACCGATTAAATACTTATTTGAAAAAAATGATCTAGAAGGATTTAGTGATTCTTCATTTTCTGCTAGCAATACTCCTGTTGCAGATATAAACACAGAGAAAAAACTTCTTAAAAAAGAAGGTAGAGAAATTAATGTAATTGTAAAATCCGTTTCTGTACAGGATGAAACTGGTAAAGTTAAACACTATGTAATGCAGGTATTAGATATTTCTGAAATGACAAAAGTACAAAGTGAACTTGTTGATGCATTGGGTAAAGCTGAAGAATCTGATAGACTTAAATCTGCCTTTCTTGCTCAAATGTCACACGAAATCAGAACACCTTTAAACGTAATATTAACTTCAATACCATTGTTAGCTGATGAAATATCAGAGAAAGATGAAGAGTTAAAAATTATTCTGGATTCTGTAAAAAGTGCCGGTAGAAGATTACAAAGAACAATAGATATGATTTTAAGTATGTCATCTGTTCAAAGTGGAAATTATAAAGCTACATTTGAACAATTTGACCTTGTTGGCGATTTAAAAAAAATGACGAATGAATTTAAATCTTTAAGCGAAGATAAAGGACTAAAATTAAAATTCACTCATTCAAAAGAACAAGTTAATATAACAGCTGATAGATATACCGTAAACCAGGTTTTTCAAAACCTTATTAATAATGCTATAAAATATACCCTTAAAGGATATGTTGAAGTATATATTAAAGATCTTGTTGATGATAAAGTAAAAGTTGAGATAAGAGACAGCGGTATTGGAATGAGCCAGGAATATTTGCAAAAAATGTTTGTTCCTTTCTCACAGGAAGATGTTGGCCATAAAAGAGAGTTTGAAGGCAATGGTTTAGGTTTAGCCCTTGTTAAAAAATATATAGAACTAAATCGTGCAGATATTAATGTTGAAAGTGAAAAAAATATTGGATCAGTATTTACAGTCACATTCCACAATAACATTAATTTTACTGAAGCAGAATTCAGTGAAAAACGGCAGAACAAGTATCGCTAATCAGTCAATAATTTTCCTTCTTACAAAATCATACAAACAAAGTATTAAGTCAATCTTTTAAAAAGATTATATTTGTCCAGTCGGTTAATAAATCAATTAGAATAAGAAGAGGATAAAATGTTTGAAGTAGTATTAATCAAAGGTGATGGCATTGGACCGGAAATTTCTGATGCTGTTGTTGAAATATTTGAAGCTTCTCAAGTACCAATCAAATGGGTTGAACATCAGGCGGGATTAAATACAATTGAAAAACATCCTACCGGAATTCCTGCGGAAACACTAGCCGCGATTGAAAAATATCAAGTTGCGTTAAAAGGCCCAACTACAACACCCATAGGGACGGGACATAAATCGGTTAACGTAACTTTGCGAACAACTTTAGAGCTATTTGCAAATGTTCGACCTGCAAAATCTTTACCCGGAGTTAGAACAAGATTTGATAATATTGATTTAATAATTGTCCGTGAGAACATTGAAGACACTTACAGCGGAATTGAACATCATCAAACAGCATGTGTTGCGCAGGGATTAAAATTAATTACTCGACCAGGATCAATCCGAATTGCAAAATATGCTTTGGAAATGGCAAAAAAATACGGAAGAAAAAAAGTTGTTGCAGTTCATAAAGCTAACATTCACAAAATCACAGATGGTTTATTCTTAAAATGTTTTTATGAAGTTGCTTCTGAATATCCTGAAATTCAATCTAGCGATATTATTGTTGATAACGCTTGTATGCAGCTTGTTTCTAATCCGGAAAGATTTGATGTGATGGTTTTACCAAATCTTTATGGTGATATTGTTAGTGATCTATGTGCTGGGTTGGTTGGTGGACTTGGCGTTGCACCAGGTGGAAACATTGGTGAAAATTCCGCAATCTTCGAATCTGTTCATGGCTCAGCTCCTGATATTGCTGGAAAAGGAATTGCAAATCCAACAGCACTTTTACTTTCATCATTTCAAATGTTACAGCATCTTGGTTTGCATAAAACAAAATTGAGAATTGAATCTGCATTAATCCAAACTTTAAAGGATGGAATTAAAACAGGTGATCTTGGTGGAAAATCAAACACCAAAGAGTTTACTAAAGCAATCATTTCTAACCTAGAACCAGTGCTCGAAGATGAATTTAAAGATCCTGTTCCACTTAGAATAAAAAGTGGGATGTTAAAAACTTACAAAGAAGTTGAAGAATATTGTCACGGTGTGGATGTGTTTGTGGAAAATCCCAAAGGACTTCCTACAATGCCTGAGCAAGTTGATAATTTGAAATTAAAAATGATTTCTAATCGCGGAACAAAAGTTTATCCTGGTGTTATGCCAAAAATCTGGTTGGTGGATCATCACCGCTGTAGATATGTTGCTACTGATGCAAACGGAAATTATATGAATATTGGTGATGAAGAAATTTTTGATTTGATCAGAGAAATTTCTGCTGCTGGAATTAAATGGATGCATATTGAAAAACTTCAGTTGTTTGATGGTGAGCTAGGTTATTCAAAAGCTCAAGGAGAATAAGTTATTAGTGAATTATTTTCGAAAATATTTGGATTGAAAATAAATAGAAGTTGGACAATTCTTTTAACATTTTTACTTTTAGTCAGTTGCAGTAAAAAAGATGAAATATTAAATCCAGAACTGGAAACCAGATCATACTTGTTAGGTTATACTCCTTTTCCTTATGCAATTTCCAATGAAGCAGTAGCATTTTCATATGAAAAGATTACACAAGAAACTGATATTGTATCTCAACATTTTGATGATGAAATTCCCTGGAACGAAGCTTTAAAGGATACTGATTTTCATCCAAACATTATGGCTGATTGGCAATTTAGAAAAACAAACACACCTATTAATCATAAATTTTTTTTAACTGTTACTCCAGTTAACTTTTTAAGAACAGGACTTTCATCTTATAGAAATGCTGAATCAAATTTACCATTGCCTGAACCTTGGGACACAATAAAATTTAATCATGCTGATGTTAAGGCTGCTTTTTATAACTTCTGTAAACGCATTATAGATTATTTTGATCCGCATTATTTTGCAATGGGAATTGAAGTGAATCTTCTAATGGCTAACAACAAAGATTTGTGGGATGAATATTTTGATTTACACAAAACTGTATATCTAAAGCTTAAGCATGATTATCCTCAACTTCCAATTTTTGTAACACAAACTGGAATGGATTTAATTGGCGGATTTACAAATCCAAATCATGCTGACCAGGTTACAGCATTTAATCAAATAATGAATTACTCAGATTATCTGGCTTTATCATCTCACGTATTTTTAACTTCTTTACTAGCAGATTCCATTCCCGATCATATATTTGATGAAATGTTTACTCTTAGCAGTAAACCACTTTGTATTTCTGAAACAAGTTATCCGGCAGAAAGTTTTTCTGTTTATGGAGGAACGATAACAATTAATGGTAGCCAGGAAAAACAAAAATTATTTTTTTCTAAATTGTTTGACAAAGCTCAAAAATATAATTGCAGGTTTATTATAAATTTTGTGATTCGAGATTACGATCAATTATGGCAGGAAATTGGTTCACCTGATGATGTTTACAAACTCTGGAAAGACACTGGGATTTATGATGGTGATGGAAATGCGAGAATCATAAAAAATCTGTGGTTAGAAAAACTTAAATTAACACTCAAAAGCGATTAGAAAATAATTTGGTAGTTATGAGTAAATACAAAGTAATATCATTTTATAAATATGTAGATATTGAGAACCCCGAATCACTTGCAGGAGAACATTTGAACTGGTGTTTTGCAAATAGTGTTAAGGGAAAAGTTTATCTTGCAAAAGAAGGTATAAACGGATGTGTTTTTGGTGATGATGATATAATTGAAAATTATAAATCACACTTAAAGGGTTATAAGATATTTGAAGATGTTTGGTTTAAAGAAACGTTCACTGACGTTGTAGCGTATTACAAAATGCATGTTAGAATTAAGGCGGAAATTGTAAACTCAGGTTTGAATCAAACCAAATTAGAAAATACTGCACCAAAGCTTACACCGGAACAGTTGTTAAAATTTTATGAAGACAAAAAAGATTTTGTAATTATTGATACAAGAAACTGGTACGAAAGTAAAATTGGCAGATTTAAAAATGCACTTACTCCACACATTACTCATTTTAGAGAATGGCCAAAGGTTGTAGAGACTTTAAGTGAGTACAAAGACAAAACAATTGTTACTTATTGTACTGGTGGAATTCGTTGTGAAAAAGCATCTGCATATTTACGTGAGCAGGGATTTAAAGATGTTTATCAAATTAATGGTGGGATATTAAATTACATTCAACAATTTCCTGATACTTATTGGGAAGGCGGAATGTTTGTGTTTGATGATAGAAGAGTTTTTGAACCAAATACAAAAGAAGATTTAAAGTACACCTCGAACTGTCATTTCTGTGGTAAACCAACGGCATATCATATTAATTGTCACAATTTAGATTGCGATAAAATTATTGTTTGCTGTCACGATTGTAAAGTTGAAAACGAATATTGTTGTAGTGATGATTGCAGGGCAAGTTCAAACAAAAGAAAAAATTATCACGGGTAAATCTTATGGATGAAGAATTTAAAAAAGAAATTGAACTGAGTTTAAAGAAATCTAAACCTCACACTAAGTTTGATGAGTTTAAAAAATGGATTCCTTCTATAATCATCTTTCCAATTGCGCTTTACTGGGTCCTAAATCGTGGTGAGTATGGCTTAATTGATAATGCAGATTTAGTTATTCACGAGGCCGGCCATTTGTTCTTCAAATTTTTTGGGAAGTACATTTACACTCTTGGCGGAACTTTAATGCAAATTATTCTTCCATCAATCATCTTTTTTTATTTTTTCAGAAGTGAATATCGAACAGGAATGCAATTTTCATCTTTGTGGCTTGGGCAAAACTTTATCAACATTTCTGTTTATGCTGCAGATGCACAAGCACGCAGATTACCATTACTTGGTGGTAATAGCGTTTATCACGATTGGCATTATTTGTTAAGTGAGATTGGTCTTCTTCAATATGATGCTGAGGTTGGGTATTTCTTTTTCAGTCTTGCAATTATCATTTTTATCATCGCTCTAATTATGCCTCTAATTACTCAGAATTAAATATTATCTTTTGCAACAAAAAATTATCTGGAATGGTTTTGAAGAAATTTATTTTCTCGATGTTTGTATGTTTTCTAGTTAGCAAAGTTTCTGCGCAGGTTGATACTACTAAAACTTATTATCCAAATGGAAAAATAGAAGCGGAAGTTGTTTATGAAAATAATTATCGACAAGGTGAAGCAAAATTTTATTGGGAAAATGGTAATCTTAAAGAAACCAGAATTTATCTTAATGATAAAGTTGAAGGAGCAGTTAAAACATTTTACAATAATGGACAAACTAAAGAAAGTTATTTTATAGAAAATAGTAAGAGAGTTGGACCTTATGTTGCATACGATTCTTTGGGTTTGATTACTGACCAAGCATATTTTGAAGATGGAATGCGTGATGGGCAAGAATACCTTTTGGTTGGCAAGTTTAGAAAAGAAGATCGTGATAAACTGATTGCAAAATGGAAAGAGCAGCAAGAGCAGAAAAAAAACTCATCAAAAGAAGATGAATTTATTTTGCCGCCTGTTGAACAACCTGTTGTTACAATAAATACTGATAGTATCTATTTTACAGAAGCTGAAGTAATGCCCGAACCAATTGGTGGAATGAATACTATTTATAAAAAACTTGTTTATCCTGCAGAAGCAAAAGAAAAAGAAATTGAAGGTGTGGTAAAAGTTCAGGTTTATATTGAAAAGAATGGCGAAATATCTTCGGCTAAAGTTTTAGAAGGAATTGGTTATGGATGCGATGAAAATGCAAGGCTTTCTGTTTACTACACAAGATTTAAACCTGGCTTGCAAAAAGGTAAGAGTGTTAAAATTCAAATGATAATTCCTATTGAGTTTAAACTTGATAAGAGTTCTAATTGAAATGGACTTTATTTTCTTTGCGTGAAGCCCTTTTCTTTTATGTAAAAGAAAAGCACAAAGTGCGCTAAGACAGATTAAAGCGTAATTTTTTTAAGAGATTTTTTACTTCTTCGTTCATAAATTTCGAGTTAACAGTATAATTATTAAACTCTCTTCTTGTTGGATAGTTTTTTCTTTGTAAATCAAAGTATTCAAGTCGTTCCTGAAAATTCATTACATAACTTTTCTTCATCTTATCGTCATCTTTTTTTATTGAATATATGGCTGAGATAATTTTGTTTAAAGTTATCTCAATTCTATCCTCATACTCACTATCCAAATTAGAATTTTGCGGCTTATCCAATTTAAAATCAAATGTAAAATCAACTTCTAAATATTTACAAAGAGATTCGTAAACCAATTTTGTACCATTAACTTTTCCTTCGAATGAATAACCGGCGATATGCGGAGTTGCAATTAATACTTTTCTTAATAAATCCTCATTAAAGTTTGGTTCATTTTCCCAAACATCTAAAATTACTTTAAGATTATTTTTATCTATAGCATTTATTAAATCCAAATTATTTACAACAGCTCCGCGAGAAGTATTAATAAATATTGTTCCATCTTTTAATTTGCTAAGATTATATTTATCAAAAAGATGATGTGTCCTATCAATTCCAGTAAGATTTAATGGTGTGTGAATTGTAACAATATCACATTTTAAAATTTCATCAAGATCAACAAAATCTCTTTTATCTCCAATTCGTTTTAATGGAGGATCATTTAATAAAACATTCATTCCGAGTGCTTTGGCAAATACTGCAACTTTACTTCCAACATTTCCAACGCCAACAATTCCAATTGATTTACTTTGAAACTTAAAATCAAATTTTACTGCAAGATTAAGTAATGCGGCAACAATATATTCAGCAACAGAATAAGCATTACAACCTTTGGCATCTGCAAAATAAATATTATTAACCTTTAGATATTCAAAATCGATATGATCAGTTCCGATCGTTGCAGTTCCAATAAATTTTACTTTGGTATTTTTTAGTAGATTCCCATCCACAGATGTAATGGATCTAACAATAAGGACATCTACATTTTTTAAAATAGAATTGGTGATTTTACGACCAGGAATAAGTGTAACCTTGCCAAACTGATTAAATGCGGTACTTGCAAAAGCAATATTTTCATCAACTACTATATTTAACATAATTTTTATTTAAAGTAAGAATGACTAATTTCCAAACAGAGATTAGAACTTTTTGCATTTAATTATCTCAAACCAAAATAACAGCAAATCAAAAACATGTAAACACAAATTGGTTTCTCTAAAATAAGGATTTTCTGATGCTAAGCAGACTTTTACAACCCGAAATCCAGTCTCTTATTGAAGAGAGACAGCTTGGCATCTTAAAGGAAATTCTGGTTGAATGGACTCCTGCCGACATCGCTGAACTTCTGATTGATCTTCCTGAAAAAGATAGAGTAATAATATTCCGCTTACTTTCCAAAGAATTAGCTGCCGATACTTTTGAGTATATGGATTTTGATACTCAAATGGAATTGTTGAAACTGATGGGTAAAGAAGAAAGCGCAGTAATTCTTAATGAGATGGATCCTGATGATAGAACCTGGCTTTTTGAGGAACTTCCTTCCTCTGCGGCAAAACAATTAATTCAACTTCTATCACCAGATGAAAGAAAAATAGCGCTTACTTTACTTGGTTATCCGGAAAATTCAGTGGGAAGGTTGATGACGCCGGATTATATAGCCATAAAACCTTCATACACTATCCAGCAGACTCTTGATTATATAAGAGAACATGGAAAAAATAAAGAAACATTAAACATAGTTTATGTGGTAGATGAAAAAGGGAAGTTGATAGATGATGTAAGAATTAAAGAATTTTTACTTGCCCCATTAAGTCAAACAGTTTCGGATTTAATGGATGAAAACTTTGTTGCATTACATGTATTTGATGATCAGGAGACTGCTGTTGAAGCCTTTAAAAAATATGATAGAGTAGCTTTGCCAGTTGTTGATCGTGCCGGAATGTTGATTGGTATAGTAACGGTTGATGACGTTTTTGATGTTGCTGAAGAAGAAACAACAGAAGATATTCATAAACAAGCTGCTATTGAAGTATTAGAAGAACCTTATGCTGAAATATCAATTCCACTTATGGTAAAAAAACGAGCTCCATGGTTATCATTATTGTTGCTGGGTGAGTTTTTAACTGCACTTGCAATGGGATTTTTTGAAGATGAAATTGCAAAGGTTGCTGCGCTTGCTATTTTTATTCCACTAATAATTTCAAGCGGTGGAAACTCTGGGTCGCAAGCCGCAACATTAGTTGTGCGTGCAATGGCACTTGGCGAAATAACTCTTGTTGATTGGTGGCACATCATGAAAAGAGAAATATTTTCAGGATTAATGCTTGGTGTTATTCTTGGCTCAATCGGGTTTACTCAAGTTGCGGTGCTTTCAAATTTTACTCCTGCAATTGCACCGCATTGGTTTTTAATTGGATTAACTGTTGGAGTTACCTTGATTGGAATTGTACTTTGGGGAACACTTACCGGCTCAATGCTTCCGTTTATATTAAAAAGATTAGGTGCAGATCCTGCAACTTCTTCAGCTCCGCTGGTTGCTACGATGGTAGATGTAACTGGACTTATCATTTATTTTAGTGTTGCCATTCTAATCTTAGGTGGAACTCTGCTTTAAGTATCTTTTTATTAGATTTTATCCCGTTTTAGCTCTATATAATCAAGATTGATAAAGGTATTATTTTTATATTTACAGCATTATTAATAATCATAAAGTTTAGTTCGTGAATAATCAAAAGAAAACAAAAGGAATAATTTTAGCCGGCGGTTCAGGCTCAAGGCTTTATCCTATAACAAAAGTTTATAGCAAACAGTTAGCATTAATTTATGATAAACCATTAATCTATTATCCACTTTCTATTTTAATGCTTGGTGGAATAAAAGATGTTTTAATCATTTCAAACGAAGAAACGATTCCATTATACAAACAATTATTTAACAGCGGCAATTCAATTGGGATGAATATAGAATATGCGGTTCAACCTGCACCAAATGGAATTGCTGAAGCATTTATTATTGGCGAAAAGTTTATTGGCGATGATAATGTATGTCTGGTTCTTGGCGATAATATTTTTTACGGTGATTTAACTTTTTTCTATGAAGGAATTCAAAAAAATACAGGTGCAACTATTTTTGGTTACCAGGTTAATGATCCTGAACGGTATGGAATAGTTGAGTTTGATAAAGATGGAAATGCTTTATCTATTGAAGAAAAACCTGAAAATCCAAAATCACAATATGCTATTCTGGGGCTATATATATTTAATAATGAAGTGATAAGTATTTCTAAAAATCTTAAACCATCTGATCGTGGCGAACTTGAGATTACTGATGTAAATAAAGAGTATTTAAATCGGAAGCAACTAAGAGT
>Ga0138256_10001769_pt1 | contig 23278 bp, 16 predicted proteins | sample KNB2016incub_MG_FD_105486 | JGI IMG/M metagenome (GOLD analysis project Ga0138256, IMG submission 105486) | Active sludge microbial communities from wastewater in Klosterneuburg, Austria - KNB2014incub_MG | ecosystem: Engineered > WWTP > Activated sludge > Unclassified | place: Austria... | reverse complement strand
AGGGTACAATAGAGATTGGATTGTAACAGAATCACACGGAAAATTTCCAGACATACAAATGGAAATAAGAACTGAAAGATGTAATCATTGTTCAGAAACTCCTTGTGTAAGCTGTTGTCCAACTGGTGCAAGTCATATTCACGATGTTGGTGGAGTTGTTTTAGTAACTCACGAAATGTGTATTGGTTGCAAAGCTTGTGTTGAGGCTTGTCCTTACGATGCTAGATATATTCATCCAGATGGATATGCTGATAAATGTACATTTTGTGTTCATAGAGTTGAGAAAGGTGAAAAACCAGCGTGTGTTTCTGTTTGTCCAACTTATTGTATGCATTTTGGTGATCTTGATGATCCAAACAGTGAAGTTAGTAAGCTACTTCAATCACGCAAATGGCATGTTAATCTACCTGATGCTGGAACTAAACCAAATATCTTTTATTTAGTTTAAGGATTTTTGAAATGAATGAACTTTTAGAAATTACTACTACAAGAAATAATCCTCATGTTGATCCATCAATGGGAATGTGGGAATGGCAAATTCCGGTTTATCTTTTTCTAGGTGGAATGGTTGCCGGGATGATGATAATTGCTGGTTACTTTTTATTTACAGGAAGACACAAAGAAAAAAACTGTTCCTGTTTCTTTATTCCAATTGTAAGTTTTGTATTACTCAGCCTAGGAATGTTTGCATTATTTTTAGATCTAGCACATAAACTTTATGTATGGAGATTGTACACAACAATTCAATTTTCATCACCAATGTCTTGGGGTGCATGGATATTAATTTTAGTTTATCCCGCCTTGATTGCTAACATTTTAATTAAACCAGCAAAATGGATGACAAATAGAATTCCAATACTAACTGAATATTCTAAAAAGATTAATGAACATCCTTTCCTCGTAAAAAATATTGGAATCGCAAATATGATTCTTGGAATGATGCTTGGTGCGTACACTGGAGTTTTATTAAGCACACTTGGTTCACGTCCTTTATGGAATACATCATTACTTTGGGTTTTGTTTCTTGTTTCTGGATTATCAGCAGCAGCAGCGTTTGTTCATCTCTTTGCAAAGAATAAATATGAAAGTGAATTACTTGCAAAAGCAGATAATGGATTTTTAGTAATCGAACTTTTTGTTTTTGTTATGATTTTTCTTGGCCTACTCTCATCCGCAAGACCACATATTGAAGCCGCACATTTACTTTTAAGCGGAGCTTATGCACCAGTATTCTGGGTGTTTGTAATTGGCATTGGAATAATTGTTCCACTCATAATCCAATTACTTGCAGTTAATCATAAAGTAAGTCACACAGCAATTGCGCCAATACTTGTAATTGTTGGCGGATTGATATTAAGATTTGTAATAGTATCGGCTGGACAGTTCAGCCATTGGTTTAACGCTCATTTACATTAATGGAGATTTAATAAATGACATCAATAACAAAAATTCTTACACATGCTTTCGAAAAGGATGAAGGTCATGTTCATATTCATATAAAAGAAAAGCCCTACTCTAATCCTTACTTAGTTGGTGTTGGATTAGGTTTAGTTCTACTTGCCGCATTTGTAATTATGGGTAGAGGATTAGGTGCTTCAGGCGCACTCTCAACTGCTGTAGCTGTAACTGTTAACAAAATTGCTCCGAAACATGCTGCTCAAAATAATTTTTATAAAGAATATGTTGGTGATGAAACTACTAATCCTTTAATGGATTGGCTGATCTTTCAAACCATTGGTGTTTTAGTTGGTGGATTTATTTCAGGTACAGTTTCACACCGGGTAAAAAAAGGAATTGAAAAAGGACCACGAATTTCCACAAGGATGAGATTAGTATATGCTTTTATTGGTGGTGGATTGCTTGGTTGGGGAGCTAAACTTGCTCGTGGATGTATGAGCGGACAAGCATTATCCGGAGGAGCCGTTTTAAATCTTGGGAGCTGGGTATTTATGATGATGGTTTTTGTCGGTGGATATGCTGCAGCGTATTTTATGAGGAGACAATGGATATGAATGCACCATTTTTTAAATTTGAATATTTCAATAGAGATGTAAGTTTAATAATTGCTTTTGCAATCGGAATTGCATTTGGCATCGCATTAGAAAAAGGTGGATTTGGGAGAGCTACTATTCTTGCCTCACAATTTTACTTTACTAATATGCGAGTGTTAAAAGTTATGTTCACAGCAATAGTTACTGCGATGTTAGGATTATACTTCTTTTCAGTTATTGGTTTTGTTGATTTATCACTCGTTTATCTTACTCAAACAAATATGCTTCCAATGGTTGTTGGTGGATTAGTTGCTGGTGTTGGATTTGTAATTGGTGGATATTGTCCTGGAACATCTGTAGTGGCATTTGCGACTGGTAAGATTGATGCAGTAGTTTATGTATTAGGAATGATCTTTGGCATTTTTGTTTTTGGTGAAATGTTTCCATCAATCGAAAATATTTTTAATTCTGGATTTATGGGCAATGTAACTATTCCTTCTTACTTTAATCTTTCTTATGGTTTGGTTGTGTTTCTTGTTGTGCTAATGGCACTTGGTGCTTTTGCCGCTGCAGAATGGGGAGAAAAGAAGATGTCTGAAAAATCCGGAAAGGAAAAAGTATGAAAAAGTTTTTAGAAAATCTTACAACAAATCAAAAACTTGGTGGAGTTGCTTTAGTGCTTGGTTTTATTGCATTATTTGCAGGTGATCCATACGGTGGAACATCAATAAAAGTTAATGAAAAGGATTTAGCTTTATCAACTGTAGGAAACGCTGATAAAATTTCTGTTAATGATCTAGCTGATTGGATAATAAAAGATAAAGCAGATTTTGAGTTAGTTGATTTACGAAGTGAAGAAAAATTTAATGAATATTCAATTCCAAATTCACAATGCATACCTTTAACACAATTATCATCATCAGAATTATTAAGAAATCAAAAAATCATTTTATTCTCAGATGATGATGTTGCTTCTTCACAAGCATGGTTTATTCTTAAATCAAAAAACTATAAAGGTGTATACATTCTTGATGGTGGATTGGATGCCTGGAAAGAAAAAGTTCTTTTCCCAAAAGCACCAGTTAACGGAATTAAAGATGAATTAGATCAATTTGAAAAAATGAAAGAAGTTGCAAAATATTTTGGCGGTTCAGTTCAAACAGATTCATCAATAACAGAAACAAAAACACAAATTAAACTTCCAACTTCAAAATCCAGTAATACAAAAACAACTGCTCCAACTGGAAAGAAAAAGAAAAGGGAAGGATGTTAGTAATAACAAAAACATTTTAACAGTTATGAATCAAAAAATAATTATTGATCGCAGAAAACAATTGTTTCGATGTCATCAATATTTATTTGAAAAATTTTCGATTAACGAAATACACTTGTTAACTTAATGTATCATAAAAAAATATTTTAGTATAATATTATAAACTAATTGTTCAGAGGAAAGGCTTATGAAAAAATCTACTTTAGTTCTTTTATTAATGTTTGGATTTATTTTCCAAACTGCATTTGCAACAGACGGTTATTATCGTCACGGTTACGGAATTAAATACTCAGCACTTGCAGGTTCAGGCGTTGCAGTATCTTTAAGTTCACTTGGTGCAATTACAAATCCTGCGGCAATATCTTATCTAAATAATGGATTTGAAGTTAATGCAGCTTATTTCAGTCCAGAACGATATTATAAGGTTGGTGGTATGCCAAGTATGCTTCCAGGAACTTTTGGTTTAATGCCAGGTAAAGTTGAAAGTGGAAGTACATCATTTATATTCCCAACTATTGGAGGAAATTTAAAACTATCTGAAAAATTTTCTGTTGCATTATCTCTTTACGGTAATGGTGGGATGAATTCAGATTATGCTACAATGACATTTGGTGATCAATCTTCTACAAGCACCGGAGTTAACATTGAACAGATGTTTGGCAATCTTACATTTGCTTATAAATTAGGTTGTAATCATTCAATCGGCGTTGCTGGTATTGCAGCTTGGCAAAGATTTAGAGCTAAAGGTTTGGGAATGTTTGGAGCTATGGGATTTTCAAGTTCTCCAGACAATTTAACTGGAGATGAAAACTCATCTGTATTTGGTTTTGGATTTAAAGTTGGTTACCAGGGTAAATGGACTGAAGATTTATCTTTCGGTGCTGCGTTCCAATCAAAAGTTTATATGAGTGAGTTTGAACGTTACTCAGGATTATTTGCTGAAGCTGGTGATTTTGATGTCCCTGCAAGCTGGCAAGTTGGGTTTGCACTTACTCCTGGAGATTGGAAATTTTTAGTTGATTTAAAACAAATTCTTTATGGAGATGTTAAATCAATTGCAAATCCTATGTTACCAAATTTGATGACTGCACAACTTGGTACAGACGATGGCGCAGGTTTTGGATGGAAAAATATTTATATAATGAAACTTGGTGTTATGTTTTCAGGATTCTGCGGTTGGGATTTAATGGCAGGTTATTCAGTCGGACAAAATCCAATAAATGAACAAAATGTTATGTTTAATATTCTTGCACCAGCTGTTGTAGAAAACCATGTTACATTTGGTATTTCAAAAGACATAGCAAAGAACCATGAATTAACAGTTGCATTTATGTATGCATTTGAAAAATCTGTAACTGGTCCAAATCCAATGGAAGCTCCAAATCAACAAACTATTGAAATTGGAATGAAACAATGGCAAGTTGAAATTGGTTATGCATTCAGTAGTTTCTAATTAGTTTCAATCAGGGCAGAGAAGGGCATCTTAAAGATGCCCTTTTTATTTACAATCATTTCACAGGAGATTTATGAAAGAATTATTTTCATTTCTTATCATTTCGGGTTTGCTAACTTTTTCATTTGGCGCAGATCACGGAATGTATATGCTTACTAATAAAAATATCAAAGGTGATTACTCAAAAATTTGCGATCAGGTAAAAGATGTAATTAAATCTAAAGGATTTAGAATTTTAGCTGATAGAGATATCACAACTCCAGATCGAGTTAAAAAAGATCAGAAAAATCTTTGTGGATACAAAGGCAAACTTTTTGTTTTTACAAATGATGATTATGTGAAGATGCTAACCGGATATGGAAATAAATATCTTGCGGCTTCAATGCTTAGAGTTGGCGTGCACGAAACAAATGAAGGCATTCAGGTTATTATTGCTGATCCCGAAACCATTAACAGAATTATTTTTAATGATTTAAAAGATGATCAGTATAATAAAATTGTTAAAAGTACAATCCCATATAAAAATAAAATTATTGATGCTTTGCATTCTTTAAAACTTGGTACAAATGTTAACGAAGCACGTGAACCAAAACGCAGCACAGATGATTTACGTGATGCATCAAAAGATATGATTATGATGGTTGGTGATATGACTTTCTTTGAAGATGAAGATCAATTCCCGGAAATCTATTCGCAAAAAAATGATGTAAGTGTTGAAGGATTAGAAAAACTAAAGCAAAAACTTTATGCTAACATTAAAAACTTCACTCCAAATCAAGAAGATAAAGATTACAGATGGAGTAAAGATTTAAAGGAAGATTTAAAATGGAAAGTCGTTGGTGAAGTTTATTCTCCTGATAAAAAAGCAATTTTATTTGGACTTACAAGAAATCAAACTGAAGGAGTTTCATTTTACATTGTTGGAGATGAAACAAAAGAAAATAGTTGTCCGGGCTTAGATCACTTAACAGCTTATCCAATTGAAGTTTTACTAATGATTAAAGGTGACAAAATAGTTGTTCATACTCCAAGAGAAATGCTTAGAATGGATATGTACTTTTGGGATGCTGGAATGGCTGCTTTTACTAATCACATGAGTATGCCGGGAATTCTTGATGAATCGATTTACAGAGCTTTATTCGGAAAAGATAAAGATTAAGCTGAGTTTTAAAAATATTATAATAGAAAGAGCATCAAATTGGTGCTCTTTTTTTATGTTAACAATAAATAATAAAATGAAGTTGACAGAAATTTTCGAAGTCTTTTGATTCCTTTTTTATTAGATGAATTTTTCCAGCAGTAAGAAACAACTTTTCTAAATTGAGGAAATAAATCCATAATCTCACTTATCTCATCAGCATAAAAAGATTTTTTACCAGCCAGATATTTTTGAAATAATTTTTTAACAATTGGTCCAACTAAAGTAAGCCAAATGATTGTAATGATTATTGAACGAAATAACATCACAATAATTTCGTTTGATCCTATCTCTAAACTTGATGGTGAAATGTATGTAAAGACTAAAACTGTTACTGAAACAATAACAATCGTAATCCCTGTGGGACGAAAAAACCAATTCTTTTTCTTCCTATTTTGTTTGGTTGGTAGATCTGAATCATTTTGTAAAAATAACTCATCAGGAATATTATTTATATATTGATTTATTTTTGATGGAATTAATCCAGCATAAAAACCTATAAATATTCCTGCAGATATATGAATTGCTAAATAAATTAATATGATTAAATATCCATAATGAATATTGTTATGTGAATTGATCGAAAAAAACTCTTTAGAAATTTGTTTAATAAAAATGTTAACAGATTTCCAAAGTGTGTTGCCAAAAACAAGAGTAAGTACAATAATTTTTTGCATTCCGGAAAATAGTAGTGTAAACAAACCTAAAAGAAAAGCTGACAGTTTGAAAAAACTATTGGAGAAAAATAAAATATACCCAAGTAATCCTTGAATAGTAACTGCAAAGTAAGCCGTTAAAGGTGTGTATGGACTTACTAAAGCTTTTATCAATAATACAATCAAAGTAGATTTTAAAATTTCTTTTTTGCTTTTTGAAAACAATGCAATAAGAGTAATAAACAATACTGCTGAACTGCTTATAAATATTCCTCTAAACGGAATTGAAAGTGCGTGTAAGATTCCACCCAAAGCAGATTCACTAAAAGCCCAGAGTGCAGTTATTTTAAGAACAGAAATTCCAGTATTTAACTCTTGATCATTCCATTTTATTTCTGTTTTAGAATACAAAATTATCTTTCAAGTTTTTCAGTCCACGAAATTATTCCATCTTCAAGATGTTGGACTGATTCAAATCCTTCAGCAAGCATAAATACTCCGGCGTGGTAACTTCTGTTGCCACTTCTACAATAGATATAATAATTTTTTGTTTTATCTAATTCTAAAATTTTATTTTGAAAAGTTGGATTATAAATATCAATTAATAATGAGTTCGGTAGGTGACCATCATTAAATTCTTGTGGCGTTCTTACGTCAACAACTACTGCCTTTTCATCTGAAGAAATTCGATGATGAAAATCATAGGCATTTAAGTTTATAGGGTTTTCCATAGTTCCTTAATTGTTAAAATTTGTTTGCAAATATAGAATATTTTGATAAATCTCTAAGTTTTTAAAGAATTTAGATCACAACTCTATTTTATGACCGATAAGTCACAAAAGTGATGTGTTACATTTTATTTTCTAAAGTGACTTCCTATATTTCGCCACCAAAAATAACTAATCAGGAAATATTTAATGCCAAACAAATATCAAATCGCTATTCTCGGTGGAGGTCCTGGTGGATATGTAGCCGCAATAAGAGCAGCCCAATTAGGATTTAAAACTGTTGTAATTGATAAAGAAAATTTAGGCGGAATATGTTTGAATTGGGGCTGTATTCCAACAAAATCCTTATTAAAAAATGTAGAAATATTTGATACAATAAAAAATCACGGTAAAGAATTTGGCATCTATACAAAGGAACTTTCATTCAACTTTACAGAAATTATCCAACGAAGCCGTGGTATTTCTGATAAGATCACAAAAAATGTAGAGTTACTCATAAAAAAAAATAAGATAGATAGAATTCGTGGTTTTGGTAAACTGATTAGTCAGAACGAAATTGAGATTTTAGATAATGATGGTAAGAAAACAGAAACTATGAGTGCTGATAACATTATAATAGCGACAGGTGCACGTCCAAAAACATTTCCAAACATTCCAGTTGATAGAAAAAGTATAATTACTAGTACTGAAGCAATGAATCTTGCTGAGCAGCCAAAAGAATTAATTATTATTGGTGCCGGTGCAATAGGGATTGAGTTTGCATATTTCTATTCAGTGCTTGGAACAAAAGTAACTCTAATTGAAATGCTTGATCATATTCTTCCTGTTGAAGATGCAGAAGTTTCTCAAACTCTTGAAAAGAATTTTAAGAAACGTGGAATTGAGATCTACACAAAAACTATGGTTGAAAAAGCTGAAGTAAAAGGAAATAAAGTTTCAGTTACGATAAATCAAAATGGTGAGAAGAAAACACTAAGTGCCGATAAAGTTTTAAGTGCAATTGGCGTTACAGGAAATGTTGAAGGTTTTGGATTAGAAGAATTAGGAGTTGAGTTATTTAAAAATCATATCAAAGTTGATAAAAAAACTTATCAGACAAACATTCCAAACATTTATGCAATTGGTGATGTCATTGGTCCGCCATGGCTTGCGCACGTTGCATCTGCAGAAGGAATACATTGCGTTGAAGGTATAAAAGGAATTAAAAACCCTGATGTTGATTATGATAATATTCCAGGTTGTACTTACTGCCAGCCGCAAGTAGCAAGTGTTGGATTGACTGAAGCTAAAGCTAAAGAACTTGGTTACGAATTAAAGATTGGAAAATTTCCATTTTTGGCAAGTGGAAAAGCTTTTGCTGTTGGTGAACGAGAAGGTTTTGTTAAATTAATTTTCGATGCAAAGTATGGTGAACTCCTTGGCGGTCATATTATCGGAAGTGAAGCAACAGAACTAATTGCCGAAGTATCACTAGCACGTGCAATGGAAGCAACAGGACATTCAATAATTAAAACTGTTCATGCTCATCCAACATTATCAGAATCAATTATGGAAGCCGCAGCAAATGCATATGGTGAAGCGATACATATTTGAGTTTAAATTCAAGTGCGAGAATTGAAGACAAAGGATTAATTAAATTGTCATTTCGACCATAGGAGAAATCTGCAAAATTGTTTGTTAAAGATTTCTCACCGACTAAAGTCGGTTTCGAAATGACATTAAAAAAATGTAATGAATAAAGAAAAAAGAAAATTAGTTTATTGTGATTTAGGATTGATTGATTATAAAGATGCATGGGATTTGCAAAAATCTGTTCATCAACTTAGCGTTGAGAATAAAATTGATGATGTTCTATTTTTGCTAGAGCATCCACACACTTATACACTTGGAAAAACTGCTGATAAAGAAAATCTGGTTGGTGATAAAAAATATCTTGATGAAAATAAAATATCTGTTTATGATATTGATCGTGGTGGAGATATAACTTATCACGGTCCGGGACAAATTGTTGGATATCCCATAATAAGTCTAACAAATTGGAAACAAGACACACATAAATATTTAAGATCGATTGAGGAAGTAATTATCAATGTTCTAAAAGAATATGATTTATATGGAACTAGAGTTGATAAATTTACTGGCGTTTGGTTGGAAGATAGAAAAATATGTGCGATTGGAATTAAAGTTAGCCGCTGGATAACAATGCATGGTTTTGCTTTTAATGTTAACACTGATCTTAAATTGTTTAGTGGAATTATTCCGTGTGGAATAAATGATAAAGATGTTACATCGCTAAATCGTGAATTGAATAAAGAAATAGCTTTGACTGAAGTAAAAGAGAAGATTATTCATCACTTTAGTACAGAATTTAGTTACGATCAAATTGAATTTAAATCTAAAGTAGAATTATTGAGTTTAATTTCTTAATGTAATATATCCACGACCATTAGGTCTTGGAACTCATGTAAATAATTTATTGGCTTTAGCCAAAACAAAAATAGTATTGGGCTAAAGCCCAAATTGTTATAGTGCAACTAACCACGACTTGAAAGTCGTGGCAATAAAAAAAATATTGAGAAAATCATGTCAAAAAAAATATTAACACCAACTAAATCGAAGGAGAAAACTTCGATGAAACCAGCTAATGGAAAAAATGATACTATAAATTTTGGTAAACACGAGTTTACTAAAGAAAAATTGCTTTATGTTTTAAAGATGATGTTAAGTGCTCGTAACGTTGATAACAAAGCAATGAATTTATTGCGACAGGGAAAAACATTTTTTCATATTGCGGGAGCAGGACACGAAGCTGTTCAACTTGCAATTGGTTTATCACTTGATCCGAAAAAAGATTGGTTATTCCCGTATTATCGAGATATGGCAACTGTACTTTCAGCAGGTTTAACTGCTGAAGAAGTATTGCTGGGAACACTTGGTAAAGCAAATGATCCGGCAAGTGGAGGAAGACAATTGCCAGTTCATTGGGGTGCAACAAATTTTAATTTGCCTTCACAATCATCACCAACCGGGACACAATTTTTACAAGCTGTTGGCGCTGCAATGTCGATCGCAAAACGGGGAGAAAAAAATATTGCTTATGTAAGCAGCGGCGAAGGAACAACCTCGCAAGGAGAATTTCACGAAGCTGTAAATTGGGCAAGCAGAGAAAAACTTCCTGTACTTTTTGTTATCCAGAATAACAAGTATGCAATTTCTGTCCACGTATCTAATCAAACAGGAGGTAAGGATAGCTCAATTGCTGAAATGATGGAAGGATTTCACACTTTACATCGTGCACGCATTGATGGAACAGATTTCTTTCAATCGTATGAAAAAATTCAAGAAGCGATTGAATATATTAAATCGGGTAAAGGCCCAGCTCTGATAGAAGCTGATGTTGTTAGATTAGAATCACATTCATCTTCAGATGATCAGAAAAAATATAGAGATAAAAAAGAACTTGAAGAAGATTTAAAGAGATGTCCGATTGAAAAGTTTGCACAGCTTTTAATCGCAAAAAGTTTTTTAACTCAAAATGAATATGATGAACTTAAACAAAAAGTTAATGATGAGATTAGTGAAGCAGCAGATAAAGCTTTGCATTCTGCTGATCCAAAACCTTCAGAAGCAACAAGTTTTAATTTTGATGAATCCGGATTTAAAGAAACATTGAATTATGAATCATCAATTCCATCTGGAAATAAAATTGTTATGGTTGATGCAATCAATCACGCATTACATGAAGAGATGGAAAAAAATCCAGCTATGTTCATCTTTGGTGAAGATATCGAAGACGGTAAAGGCGGTGTGTTTACTGCTACAAAAGGTTTATCAACAAGATTTACAAGAAAAAGAGTTTTCAATTCACCGTTAGCTGAAGCAAGCATAATGGGTGTTGCTGTTGGTATGTCATTGGCAGGAATGAAACCAGTTGTTGAAATACAATTTGGTGATTATATCTGGCCGGCATTTATGCAGATGAAAAATGAAATGGCTCCAATGCGTTACAGATCAAATAATGTGTGGTCTGCACCAATTGTAACTCGAGTTGCTGTTGGTGGATATATACATGGCGGACTTTGCCACAGCCAGAATATTGAAGCATTCTTCTCACACATTCCTGGAATCTTTATTGCATATCCTAGCAATGCTGCTGATGCAAAAGGTTTATTAAAAACAGCATGCAGAATTAAAGATCCAGTTTTGTTTTTAGAGCACAAAGGATTGTACAGGCAAAGTTATGCTATAACTCCTGAACCGGATGATAATTATTTACTTCCATTTGGTAAAGCAAAAGTTGTTAAGGAAGGAAATGATTTGACAGTTGTTTCGTGGGGAGTTTCTCTGTGGGATTCTATGTTAGCTGCAAAAAAATTGGAAGATGAAAATTATTCAGTTGAAGTAATTGATTTGAGAACAATTGTTCCGTTAGATGAAGAAACAATTTATAACTCCGTTAAAAAAACAAATAAAGTTATAATAATTCATGAAGATACATTGTTTGGTGGATTTGGAGCTGAGATAGCATCACGAATTGCAGATAATTGTTTTCAATATCTTGATGCACCTGTCAAAAGAATTGCTGCTAAAGATTCTCACATTCCATACGCACCAATTCTGGAGAATGAGGTTTTACCAAGTAGAGATGATATTTATAATGGAATAAGAAATTTATTGATGTATTAATCTCTGGGTCTTTGTGTCTCTGTGGTAAAGATTTTCTTGCCATGAAAATTCAAAAACACAAAGTTTAACAAAAGAATATTGAACAAGGAATAATGATTTAAGATTATTGAAGTTTTAATTTGAATTGCTTAACTCGTAATTCTTAACTCTTAATTTGTAAAAAGTTTGAAAGTATAGGAGACAAAATGGATATCATAATGCCGAAAATGGGTGAGAGTGTTAATGAAGGCACAATCATAAAATGGCATAAAAAAGTCGGCGATGTTGTAAAACTTGATGAAATAATTTTTGAAATCAGTACAGATAAAGTTGATACTGAAATTCCGGCAGCATCAGCAGGAGTGCTTTCTGAAATATTAGTTAAAGAAGGTGATACGGTTGAAGTTGGAACTGTAGTTGCAAGAATAAAAAATTCTGGAGCTGAAAATAGTGAGATTGTTATTTCGAAGAAGTCTTCGACTGAGAAATCTTCACAAGAAATACAAAAACAGATTTCTCCCTCTGGTCGAAATGACAATAATCTAACTTCAAACTCAGAATCATCAAAACAAAATGTTCAAGGGAACCTAATCGAAATTGCTATGCCTAAAATGGGTGAATCGGTTATGGAAGGAACCATTATTAAATGGAATAAAAAAGTTGGAGATGCTGTTAAAAAGGATGAAATGATTTTTGAAATCAGTACTGATAAAGTTGATACAGAAATTCCTTCGCCTGAAGCAGGAACTTTAGTTGAGATTCTTGTTGGTGAGCAGGAAACAGTTGAAGTTGGGACTATTGTTGCGAAGCTTTCGGTAGGAAATCAAGTTAAAGTTCAAGAAGGAAATAATGAAGAAAATAAAAAAGAAGATGTTCACGAAATAAAATCAATGCACGATAATTTTTCTAAACCTGTTGAACTTCATTCCAATGAAAAGGGAATTGGTGGTGGATTTTTTTCTCCATTAGTTTTAAGCATCGCTCAAAAAGAAAATGTAAGTTTTGATGAACTGAATTCAATAAAAGGTACAGGATTAGAAGGAAGAGTTTCTAAGAAAGATATTCTTGCATACATTGAGAGAAGAAAGACTGCAGGAGTTCAAGTTCAAGTTAAGGTTCAAGAGAAATCAGAGGAAAGAAAAAGTATATCTTCTGCAATTACTCAGCAAGTTTATAATGCAGCAGATGTTGAAAAAATTCCAATGGATAATATCCGACAAAGAATAATGGATCATATGGTTCATAGTCGTGATACATCTGTTCATGTTACAGGTTTGATTGAAGTTGATATGACACGGATTCATAATTTTATCAATTCTAAAAAAGATGAGATTATGAAAAGTGAAAATGCCAAGATTACTTATATGGCTTTTATTGCTGATGCTGTTGTAAAATCCTTAAAGAAATATCCACTTGTGAATTCGAGTATTGATGGAAATGCAATTCTGCAAAAGAAATTTATTAATCTTGGAATTGCTGTCGCAATTGAGCCAACAGGATTAATTGTTCCAAACATTAAAGGCGCTGGAGATAAAAATGTTATTGGTTTAGCAAAAGCTATAGCAGATATAGCAAATCGTGCAAGAACAAAAAAACTTACACCGGATGATATTAGTAACGGAACTTTTACTATTACAAATTACGGTGTGTTCGGAACTATATTTGGAACGCCAATTATAAATCAACCTGAAGTTGCAATACTTGGTGTAGGTGCTGCTCAGAAAAAACCAGTTGTAATCGAAGTTGATGGCTCTGACACAATTGCAATCAGAAACATAATGGCATTAACACTTTCTCACGATCATCGTTTGGTTGATGGTATGTTAGGTGGAATGTTTTTAAAGAACATCAAGGAAGTTTTAGAAAATTTTGATACGAATTCTTTTAATTAGAAATTATTTATTCTTAGAGTCTTTGTGACTTTGTGGTGAAAAAATCTTGCCACTAAGACACCAAGACACGAAATAGGAAAGAACAAAAAATGTAAATGATAAATCAACATCAAAAAGCATTTAAAGAAGAAGCAGAAAAAGCAAATAAAGATTTGGGCAAAAGACCTGATTGGTTAAAAGTACGATTACCAATTGGTGAAAACTATTCAGATGTTAAAAATCTTATGCGCAGACAAAAACTAAACACTGTTTGCGAAGAGGCCAAATGTCCTAATATTTCAGAATGCTGGAATCATCACACAGCAACATTTATGATACTTGGTGATACTTGTACTCGTAGTTGTGGTTTTTGCAATATAAAAGTTGGAATCCCAAATGAACTTGATGTTGAAGAACCAAAACGAGTTGTACTATCTGTTGTGGAATTAGACTTAAGACACGTTGTAATTACATCTGTAAACAGAGATGAATTAAAAGATGGTGGATCAACAATATTTAAAGAATGTGTAAGATTGATTCGTGAGCAAAAACCAGATTGTACTGTAGAAATTCTTATTCCTGACTTTAAAGGTGATGAAGATGCATTCAACATCATTATGCAAAATCCTCCGGATATTTTAAATCATAATATGGAAACTGTTCCAAGACTTTATCACGCTGTTCGTCCTCAAGCAAAGTATGAAAGAAGTTTGGAATTGATTAAATGGTTCAAATCTAATGGCCTTAAAACTAAAAGCGGAATAATGGTTGGAATTGGTGAAAAACCAGAAGAAGTATTAGAACTAATGAAGGATTTAGTTGGAGCAGGGTGTGATATTTTAACAATAGGGCAGTATTTACAGCCAACGAAAGAGCATTTACCAGTTGATAGATTTGTTACTCCAGATGAGTTTAAGATGTACAAAGAAGAGGGTTTAAAAATTGGATTTAAGATAGTAGAATCTTCTCCTCTTGTAAGAAGTTCTTATCACGCGGATGAACATGCCAGAGCAATTTTTGACGCAGAATAATATTGAATTAATAACCATTTATTTACACATAATTCAGTTTCTAATTAGCATTAATCTGCTTAATTTAGCCTCGCTAAAAAATTAAACTAAGTTTATAGAGATATCTTTACTTGATGAAATTTAAAACCGCATTTCTTATCCTTCTTCTGCAAATAACTTTATCAGTTTTAATTGTTGCTCAAGAAAATCAGACAACTTTGCAAAAACCAGCAGATGATGATAACTCCAAATACACAAATGTTGGTAACATTGGTTTAACAGTTACAAACTTTGGAATGTACGGACACGGTTTTTCACTGTGGCCTGATCAACCTAATTGTGAGTATCCAATTGGCTCTGGAATTGAGCATCTTTTTGGTGGTGGATTGTGGTTTGGAGGAATTATTAGAGGCACTTATGAGCCATTTGTTACCACTGCTTCTATTGATGCTTCTTCAATCTCTGCAACTAGAGGTGGAGGTTTTGAGTACACAAATAGTATTGGACAAAAAGTAATTGAACGGTCATCACTATTTGATTCTCCATTTTATTACCCTTCAGCGATTTCTCATCAAGACTTTATAATGGATTACACAGATACTAATATTGTTTATCCTGGTCCTTTACCTGTTCCAATTGTTGATCATAATCCGCTGGGTATTGTTGTGCACCAAGAATCATATACCTGGAATTTTCCTTTTGCTAATTTCTTTGTGATAATGAATTATAATATTAAAAACGTATCTGAAAAATTCATTGATAGTGTTTTCATAGGATTGTGGACTGATACTGTTGTTAGAAATACAAAAATTACCGGCAGAAATTTTAATACTGCATTTTATTCTAAAGGTGGAAACGGTTTTAACGATTCAATCAAAATTGCTTATGAATATGATTCTAATGGCGATCCTGGTTTCACTGATAGCTATGTTGGAATTCAATACCTTGGTTCAGAACCAAAAATATCTGATAGAATTTTGATGGATGATGATTCAGTTTCTTCAGTCAGTTTTGTTAGTTGGACACACAATGGTTCTGATCCTTCTTTTTTTACACCGTTAGACGATTTACAAAGATTTAATAAACTTAGAGGTTATTTTGATATAGGTGGCACTCAAAGATGGAAGAACCCTATTAATCCATCAACTTTTAGAATCCCATCAAACCGATCTATATTAATTTCTAGTGGTCCATTTTCAACTATCGCTCCAGGTGATTCAATAAACGTTGTTTTTGCAATCGTGTGCGCAAAAAAATATGGTGATGATCTAGCCTCTCTAGATACAGAGGAACAAAAAACAAATTTATACATCAATGCTGATTGGGCTTTACGTGCATATTTTGGTGAAGATAGAAATCGTAATGGAATATTAGAAACAAATGAAGATTTAGATGGTAATGGAAAAATCACACGATATATTCTTCCAACTCCACCTACAACACCTAAAGTAAAAGTTGTTCCGGATAATCAGAAAGCTACAATTTATTGGGATAGAAGAGCTGAACTTTCTATTGATCCAATTTCCGGCAAACAAGATTTTGAAGGTTACAAACTTTATAGAACTCAAGCAGGTTTTGATTTAACACAAACACAAAATTTACAAAACTCTTTGGTTGTTCTAGCTGAATTTGATAGCACAGGAAACAGTATAGGATTTAATACAGGATTTTCTAATGTAAGATTAGATGAACCTGTTACTTTTCCGAATGACACAACAAAATATTATTACAAGTTTGATCTGGATAATTTGTTAAATGGCTGGCAATATGTTTATTCTGTTTCAGCATTTGATGAAGGCGATCCATCAAATGATCTTGATATTTTAGAATCAAGTTCAATAGCTAATTACCAGAGAATTGTTCCTGGAACTCCAGCAACAGAAGATGTAAATGCAGAGGTTGGTGTTTATCCAAATCCATATTATGGAAATGCAATTTGGGATGGAAGTTCTGAACGACTAAGAAAAATATATTTTTATAATCTTCCTACAGAATGTGAAGTAACTATTTATACACTTGCCGGCGATATTGTAAAAAAGTTTAGTCACGATGCAACAAGTAATGGATCAGATACAAGATGGTTTGAAAATTATGCTAGCGATGAAAAACAAATTTTTGCTGGTGGTGAACATGCCTGGGATTTAGTAACTGACAATGATCAGGCAATTGCAACAGGCTTGTATTTGTTTACCGTTAAGAATAGCAAAACGGCTGAAATTAAAACTGGAAAATTTTTAATAATTAAATAATAGGAGAGTTAAATGAAAACTAAACTTTTTATACTTTTTGCAGTAATGTTCATCTTTTCGATGAGTTTACTTGCTCAAACATATCCTTTAGTAACATTGCAGGATATTCAAGGTGTTCCAGATTCACTACTTGGAACCGATCCACCATCACCATTAAATGGTGATACAGTTAGAGTTCAAGGAATTGCACTTGTTAGTACAGTTATTGATCCAGATACAAATCGTGGAGTGATTATATCTGCTGGTGCTAGATGGGCAGGATATATTCAAGATCCAGAAAGTGACTTGTGGGGTGGATTAAACATCGTACAAAATGATACAAATGGAGTTGCTCAAGGTACATTCTTTGATTTAGTTGATAGTGCTGACATTGTTGAGTTTACCGGAATTGTTACAGAATATAATACTACTACAGAATTAATTTTGATAACAGCACCGCAACCAATTCCAGTTCAAATTATAGAAAATCGTCCTAATCGTCCGGCACCAATAGAATTAGAAATTGCTGATTTATTTACAACATCAAACGGTTACAATTTTGATGCAGAAAAATATGAAGGTATGCTGGTTATTTTTAGAAATGTTATAACTTCAGATAGAGCATCAAACGGAAATTTTAAAATAAATGATTTTAATGGTCACTCAGCATTTATTTATAATCAATCAAGATATTTTAAAACCGGTACACCTGGTATTATTCCTGGTTATCAACCACCACTTGATGGTTCTTACTTAGAATATTTAATAGGAATTGTTACTACAAGAACAGATGGATATTATATTGTTCCAGTTTATCCTGGTGATGTTGGTCCGGTTTTACAAAGTCCACCTGTTGTTTCATCCATAAGAAGAAATATAGTGGAAGTTACATCAAATCAACCAGTTGATGTATCTGCAAAAATAAAAGATCTTGATGGAACAGTTTCAGAAGCACGTGTATATTTTTCGGTTAATGGCGCAGCACGTGATTCTGTTCAAATGACATTTTCAACATCTGATTCATTATACAAAGGAACTATTCCTGGTGTAGTTGCAGATTCAGCATTAGTTGATTTTTATATCTGGGCAAAGGATAACCAGAATTTAATTAGTGTTACTCCGGTTGATACAATAAAACAAAAATATTTTTATTTAGTTCTTAATAGACCTTTAACAATTAGAGACGTGCAATACAGCCCATTTGGCGGAGGTTATAGTGCTTATAATAATTATAATGTAATGTTATCCGGAGTTATTACTGCTGATTCATCAGATATAAAAGGTTTTGGAAGTACGCCACTCAGATTATACATGCAAGATGGTACCGGACCGTGGAGTGGAATCCAGATTGGAACTAGTGGTCCTTTGGGTACTACAGTATTAAATCTTAATCGTGGAGATAATGTTCAAATGAATGGTGTTATTAGGGAATCATTTGATGTAACACGAATTGATAGCTTAATTGCCCTCACAGTTAGTTCAACCGGCAATGCATTACCTGATGCTGAAGTTTTAACTACTGGTACAATTGGTACATCCGGAAATAATGTAATTGGAAAAGAAGAATGGGAAAGTGTTCTTGTTCAATATAATGATGTAACTATTACAGCGGTTAGCGCAGATGGAACATCAAATTTTGGTGAGATGTATATAAGTGATGGTTCCGGAAATACAAGAGTTGAACTTGAAGATGGAAATCATTCATATCATAACGGAACAATATCTGAAAGACCAATATTAGTTATTCAGGATGCAACTTTTGAAGCGATTAAAGGAGTTCTTTATTACTCATTTAGTAACTACAAATTAGCACCTAGAAAAAATGATGATTTTGTAAACTATTCCACTGATGTTATAACTGAAGGTAACTTACCAACAGATTTTTCAATCTCACAAAACTATCCTAATCCATTTAACCCATCAACAACAATAAATTATGCTCTTCCTAAAGAAGAAATGGTTGTTGTAAAAGTGTATAATATTTTAGGACAGGTTGTTAGAACACTTGTAAACCAAAATCAATCAGCTGGTAATTATACTATATCATTTAAAGCAAATGAATTAACTTCTGGAATATATTTCTACAGTATTCAGGCTGGTAATTTCAATCAAGTTAAAAAGATGATGTTGATTAAATAAATTGGTTTATAGAAGCCTGTACAAAAAATAAATAATTCTGTTTGTCATTCCCACACAAGTGGGAATGCATTTTTTTTTTGATGTTATGGATTCCCGTTTTCACGGGAATGACAAAGTAGTTACAAAAGTTGCAGTTGCTTTATTAAATTGTATAAAATCTATAAAGTATTTAAAAATTATTTGTTACTTGTTTAGATAAATGAAAAAAACTTTACTTACATCATTCTTTCTATTTTCGTTGGTACTAATCATATCATGCGGAGAAGATTTTATTGATAACCCGACTGGTAATAAATCACCTGAAACAAGCATTTCTCTATTTCCGGATTCTAGTATTACTCCACAACCAAGCAGATTAAAAGTTAGTTGGTGGGGTGATGATGTAGATGGATTGATAGTTGGATTTTATTATAGTTGGGATGGCACAACCTGGACATTTACAGATGAAAATGAAATTCTATTTTCACTTCAAATCGGTGCAGGTGATACAACTTACGCATTTAAAGTTTCATCTGTTGATAATAGTGGTAATGGAATATATGATAATCAAGTAATACAAAATGGAATAAATTTTGGACCCGAACCTTTTGTTGATGCCAATAATAATGGCATATTTAATCGAGGTGAGAAATATTTTGATATTGGTTTGATTGATCCAACTCCGGCTACATTAAATTTTCCATTAAAAAATACTGCACCTACAATCGAATGGAATTCATTAAGTACAATTCCTGAAATATCATTCCCGGTTATGTCATTTGGCTGGAATGTAGATGACCTTGATGGAATAAGTACGATACTAAAAATTAATATCGCACTTAATGATACAACTGATCCAAATAAAATTGTTGCATTGGATGGAAGTGTTAGGACAATAACACTAAGAACTAAAGAGTTTAATTCTTCTGATCCGCAAATGGAAATATTAATTGAAGGAATTGAAACAAATATCTTTTCAGAAAAATTGCGTGGTTTAAAGTTTGATGATTACAATAAGTTTTATGTTCAGGCAGTAGATATTTCTGGCGCAACATCTCAATTTATTTCTTTGCCCGATACATCCAAAACCTGGTTTGTAAAAAAACCTAAAGGTGATGTTCTTATAATGGATGACTATTCAACTTCAGATGGTGCCGCTGCATTTTATGATACAATGATGGATAGTTTGGGACTTACTAATAAGTATGATGTGTATGATTTTCTTGGACAAAAACCACCTTATACAAACATAACATTTTTGCAAACTCTTAAATTATTTAAATATGTTTTGTGGTACAGCGATAATAATCCTTCATTAGATTTAGCTGCTTCATCAGTACAAAAATTTATTGATGCTGGCGGTAAGATTGCATTCTCAATGCAATTTCCGCAAACAGTTGATCCGGTTTTATTGCAGAGTTTTCTTCCTATAAATTCAGATAGCTTGTTTACTAAAACTTCTATTTTACCAAACACAATTATATCTGCTGATACAACGAATTCTGAATATCCACAACTTACAATTTCTACGAGTTTGTTTAGAATAAAATCATTTTATCTAAATCCAAATGGAGCAATTCCGATTTATTATTTTCCAAACAAAGAACTTAGAGGATTTATTGGTTTCTTCAATAATACAAAGTCTTTATTCTTCTATGGATTGCCGTTAAGTAAATCAAATGCTGGCTCAGCAAATGTACCAGCTTTACTTTCAAAAATCTTTTTTGAAGATTTTGGAGTAACTCCATGAAAAAGATTTTTACTTTATTATTGTTTGTGTTAGTTACTTCGCTCATTCTGCCACAGAATTCAGGTAATCTTTCCGGAACTGTAACAGATGCATTAACTGGTGATGCATTACCCGGAGTTAATGTTATAATTAAAGGTACGTACTTTGGTACAGCTACAGATTTGAACGGAAAATTTAAATTAAATAATATTTCTGCTGGCACTTATAATATTGATATCTCATTGATTGGATATAAAACTGTTCAATACGCAGGATTTGAAATTGAAAGCGGAAAAACTAAATCATTAGAAATTAATTTGGAAGAAACTGTCCTTACTTTGGGTCAGGATGTTGTTGTAATTGGCGAAAAACCTTTAATGGATGTTGAGGAAACTCAGAGTAAAAGGACTGTAACTAAAGAAGATCTTGATATTGCTGTAATTGAAAACATTGCTGACATTGTAACGCAACAATCCGGTGTTGTAAAATCAGATAACTCAATTCATATTCGCGGCGGGAGATCATACGAAAATGCTTTTTTGTTAGATGGAGTTTCTGTTCAAGATCCACTTGCAGGTACAGGATTTGGATTACAACTTTCTGCAAATGCAATTGAAGAAGTTGAAGTGATTACTGGCGGATTTAATGCTGAATTTGGTCAGGCTACTTCTGGAGTTGTAAATGTTAAAACGCGCGAAGGTGGTAATAAATATTCAGGATCGATATCTTATAAAAGAGATTATCTTGAAGATAAAACATCTTACCACGTTTTTAATACTGATATTGTTGAAGGAAATTTAAGTGGTCCAGAACCAATAACTTCATTTATTCTTCCCTCATTTGGATTAGAAATTCCAGGTGAAGTTACTTTCTTTAGTAGTTTCTATACAGGATTAACTGACGGAATTACTCAGGGATATTTTAAACCAACTGCAAATAGATTAGTATCATCAATATTTTATGATACTCGTTTTGCACCTAAAGCTGAGAACAATTGGTTTTGGTTAGCTAAAATTACTTATAAATATTCTCCGACTTTAAAATTTTCATACTCGTTTAATCAGTCGGTTAACATAAATCAAAATTCACAATCGCTGCAATCAAATCTTGAGTATGTGGAGCCAAGTCCTGGTTATCAATATAATTATCAGTACATACTTGATGAGGCAAATACTTTTACACATAATAATAAATATCATTCTGTTGGAGTTACACATACACTCAGCTCAAAAACATTCTATGAATTAAAGATTAATAATTTTTATACTCACCTAAGAGCAGATGCTAACGGAAGAAATTGGCAAAATTATAATGAGCCAAAAGATATTGTTACGTTTCCGATTGAGTACTACAATATTAACAGTGATACAATTGGTGTAATTCCCGGAGATGGTTTTTGGGATGTAGGCAGTCCATTTACATGGCGTGATCATTATGTTGAAGAATTTTCTGTTCGTGGTGATCTAACAAATTTTTTTGATGAGAAAAATAAATTTAAAGCCGGGTTTAATTTTCAATTTCAACAAATGCAGGTTATTGATATTTACAAACCGTGGATTGGTGAACTTGGTTTAAATAATGATATTTATAAAGTTTATCCTGCATTGGGATCTTTGTATGCACAGGATAATATTAATTTTAGTGGAATGATTTTAAATTTTGGATTAAGGTTAGATTATTGGTTTCCAGGTAAGTATGTTGATGATGCAGTTGAAAATCCTGATGTTGTTACAATTCCTGATGAGATTAGAGTTAAATATAAAGAAGATACTTTTGCATGGTTTGGTGATAGAAGATTCAAAGCGAGATTAAGTCCGCGACTTGGTATTTCACATCCGGTTTCGGATAATCAAACATTGTTTTTTTCTTACGGACATTTTAGTAAATGGCCAAAACCTCAGTTTATTTATGCAAAGTTAGATCCTTTAAATGCACAATCATCATTTCAGAAATTTGGGAACCCAAACTTAAATCCTGAAACAACCGTTGCGTATGAACTTGGTCTAAAGACTCAATTTTCTTCAGATGATGTTTTAACATTAACAACTTATTATAAAGATATTTTTGATTATGTAAATACCAGAACAGCAAAAATTGTTTCTGCAAGATTTGCAACAGAAAGTTTTATCACTTATGTAAATTCTGATTATGCACGTTCTCGTGGAATTGAATTTGAATATCGCAAACGAATAGGTAAATGGTTTAATGGAAATGCTTCACTTACTTACGCAATTGTAACCGGCAAAAGTTCTTCAGCAGATGAAGGTGTTTTAGTTTTGCAAGGTGACTTGAATGAATCAATAAAAGAACAATATGTACCTTGGGATAGACCACTAACTGCTTCTGTCTCAACAAGTT
>Ga0138256_10001768_pt1 | contig 23279 bp, 25 predicted proteins | sample KNB2016incub_MG_FD_105486 | JGI IMG/M metagenome (GOLD analysis project Ga0138256, IMG submission 105486) | Active sludge microbial communities from wastewater in Klosterneuburg, Austria - KNB2014incub_MG | ecosystem: Engineered > WWTP > Activated sludge > Unclassified | place: Austria... | reverse complement strand
GGTTCAAACATTATATCAGTCTGCAGGCAGTTGAAATATTAGGACAGAAAGGCAATGATGAAGATAAAATATTTCCAAATCTTGATTACAGGGAAACACTCGATGAAGTGAAGGCATGGTGTCTTCGTGCTGGCATCACGAAAGATATCACCTTCCATAATTTCCGGCACACCTATGCTACACGGATGATTAGCAGCGGCGAGGATATTTATGTAGTGAGCAAAATGTTACATCACAAATTTGTTACCACCACTCAGCTATATGCAAAAGTCGCCGACCAGATGAGGGCTAAAGCCGCCGGGAAAGTGAGCGTGGGGGCCGGGGAAAATGTAAAGGTGAATCAAAATTTCGCACCAATGTTTGCAATTAAAGAAGCTAAATAAGAAACAATATGAAAGAACAATTGTGCAGGATGGAAAAGGAGTTGCAAGTGATTAAGACTTTACTGATAGAGGTGTTGGCTGGCCAATCAAAAATTGATCCAACCGAAGAAAAAATTATAAGCCTGAAAGAGGCAGTTGATTTTCTCGGGTTGGAAAAACATATTGTATATGCTAAATGTTCAACGAGTGAGATCCCCTGTTTTAAAGTAGGGAAATTGTATAAATTCAAACGAAGTGAATTGACAGCCTGGAAAGAGAAGCAGGGAGATAAGCAATCCGATGCGGATGATTATGTAAGCAAATATTTGCAGACACATCTTTTGAAAGCCTAACAATAGTTTTTTTTTTCGCCTTAATTCTGCCGCAAAGCTCGGCTTCGGGCTGCTGGAGCGTCCAAGAGCTTCCGGCATAAACACAACCCATGCACATTGCCATCATTTATTCCGTTGCCTCTTGGACTGTATTGCCCGAAACCGGGGACGCACCATAATTAATTCTTCAACTTAAAAAAGAAATTATGGAAATCACCAACACAGTTGTAAATGAAATGAAAGTAGCAGAAGTGGAACTGACCTACAAATCAAAAGTCAAGGTATCAGAAAGGCCGAGAATTAGTTCATCCAAAGAAGCAGCGGCATTGCTGGTGAAAAATTGGGATGAAAATAAAATTGATTTTTGTGAACAGTTTAAAATTTTGTTATTGAACCGGAACAACCGTGTTCTGGGAATAGTGGAAATTTCCAGTGGCGGCGTAACAGGAACCGTAGCCGATCCGAAGATGATATTCGTTGCTGCAATAAAGGCCAATGCCTGTAATATCATCATCAGCCACAATCATCCGTCAGGAAGCCTGAAACCAAGCCAAGCAGATGAAAAGCTGACGCAGAAAATTAAACACGCCGGTGAATTACTGGACATCCGAGTATTCGATCACATAATAATTACAAGTGAGGGATATTATTCATTTGCGGACGAAGGGCTTTTATAACCCTTTTTTTGCTCATGGCATTATATTGAGTAGAAGAATAGTGCCTGGCATTCAATCCTTTCCGCCCAATGGCTCCCACTTCACGATAGATATTCCCGAAGTGTAGATAACGAAATCCTGTATAGGTGAGCTAACCAATATGCCGTAAATAAAGTAGTATGATATTTACTCTTAAATAGTTAAGGTTAGGCAGAGTGTATGGTTTAATACCTCATAACAGCTGTTGAAAAAGGGCTTCACTAAAACTGCATTTAAAACAAACATTTTGACAATTCAGCCTTCTTCTTTTTGGTTAATGGGTTGTGATTTTACTTTGTAAGTCTAAATTATGTTACCTGAGTGATGAAGTGCGGTATAATTCATTTAATATTTTATATAGTTTAATAGTTTGAAAATCAATTATTTGCGAAATTTCACAATTCAGGTCAGAACTTGTCGGAAAAAAGCAACAGTATCATAGTATTACTATTATAAGAAACAATTTCTGTGGGTTTTAAGAGAAAAAAAAGAGTTGAAATGTTTCGCAAATTGCCTTTCCAACCTAACCAATATGTTTGTAAACTGTCAACATATAAATTTTGCTTACCCTGTAGGAAAAACGGTACTGAATAGCATCTCCTTTTCATTAGCAAAAGGAGAAACGCTGGCTATTGTAGGTGCTTCAGGTTGTGGTAAATCCACTTTATTGCGCATACTATCGGGAATTTTACCCAATGCAAAAGGTAACAAGTTAACAGGTAACATTTCAATTGGAGAATTAACACCTGACCAATACCGCCAAACAGGAAAGCTCGCTTTTATGTTTCAGGAGGCTACGCTGATGCCGCATATGACGGTAAGACAAAACATTGAACTGCCTTTAAAAATCAAAGTCAAGGCTAATGGTCAAAATGCAGATTACCTGATTAAGGCCGTAGGGCTGGAGGATTATAGTGACTACTTGCCAAAACAGCTTTCGGGCGGAATGAAAACAAGGGTTGCTCTGGCACGCAGTTTTAGCACCACTCCTGAATTGTTATTGCTTGATGAGCCGTTTTCGGCATTGGACATTGCCTGGAAAAGTAAGTTGTATATGGAACTTGAAAAATTAAGATTGCAAACAGGTACAACAGTGGTAGTGGTAACACATGATGTGCAGGAAGCCCTTTTACTGGCAGATCATGTAATTGTGATGAACAGTTTTGGTGGCATTGAAACCCGGAAGGAAATTAAAAGTGATTATTCCATTAGGCAACGTGTAAACAATATTTCCGGGTATATGAGCAGTGTTTACAAAAGTTATATGCTGCCAATACAGGATGCTATAATGAACGGACAAAAAAAGGAAAATGAAAACCAGGATACTTTACATATTGTTTAGTGTGGTGCTGTTGGCTGCATGGGAGTACTTTGGTAGCACCAACCAAACGGTGAGGCTTCTGCTTTCTTCTCCATCGCTCGTGGTCAGCTATTTTGCAGAGAATTATACCGCCTTGGTACAGGCAATGAAGACAACCTTAATTGAAGCAGTAGCGGGTTTACTGATAGCTGTTATTTTCAGTTTTGGGACGATGATACTTTGCTTTCGTTTTCCCAAACTCATGGATTTTGTTTTGCCAATTATGGTGACATCCCAGGTAATACCTTTGATAGTATTAGCTCCGTTTTTTATTATGCTGTTCGGTATTGGCTTAGGCTCAAAGATTGCAATGGCAGCACTCATGTGCTTCTTTCCCATCTTCGTAAACTTTGCACAAGGCTACAAGGCGATTAGCCAAAACATACATGAGTTGATGCACATTTACAACGCCGGTACAAGGACAAGAATAAGACAGGTTTATTTCCCTCTTTCTATGCCGAGCATTATCGCCGGCTTGAAAATCAGTGTTACGCTAGCAGTGATTGGGGCTATTGTAGCGGAGTTTACAGGTGCAGAAAATGGATTAGGTAAAAATTTATTTTTAAGTGCCATTCGGTTAGAGCCCGATTTAATGATGAGCTCACTCATTTTGTCTGCTTTTTTGGGAGCTTTACTTTTTGGCATCATTATAATTATAGAAAAACGATTAACACGCTGGAATGAAAAGTAATAAAAAAAATTATTGGGTCAGTAATCCATTAGAGTTTGCTCAAAACAGGATTGATTCCCGTCAATACATACTGCTTCCTGAAATAGCACGGATGTTGGAGAAAGATGGCGCAGCCAATATATTGGATTATGGATGTGGGGAAGGCTATCTGAGTAATAATTTCAATAACAAATCTTTCTCTTTAGGCTTGTTTGATATTAGTGCTACGATGGTTGAGCTGGCGAAGGAAAATGCTGCAAATAATCAAATAAAGTCTGTGATGGCTTTCAATGATCCGGATGAAATTCCTGGAAGCGGGTTTGATGCTGTTGTCTTATCGCTTGTACTTATGACGATTGGCGAAGAAGAAGAATACAGGAATGTATTAATCAACTGCAATAAGTCATTAACTCGGAACGGGAGTTTATTTATTGGTATTACGCATCCTTGTTTCAGGCAGGCATTGTATAGTACGCATCATACGAAGTTTACATTAGGAACTGAGTTTGATTATTTCAATAATAACGCTCCGTTTGATGTTTTTTTAAGAACATCCAAATCAGAGAATTTTATTCAATTCGAGGACTTTCATCATAATCTTTCCTATACGTTTTCCAGGTTAAAAGAAACAGGTTTTTATGTAGAAGATTTAATTGAACTCGAAGATAAGTCAGTTGAAAACTCCTTTTTTAATAAAAACTTTTCACCATATTCAATTCTTAAATGCAAATTAAAATGAAAAAAACAATTTTATTTCTGCTGTCGGTAATACTATTGACTGCATGTGATAATAAAAAAAGTCAAACCAGTTTGAGATTTGACTGGGTAGCGAACATGAACTTTATTGGGGATATTTATGCCGCTAACGAAGTAGCTGAAAAGAATGGCTTGACCTTAAAATGTGAAGAAGCAGGATTTGGTGTTGATCCTATTAAAATGGTTGTTTCAGGGCAAAGTGAATTTGGAATAGTGAGTTTGGAACAACTGTATATGGCCAATGAAAAAGGTGCTGACATGGTTGCTTTAGGGGTGATTAACGATGTATCACCTGTTGTCTTTCTTGCGAAGTCCGGTACTCAATTTTCTGCGCCCAAAGATTTTGAAGGCAAAAGAGTTGGCTTGAATCCGGGTGGGGCTACGGAATACGTTTATCGCACCTTTGTTAACGTAAATAACCTAGACAAGTCAACAATAAAAGAAATTCCTGTTGATTACGACATAAAGACCTTTATTAATGGAAATTATGATATACGATTGGCTTTCGCTTACATAGAACCGTTGGACTTGAAGATGGCCAACATCCAGTACTCGCAAATTGCTCCCATTGACTTTGGATTAAAATTTCCTGGCAGGGTATATTTTGCCAAGAGGACAACGATAGAAAAAAATCCGGAACTGGTTCAGAAATTTATTAATACAGTTGCTGAAGGTTGGGAATTAGCTTTGAAGAACAAAACAAAATCAATAGAACTTTTAGCCAAGTTTGAACCTAAAATAGATAAAGCGAGAGAAACGGAATCACTGAAAATCGGGGAGTCGTATTTTGCAGGGTACAACAAAAAGGTATTGACTTTTGATAAAGAAAGCATATTGAAATCAGCCAACAAATTGGTAGAAATCGGGTTAATTAAACAAGCTGATTTTTCCTCAATGATAAACACAAGTTTTATAGACAAATACCATAATAAATAGAATTGACCAAGGAGAAAAAAATAAGAGAACTCATACAGGATGTTGAAGCAATAACATCTTCTCAAGTATCTGATTCCAAAGTGATCGGATTGGACTTTATTGCTATTGGGGGCAATGAGAATTATTTTCAGGATTATTTGATACACAGTAAACCTATTCAGGATTATTTGGAAGCTCTTAATGAGTTCTTTACAGAAAGCCCTTCATTGCTTGTAACAGACTTAGAATATGAGATTACAAAAATATCAAACAACTATAGCAAGATAAATACTTCTGATATTACACTGGCTTTTCAGGAAAAACAGGTTGCCAAGGATAATTTTATTCTCTATTATGAACCTGGTAGAGAAACAGAGTATTGGAATAAGTGGTGTGATATCATTTCAAGATTTTACCCAAATTGTAATAGTATTCTTTTCATAAAGCTAAGTTTTGGTAGTCTTGACCAAACCACAGCCCTTTTCATCTATTTTAATACTGATGTTTCAGTGATTGATGAGAAGCGAAAAGTTTGGCTATCAAAAGCATCAAAGGCATTTCTTTACGAGGAAGCAATAGGGGTTTTTTTACCCAAGCGTGTAGAAAAAATAAAGCAAGATGAAGAAATTGAAAGACTACGCAACGTCAGTGCCTCCACTCATGTAATCAAAACCACAATTAACGGATTGTTTGCTCCGCCATTAAATAGTTTATTGCAAGAAGATAACGTTGACCATCGGGTTAAAGAATTGCAGAAGGCAAAAGAAAAATTCATCAAGTACGCAGAAGTGATAAACCTGATGTCTAAGTTGTCTTCTCCGTACAAGGATGAAATTGAAGTAAAAAAATCTTTAACAGGAAGTGAATTGTTTACTGAAAAGAAGGAAGAACTTGGAAATATAAAATCTGTTCTTAGTGAAATTGTAACATTGCGGGAAAGCAATCCCTCATTAACGAATTTAACTTTTATACTAAACAATGGAAGCCTTTCAGAAACTGCATTTGTATATGCAAATGAGTATTACCCTGCGCAAGCATTTTACGAATTGCTTTTGTTGACCATTATAGAAAATGTAGTAAAACATGGAGCAGCAGACGACGGTAAGCTAACAGTTTCAATAAATCTATCCGAAAAGGAAATAATCTTTATAAATAAACCAAAGCCCAACAGTAAAAAAGAAATTAGAGTGGAGGATATGACGGGAAATTTTAGAGTATTTTACACGATACTTAAAAAATTAAATCTAGGCGATTTCAGTGTTGATAATGAAGATTGGTTTAAAGTAACATTAAAAGCGGAATAAGATGAGTATAAAAGTTACACCTATAGCCATTCTTTTGATTGAGGACAATCCTGCGCAAGAAGGAATTAAAGCCAAGGATTTAAAATCCCGTGGAATTGATATTGGAGATTTGGATGATAATATTGATGTTCCAGGAATCAATTTTAAGAAGGAGGGAAATAAGGGACTGCACAGTTTGTTTGCTCTCAAAGTACTGCAACACCCCGAAGAAATAAGGGAATATGTAACCAACTGTCTTGAAAGGGAAGATAACGAAGGTTCTGTTGCATTGGGTGATATTGCTGGAATTGTTCCTGAAATAATTGAGTTTGATTATAAACTCTATAACAATATTGAAATTAATAGCGAGAGTGATGAGCAAGGGGAAGTTAAAAAGCATATTAAGTATTGGTCATCATATAAGGTATTGAGAAATCACTATAACCCTAATTTTCATTTTACTAGTGAAAAGCACCTGGAAAAAAAGGAGAATGAAAATTATACGGTAAAAGATTTTATAGAAAGAATTAATAAAGAAAAAAATACTACAGGAGATGAAGCATGGTATAAGTTAGATGAAACACAACTCAAAGAAGATGATTTAGGGCTTTATGCAGGAGTGGAAATAACACGGCTGTTTCGTAATCATGTAAGTATTGGTATTCCTGCGACTTCTAATAAAGATAATATTAAAAATCTTCACGCATTCAGCAAATTCTATGAATGGATAAATGACTATGACCTTGGAACAATGTTTTCAAGAGAAGAGCGGGGGAGCAAAGATTGGGATTCCGTTATATCTGCTGCCGTAAAGCAATTACGTATCAGGATTGAAACTCAACTTCGATCCAATAAAATCATCCTTAATCTTACTCAACTATTGGCATATACAGAAAAATTACCTTCTGAACCTGATATACGAATTTTCACTTTTCAGTCTGCGTATGGGTTAAGGCATTTGCCATTAGATGGTTTGTTTCTGGATGTGGAAGCGGATGAGAGAAATGAAGTGATTAAAACGTGGTTAAAAAAGTTGTTAGCAGACTTCAAAGTAGATGCCTACGCAACTGCTAATGATGCCTCTGTAAAACTTATTGAAGCGTATCAAGCAATTCCAGTTATAAAAAACCGTATTAGATTATCAGAACTTGCTGTAAGGCTGTGTAATAATGAATTATTGGATTTTAAAGAAAACGAAGAATTAGGAAAATTGAAAACTGAATTCGGTATTAGCGATATACAAATTGAAAACTGTGTCAATAATGGTGATGCAGAAAATTCAAATCTGACCAATAAAGTGATCGAGTACCGGCAAGTAAAAACAAACAACAATGAAACAAACCGCTTGATAGTTCTGTTTACAGATTTACAGGTACACAGGGTTTGGCAAAACTTCTGTAAAATGAATGAGAATGCTGTTTTAGATGGACAGATCAGCTCGTTATTAAAAAGTCGGCCAAGAATGGATGATTTGAGGGCAGCTTTATTTCCCATACCAAAGAACTCGTTGGTGTTGCCCTACCATTGGCATATGCTTGCTGATAAGGCAAAGTTTAAATGCAAAGATCCTTTTGAAGTGTGGGATACTCATTTCGGAAAAGGCAAAATGAATAGCGATGCGTTATTCCCCAAATCGGAATATCCCAAGGGACTGGGAGTTGGTGAAAAACAGCTATGTAAAAGTTTTGCATTGGATATTGGTCTTGAAAGTAAATATCGTCCTAACTGGTTGAAAGAGTAAAACAATATGATAAAAGATTGGACAAAATATGAAGCCTATCGAGAGCGTTTAATGAACGGTATCAGGCCTAAATTTTCATCAATTGATGATAATGCTTTTTACGATTTATTCCAGGATGCTTATTTGGAAAAATTCCCTGTTTTTGAGCATAATTTTGATGCTGCACAAAGTGAAAATGAATTAGGCTTTTTGTACAGGCTTGTTGTGAACAAAATAATTGATTTACTAAAAAAACAACCAAGTCCACATTTCCAGGTTGAAATGAAGGGCAATGACAGTTATGAAGATATAGACTATGAAGAGCATAACACTACGCTTAGTTTTGCAGACTTTTTATTTAAGATAGTTACTCATCGAGGAGGATTAAAGAATACAGATTCCGAAAACAAAAAGGCAATAAATAAGCATTACAAAATTGTTACTCCCTTAATCAGGATGGAAGCCTGGGCACAAAAAGAAACCTTAACAGAAGAATTACTTCACAAGTTGTCAGGTAGGATTACCTCCGATGTAGATTCGGAACAATTTTATGATTGGATAGAGCCCACTCCGATCGTTCGCTTAAAGAGTTGGGTGGGTTGTTCTTAATTCAGTTTGCTTGATCCAAAAAGGGCTTTGCGAATCTTTTGAACTGTACTCATTAATGAGGAATTGAAATTGGTGATAGTAATATCACCTTTAACCCTTTTAGTATGTATCAACTCAATTTCCTTTTCAACTCCAGCTTTGCGAGCACCGGTAGGGTCTCGTCCGTCTTTTAGTTTTTTAAGCACATCGTCTTTAGAGGACGGATTTAGAATAATTTTATAAACAGGAAATTTATCATCCCAATAATTCAGATTATTGATGTCCCACTCCAAAACCGGATTTGCTCCTGCATTAAGTACATCAGCAATGGCTTCTCGTTTAATACCATAATAAACACAATCTTTTTCATTGAAGTTTACGAGCTCGTCATTGTCGTTCATGGCTTGCAATTTCGCCAAGTCAACATTGACCTTTTCCATTCTTCCCTTTTCATTGGGGCGCACCGTTCGTGTAGTCAGTACCTGAACGTGCCTGAAACGGTTGTCCGTGGCAGTAAGCATTCGTGCTACGGTGGTTTTTCCTGTTCCTGAAGGGGCGCATAATAAAATAAGTTTGTTTTTATTTTTCATTTTCTTAGTTAAAATTATGTCCTAAGTCTTTCTTTTTTGCCTGCAAATGGCGTCTGTTCAAATCGTGGGGTTCGGTATGGACACCATAGCATTCAAAGTCGTACCCGTTTTCTGACAACGCTTTTGTTTTGTTGGGGTTATTGGTCTGTAGCATCAACTTAATTTTGGCTGGCACATTTAGAAACTTCAATATAGCGACACATCCTAAAAAATCCCGTGTATCAATTATTGACAATACAGGAAAATTTTCTACATCAATCCCTTCAACTAATTCAGCTCTTAATTTGGAAGCTGTTACTGTATCTATCTCTAATTCACTACAAATTGCAAGCTGGTCCAGTTTGGAAGCTAAACCTTTTCCTCTGCCTTCATGATTCTTGATATGGATGACAGCTCCTTCTCCACGTTCGGCAATTTTTTGGATAGCCATTTGAAGTTGTCCCATACAATCACAGGTTAAATCTCCAAACAGCATTTGAGTTTCGCAGTGTGAATCAAATCTTGTTAAAAAGTAATCTGTTTTACTGAATTGTGGCATACGCTTATCGTCATACGATGATGCTTTTACCAACACACTGTAATTTTTCCATTCATCATTTATTTCAAATGAATACTGAATAAAATCACCGTCTTTGTGTTTGATGTTACCAATTCCTGTACAGGCAACATGATATTCCTTTAATACTTCTTTATCAAGCAGACGGATGACCTGCGAAGAAGGTCTGTTTTCAGTAAAGAGAAATCCAACTTTTTCAAGAAGTTGTTCTTCCGAAACACCCATCTCAGAAGCTAATTGATTTAATGTAGATTGTTTTTTCATTTCACTTTGTTTTTATGTATTGAACCATGAAGTAATCTGAACGCAAGCCTGTCTTCTTTTTTATATACCATTGGTACAGCTATAGGACTCCGACAAGAGCAGACTAAATTGGGAAGATCCTTATACGATACCAGTTTATTATATTCTGGTATTTTAAAAAACGGATCTGAATTTATTATTCTATCTAAGTATAGCCGATGAAGATTGCCTGTGCCATCTTTTTGATAAGTGCAAATATTCTTATTGCATCGACTACATTTTATAGCCACTATTGTTGTAGTAGAACCTCTAAACCGATAGAACTTATCTCTCCTAATTACATCAGTCATTTAGTAATGCTCTTTCTATAAATACTGAGTTGCTAGTGACTTTCCCGACTAAATCCGATTGGTGGCCTGTCCTGCCTATTTCATAAAAACTGTCGCTATCTGTCGGCAATTATCTGCTGCTGTAAGTATAATAGGCAATTAGAGGGGGGCAGTGAATCAAACTATCTGAAGTTAACTCACTATAATATAATTTATGACATGTCAAAAAATTTAATAACTCAAATCGAAAGACACATGACGGAGGTGTCAGAATAAATTGCTAAAGCGTGGTATTGTAGGTAGAAAGTTCTTTGAAATATTGGTCGGGTGGAGAGCCTGATAAAACAGCTCAATCGTTACGGCTGTAAAATGTAACGAATAATTTTAAAAATAAATTTTATGCGTTTAATCAAAACAATTGAGACTTTACTTTCAATGAAAGTACGCCTCGCCGCTACATTCTTCGGAATGCTAATTTGTTTTCTCTTAACCTCTGGTTCGGTAAGAGCCCAAACTTATCAGACTAATCCTGATGTGGCATACTGGAATGCTTTCAATCAGCACATGACACCTGTTTATAATGGTGCAAGGACAATCCAGCGTTACAGTAATGGGGTAATAAATTACGGTACAAGATTAATTCCTCGTCAAGGAACATTGCGGAATGGTTATAACCAATCTCAAAGATTTGTTCAGAGGAATGTAACCCTGCCGCAGAGATACTATCCAAACAGAAGGAGATAAGCAAATTTCATGGCCGGCGAAGTCGGCCATTTTTAAATTTTTAAATTATAAAACATGAAAAAGATTATATCAATACTTTTTGTTTCCATCCTAATGATTTCAGGATATGATAGTTTTGCACAATGCACCTGTCAGGGGTCTTCTTTTGGGGATGCATATTATCAACAACCCCGTCAGCAGTATTACGAATCACAACAGGTCTATTATCAGCAGCCGGTTAGGTATTATAATCCTCAAAATAATTATTCGAATCAGCAATATGAGGAACCTGTTTATTTTCAGGAGCCAGTTAGAGGGCAAAGATTTTCAAATACACTTGATAATATTGAACGTGTAGTAAATGTATTTGGCCAATTAATTGGAGTATATCAACAAATCAGAGGAAACAGCCACTACCAACAACAATATTACGAATCGCAACAACAGTATTATTACCCACCTCGGAGTTTTTATTAGTTTTCTAATTTAGGTAGATTGTATCAGAACCGTGTCGTAAGCGATGCGGTTTTTTTATGCCAATTAAGGTCTGGTCATCAAAAGATGACTTAGAATAATTCAGTTTAATAACCCAAAGCGATATAACAAAATCAAATACTACTTTCACAAAATTAGATGCAGGTAAGCTGGGTATTTTTGAGATCGTATTGTGTAACTGAAAATAGTGTGTTATGGGTGAAGTACAGATGTTGTTCCCGATGGAACCAAAAGAGTTTTGGCAGAAGTTAAAAGCAATTGTAGAGCAGGTCGTAATAGAGCATAGTAATACTGTGCCGCTGATCAATGCCCTTGATAAAAAAGCACAACGACCTTTACTGAAAGCTAGTGAAGTATGTGCCATGTTCAAAATTTCAAAGCCCACCTTATACGAATGGATGAACCAGGGCAAGCTCCCTTCTATTAAAATCGAATCCCGGCGTTTCTTTCATTATGAAGATGTAGAGAAACTGATTGAAGACAGCCGTATCGCATTCGTAAAGAACTCACAGTAAACAAAATTGGAGCAATGAGTTTGGAAAGTACACAGTGCTTGACAGGTCAACCAGACTGCCCGTTTCATGCAGTCAGCAAGATGTACGTTTGTCGGACAAACGGGGCATCTTGCCCTTCACTCGGAGCTCGTTGCGGGAGGCATTACAGATGACGAAGGAACGAAGAACAAGAAAGATGACTGTGCGATTTACGCCAAAGGAATACGAAAAGCTGGAAGCGAAATTTCAAACCACCACCAGCAATCAACTTAGCCACTATGTCCGGAATGTTTTATTAGAAAAACCGGTAGCGATAAAATACAGAAACGAATCACTCGACAATTTCATGGAAGAATTGATCCAGGTAAAACAGGAGCTGAATGCCATTGGTAACAATTTCAACCAGGCAGTGAAGAAGCTGCACCAGCTAAAACAAATACCTGAATTCCGGCAGTGGATAGCAGGCAATGAAGAAACTCAAAAGCAATTGATAGAATACACAAACCATATTCAGCAACGCATAAATCAAATGACAGATAAATGGTAGCAAGGATACGAACAGGTAAGGGTATAAAAGGTGCCATAAACTACAATGAGAAGAAGGTAAAGGAAGGCAAGGCAGAATTGATTACAGCCAAATCCTACACCAAAGATGCAGCGCAGCTAAATTTTCATGAGAAACTAAACCGCCTGCAGCAATTAGCGGACCTTAATACAAGAGCAGAAACAAATTGCCTCCATGTGTCACTCAACTTCGACATGACAGAGAACCTCACCAAAGAAAAGTTACAGTTAATCGCACAAGCTTATATGGAAGGAATAGGTTTCGGGAAGCAACCCTATTTGATCTATCATCATACCGATGCCGCCCACCAGCATATTCATATTGTCAGCACCAACATACAAAGAGATGGCAAACGTATCTCCATGCACAACCTCGGAAGGGTACTATCAGAAAAAACAAGAAAAGAAATTGAAGTAAACTTTAAGTTAGTAAAGGCAGGTGACAGGCAACAAAATTATTACCAGCCGTTAAAGCCAATCAATTTAGAAAAGGTACAGTACGGGAAGTCAGCAACAAAGCAAGCTATCAGCAATATTGTTAACCAGGTAGTAGTCCAGTACAAATTTGGGTCACTCGCTGAACTCAACGCAGTGCTGAAACTATACAATGTGATAGCAGACAGGGGCGGCGAAAATTCCCGCATGTTTGAGAAAGGAGGGTTGCAATATTTTTTGCTCGATGCCAAGGGGAATAAAATTGGTGTGCCGATAAAAGCCAGCAGTATCTACAATAAACCAACGCTAAAAGAACTGGAAAAAAAATTTGAAATTAATAAGGAGAAAAAGCAGCTCTTAAAGCAGCAGCTAAAAGAGAAATTGGATAGTGTCCTTTCAAAAGCTAAGAATAGAAATGAAATAACAAATGCTTTACTGCAATCAAAAATTGATATTCTCTGGCGAACGAATAAGGAGAACTTCCTTTACGGCGTGACCTATATTGATCATTACAGCAAGACAGTTTTTAACGGCAGTGAATTGGGAAAAGAGTATAGTGCTGCCGCGGTCAGAGAAATTTACAACAAGCAGGTGACAGAAGTGCGATCCGAACAAATTGCACCAGCGACCCGCATTTCAGAATTACCACAATCAATCACCGAATCAAACAAAGAAAACTTACTCGATGAATTAACCGGGCGGTCATCCACTTTTGACAACCAGTTACCTTATCAATTGAGAAAGAAACGAAAACGCAATCAACGAAAAATTTAAAACACATCCCCCTTAAGGGGGAGGAAGGAGGGGGCTATGCATACAGGAGAGAATGAACAGGGATTGAGGAAGATTGTAGACTTTACAAGATTGTCTGCCATCTTCATTTTATTGTTACATCTTTATTTTTATTGTTACCAGGCATTTGAATTGTGGGGCTGGACAGCGAATTTGTCCGACAATTTGTTAAAGAATATTCAGCGATCAGGATTATTCAACAACTTCAACCGGAGTAAATTACTTGCACTCGGGTTATTGGTCATTTCACTGATTGGTGCAAGGGGAAAGAAGACGGAGAATATACGATGGCAGACAATCGCAGCTTACATTTTGATTGGAGCAACTTTATACTTTGGCAGCCAGCTATTATTAAAATTTAATAGCGACATCGAAACGGTCACTTTAATTTATAGCGGCACAACAACTCTCGGCTTTATTTTAATATTGGCAGGAGGCAACCTCTTATCCCGGCTAATCAAACTAAAACTGAGTAAAGATATCTTCAACCAGCTCAATGAAACATTTCCGCAGGAGGAAAGATTATTGGAAAATGAATACTCCATTAATCTTCCCGCACAATATAATTTGAAAGGCAAAGTAAGAAAGTCATGGATCAATATTATCAATCCCTTCCGTTCCTTTTTAGTGATCGGCTCCCCTGGTTCCGGTAAATCATGGTTTGTGATTCAGCATGTCATCAAGCAGCATATTCAAAAAGGCTTTTGCATGTTCGTGTATGATTTCAAATTCGATGACCTTTCCCGCATTGCTTACAACCAATTGCTAAAAAACAAAAGTCGCTATAAAAAGGAACCACAATTTTATACGATCAACTTTGATGATCTTTCTATTACCCATCGTTGTAACCCGCTGGATCCTTCCACGATGTATGACATTACGGATGCAACAGAATCTTCACGGACTATTATGATGGGCCTGAACAGGGAATGGATTAAAAAGCAAGGAGATTTTTTTGTAGAATCACCCATCAACTTTGTGACAGCGGTTATCTGGTTCCTGAAAAAATATGAGCAAGGAAAATATTGTACGCTGCCGCATGTGATAGAATTGATGCAAGTAGATTATGAAAAATTATTCCCCGTGCTGAAAACCATTCCGGAGATTGAAGTATTGATTAATCCCTTTATTTCCGCCTACGAGAATGACGCCATGGAACAACTGGAGGGGCAGGTTGCCAGCGCCAAGATCGGGATGGCGAGATTATCCTCCCCGCAATTGTATTATGTGCTATCAGGGAATGATTTTACATTGGACATCAATAATCCCAATGAACCGAAAATAGTTTGCATGGGCAATAACCCGGCAAAGCAACAAATTTATGGAGCCGTACTTTCCTTATATATTTCAAGATTGATCAAACTCGTAAATAAAAAGGGTCAACAGAAATGCAGTTTGATCTTCGATGAATTTCCCACCATATATTTTAATGGTATTGATAGCCTGATTGCCACAGCACGATCCAATAAAGTAGCAACTACCTTAGCCGTGCAAGATTTTAGTCAGTTGAAAAAAGATTATGGTAGAGAACAAGCCGAAGTAATTATGAACATAGTGGGCAATGTGATCAGCGGACAGGTGACTGGTGATACTGCCAAACAATTATCGGAGCGGTTCGGTAAAATTATGCAGGACCGGGAATCAGTTTCTATTAACCGGACGGATACTTCGATCAGCAGGAGTAAGCAATTGGATTCAGCCGTACCACCTTCCAGGATCGCATCACTTTCAAGTGGTGAATTTGTAGGAATGGTTGCCGATGACCCGGATAATAAAATTGAGTTGAAAGTATTTCACTCAACTATTATTAATAATGTGCAGCAATTGAAGTTAGAGGAGAGTAATTACAAAAGTATTCCCGTTGTCAGAAAAATTACGGAGCAGGAAATTCAGGAAAATTATATGCAGATAAAACTGGATGTTCAACTACTGCTTGAAAGGGAAATGAACAATCTTCGGTCACTGAAGAAGAAACAGCTGAGCAAATGAATAGCAGTACTGTAAACCAAAAGTAGGAATTAGTACCTTTATCAAAAAAGCATATGGCTGCCACCTTTGATGAGTTGCTAAAATATTTTGATAAATATAAGATTGGTGAAAATCAGGCACCCTCTTTATTGATTCCCGGTGGTCAGCGTTATCCTATTGACTTACGGGAACAACTTCAGTATAATAAGCAGCTTGTATTAGTAGTGCATGAGTTCAAAAGAAAGGAGCCAGGAGATGTAGTAGGAATGGTACGAAATCAGATCATGGAAAATTTAAGGATTACTGAACTGGTTATAGTTCAGCCATATGATGATCTGGCTGAGATAGAGGCTGTACTGGATGGTTTTTCCAATTATTATGGGGAGGCTTTGGACAAGGAAAAGATAATAAGAAGAGTAAAAAAGTATCATAACGAGGAAACATACTTTTATCTCTTTGTTGCTGTGTTGGAATTGCCTTTCTTTAAGATTTAGCAACTATATCATGATTAAAGAAAAATATTTTTATTATCATGTTGGTAATGCGGTGCTCTCTTCGCATATTGATGCGGTACATGCCGCATCACCAAAGGCAGATAAATTTACTGGTGTTATTGCGGATTCTGTTATCAGAAATTGTAATGCATCTGGTATCATTGCAAGGGTGTCAAGAACATTAATGGATGTGAATCGTGCAAGAGAACTAAAAAATGCTCCTGCCATTGATCAGTATAGAAATATTATTCGCACTCTCTTGGATTCCAAGAAACTTCTTAATGAAAATGAAAAGCTAAAAAGACCTTACCTGCATTTAGCCTTACATGGCATGAGGGATGACCGTAAAGCAGATTTCATAATTGGAACTTGTTACGGGGAGTCTTGCTCAGATAATGTCGCAGGTTGGTTTTTACAAGAGCTAAAAAAAATATCAACAAGAATTAGAGTTGATGAGGTGTTTCCAGGCAATGAGTCGAAGGCATATCATCGTAACGGCGATCTACCAAATAATTATCCGGGCTATGGAAAATTGTTTAATACAATACAGATTGAGATTAACAGGACATGGAGGGCAAAGAAGCAAGCTTTACTTACTAAGTTCTTTTCGCAGGTTATTACTCAGTTCGACCATTCATTTACTTAGTTTCGTCAGACAGTGAAGTTTCTGCATATTCTGTAATTATGAAACGGTAAGTGTCCGCCCATTCAAATGAATAAATCCAGCTGTGCATAGTTCAGAAACACCAATACCCCATCCGGAAAACCGGACAGGGTGAAATTAATGTTGGTAGGATAGAATTAAGGATCTTTGCCCCTAATGGAACTGATGATTTTAGTTATTCTTGATACTACTGAATTACTGGCAAGCAAAGACAATACCCAACCTTGCATCAAATAAGCTAGCCAGATTAGTGTTGCGGTAGTAATAATGAACACGGTCAGCTTATACCAGATAGGTTCATTGGAATACTGGTGGCTGCTCCCCGGGGCATGGAAGTTTGAATTCCCTGAAGGAGAGGCTGGATTTGGAGACTTGTTTTCCACGATTTCTCTTTTTTTATTCTTCTTTCCCATTGTTTTCGGTTTTATATTATTTATTATACCAGACACGGTTAAAAAAAGAAACCGTTTTTGGATATATTTTTTAAATAGTGTGGTTTTTTATAAAATGTTTGTTGTTTTATATAAATATGCAGTTGAACCCCAAAAGCACTTTTTTTGAAGAAATATTTTCTAAATACTACTCACGGTTAACCATTCTGTTTCACCACACAGCTTGCGCCACTAAAAAAGTAGCTTCTTTAGTCCTTGCCTCTATATAGCTCACAGTGGTATCCCCGTTTTCACGGTTTTTCCCGCTTAAAAAACTGGAAATGTATAAACACAGTGTTCCGATGACCATTTTGGCCCGTTTCGCAAGTCCCAATAAAATTCTCTGGATTCTACCTTCACCGCAGGTAAAGCGGGAAATCTTTCTTAGAAAACCTCATTTAGTGAGATTTTTTCTTTAAAGCTTACTGGTATGATAGCCAGTCACTTGTACAATACTATAATAAGCCTTTTCGTTGAATCTACCAAGAGAAAAAGCTCAGCAGATTCACATTTTGGACAATATATACTAATTCTTTACTGACCCGTATTCACCGAGCAATTCATCCACCCCCTCCACAAACGGATCATACCAATCTGCTTTTTTCCTCGCCCAGTCCAGCCACTCAGCAGAGGCAGCACCCCGCTGTTCCACTTCAGCAATATACCTTCGCAACAACCCAACCTTTTCCCATCGTTCCGATTTAAAAAGCAGTTCCTTAAAATCATCCAACTCCTGCTGACGCCGTGCAGCAGCGTCAATAACCAATTGTTCTTTCCGGTAAATTTCATCCATATGCCGCCGGTGTTTTTCCTGTTCAAAAGTTAATTCATCACTGGCTGTTTCCAAACGGGCTATTATCGCTGGAATAAAATCCTCTAATGATTGCTTTCCATCTTTCCATTCCCGGCTGGTATAACCATCATACTTAAAATATAAAATATTGGTTGGCTCATAGTCCGGATAACTTTGTCCCGGAACCGTTACCCGTTTTGTTTTTTCACGAAAGACAATACGAAAACTTTGCCCTCTCACTTCGGCATACGTAAACCTGTTTCGTAAAATGATGTTACCGCCACGTCCTTTAATTCCTTTGATCAGCGTATCCATGAATAATAGGGAACGCTTTACATTTTTAGGAGTGACCCGTATATCAAGTCCATGCCGAGAACTAGAAACCATTCCCTGGTGAAAGGACGAATCTTTTTTTGTTAGCAGTTCTTTGGCAGTAACAATTAGTGCGTCAGGATAACGAAGTTGTTCAGGGACGGTTAACACCAACCGGGTATCATTTTTTATTTCGTTCGCTAAAATAGATGAATCACCTGCAACAGTATTATCATCCGTCCGCAAGAATAGAGTAATTGTATCCTCACCTGTATAATTTTCCGTCAAAGAAAAAACATTCACCTTCTTCCCAAACTGCAACTTCATCCAATGCCCAGCTTTTGGTACAGGAATATTCATTCGCACACAAATTTTCCGCAACCCATTGTCAGAGATATTGTATTTCTTTGATAAAGAAACAAGCGATGATGACCAGACCATGTTATATAATTCCTTACGTGTAAGTATTTCTTTGTCCATTTGATTAAATTTACTCATGAAGTAAAACTGAATGTAAATCTAGGCCCACCAAGTTTTCCGAAAAAAAGATTCATCGAATTGGCCGCATTGATCAGGTGGTGAGCGATTATTTTGAAAAAAATGTTTCTGTTAAAGAAGTGATGGCTAAAGACCGTATGCCATTATTCATTCAAAAAGGTATTTTTCTGAACGATTATAATAATGGACTCCAGATTAGGAAATTACTACGGGACTTGGATAGAGAAAATAAAATGAATTTATTAAAGTATGTTAAAGTAATTCGCAAAGACATCAATAGAAACTGGTATTTTAAAAAGTGAACTGAATCTCATTTCTTCGCTATGCACTAATTGAATCTTTTTCGAATAGCGGAAATAGAAGAAAATCAGGTAAGGCAAGTTATTACAGGTTATTAATCGGCTCCTGAAAATACATCAGGTCAATCCAGAATTTTATTTTATCAAAGCGAAATCCATACACGCTATGTCCTGCTGTGTCTTTATCTCCGTGCGTTAATAATCCGATCAACCTACCCCTTGTATCAATAATAGGACCACCACTACATCCTTTAAATCGTTTATGATCTGCGATTGGTGCGCCAAGGTCCATTTCAATAAAATGTTCACCGACTGATTTTATTGGAAGTCCCCAATAAATCTGTTCTTCAAATTTCAATTCACCAGTAGTGAAATCAGGTCTTATCCTACCATAAAAACTGCATAGTTCATTTGTATCAATCTGATAGTCGTCATCGACAATTAAGATTGTCTTTCCGCCTTCGTTAATATTTATTTCATCCAATCCATTTAGTTTAAGAACCCGGTGATGTTGAATGATATTATCAAGCAGCTCAATTTCCCTGAATGCTATATCCAGCTTATCACCACTTCTGTCGGGATTGGAAATGCAATATTCCAAATCCTCGGTATCAAGATCTTCTTCCAACTGTAATTGGGTCAGATACGAAAAATCGCCGAGGTAATATATCTCAGTCTTCCCATCCTTGACCCGTCCAGTAACAATACCAACACTTTGATCCTTAGAATCAGAAAAATGCGAAACGGTGCATATAAAATACCTTCCTTTATAACTTATGATGACACCAGACCCAATTGATAAAGGCGTGTAGTCAGTAAGATTGCTTCTTATAAGGTGTATACACGATGTAACTGTTAATTCGATTATACCCATAAAATGTTAGGAATTTTAGTTTTTGATATCTTCTTTCCGACGGGTTGCCCGAAGTTTTAGAAAGTCCCAGAAAAAATTGTTTTTCAATTGCCGCATATTCCAATCAGTTAGTTTTTTCGTATCAGCCAGAACTCTTTTATTTGTTACAATTTTTGCCCTGTCTGTCCAGCGGTAAAAGGAACGTAGTAAGGAGAGGGTAACATTTTCTCTGCTTTTCGATATTGTGGTTCCCTTTTGAAGAGACGAGAAATGAAGTCCCCAATAAATGTAGATACTCTCATAATCTGTTCCCTGACATTTCTCTATTCCCTTTTGCAGTGCTTCCAGTATAGTTCCATCAAATAAATTGCTATAGAAAGTTTCAGCTACTTCCGTAGCAACCCTGTTATCTACTTTCCATAGCGTTCCGATATAACCACGGACACCAACTGCCAGAAATGAATCTGCAATTCCTGACCAGGACCAACAGGAATTATTAAAGATAACTGGTGATGTATGATAACCCGCTACTGTTTGAATCATGGCCTGGTATGCAAAGTCGGAACATTTAATGGCACAGGAATCAGGGATAACATCTTTAGGTGTACGGTCTGGTATATAATTTTTGTCATTAAACATTTTATCCATTTCAATCTGCATATCAGCGAAGACATAATGGGGATAATGCTTATTCCTGAATTCTTCACTTCCCCATACAAGCCCATCAAACTTTCTCCATATCGTCTTACGATGCACTGGTATTAATTTGTCATCAGGATGGGGTGCAAAGCTTATTACTTCGTCATACTCTATAGTGTGGTCGTTACCATCACGATCTTTAAATGTTTCCGCCATTGCATATCCACCGACTTCTCCGCCATGACTGCATATATGAAGCAAGTCATACGGGAACTCTTTTACATGCATATCAATATTATAAACAGACGCATATTTTCCGATTAACTCACGCACATACATATTAGCCGCCTGCAAAGAATTGCTTACAAACTTTGTTTCTTCATTCCTGAATAATTGCGGTGAAAAAACTATTGCTGCTCCAATATTGTTTTTCTTTTCAAAAAGAAGATTATTAAACAGGAAAATGTCAGGCCTGTATAACAAATGAATATAAGTGCATGCTGTTGCATCGTGAATAATTAGAGAGTAGGGAAGTCCTTCTGTAAAGAAAGTTGCGAAACTGTATTCAGGAAAATAAATACCACCAATTCTTTTATGAACCTTCTCTGCTATTTCATGGTATCTTGCTTCAGCACCTTTTTTCCATTCCTGGATCAAAAAGCTTATTTCCTTTTCTTCTCTATCACCTAATGGCTCAACTATTTTAATATCCGCATCAACTGACAACGCATAGTTTACTGCAATGACGGTGGATGTAGCAGGTATGTTTTCGATAACAATGAGGCCACTTCTTTTATCGTCCGCAGGAGTAAGGGGATCTGCGGCATCTCCAATTTTCAATTTTGCATTTGTTTGTACGGCCTGGTAAAGGCCTTCCAGTATTTCTTCAGGTCTGCATGAAATATTTTTATCTTTATCATTACTAAATCCGGCAAGCGCAAAGTCAACATTATCTATTCCATCTATCTCAATGATATTATACTTACCAAATGATGTCAGATAACTTTTCTGTTCTTTTGATAATCCAGCAAAGATTAAATTTTCGCAGCCGCCATTTCTGCCTATACAATTAGCTATAATTACATTTGATTCATTTGCCCTTCCTCTTGTTATGATGTGTTCGTCAATGTGATCATTATCAACATCTGTTTTTTCAATCGTTACGGAAGGAAATTCAAACATAGGAAGGTATTGGCCGGGTTTGGAAAGATGGGATGAAATTACAGCAGCGAGAATGCGTTGATCTCTATCCACTATACAAACAAATTCCTTGCTTATGCCAGGCACATTATGGCTCATGTTTATTACAGATACTATTGGTGGTGAAGTAGTACTGATTAAAGTTCGTGCTAAAACCGCAAAATCCTATACAAGCCTCTATAGTTTCCTGTAAATCTTTCATTTATACCAATTATAAAAGCAGCATTTTTTTGTGGTTGATCGTCATAGGTATGTAAACAAGTGTTGGCTTTTCCTTACTTTAGCCCCACGGGTAACTGCTTACTGCTTTGCAAGAACTGGACAAATATACTGAAACAGACCTGCTACGACAGGTAGCCGAAGGCAACGGGGATGCCTTCCGAATTTTGTTTTTGCATTATGGCCCGATGCTCAAATCCTACCTGCTGAAACTATCCCGTTCGAAGGAAACTGCGGAAGATATTGTTCATGATGTTTTCCTGGAAATATGGAAGAACCGGGAGCAGCTCACCGAAATTGAACAGTTCAAACCATACCTTTTCCGGGCTGTCCATAACCGGGCACACCGGAGTTTTGAACGGCAAGCTAAAGAATCTCTCATTCTCCATGAACTCCGTAAAGAACAAGGTTTGGCGGTCGCTTTTGAGGGCGAAGACCGGATTATCAGCGAGGAAGTCCGGAACTTCATCCGGCAAACAGTTGATAAACTGACGTCACAACAAAAAAAGATATTCCTGCTGAGCCGCCATGAGGGACTGAACCACGCAGAAATTGCACAACGATTGGGCGTTAATTCCCAAACGGTCAGTAACCATCTTTCAGACGCTTTACGGTTCTTGCGGGACGAAATAAACAATTCTTACGGATCATACGCAGTGGCCATTCTCATCCTGCACGGGCTTTATTAAAAATAATTGACTTTTTTCCAGTAGTTGGACTTTCCCGGCGTGTCTCATATAAAGGGAACATTATTTTTTAATGAATTTATTGTCATGACTGCAGAACATATCAGCACCTTATTTTACCGGTATATGGATGGCAAAGCCACCGACGCTGAAAGTCTTGAACTATCAACACTGGCACTCATGACCGAGCATACGCTGTTGATTAAAGGTCTTGAACAAGCATACTGGGAAAAAATGAAGGAGAGTAAGGAGGAGCTGACGGAGGTGGAGGTTGAGGGGTTGCTGCAAAAGATCAATGTCACAAAACCCACCGTCGTCAGG
>Ga0138256_10001765_pt1 | contig 23299 bp, 20 predicted proteins | sample KNB2016incub_MG_FD_105486 | JGI IMG/M metagenome (GOLD analysis project Ga0138256, IMG submission 105486) | Active sludge microbial communities from wastewater in Klosterneuburg, Austria - KNB2014incub_MG | ecosystem: Engineered > WWTP > Activated sludge > Unclassified | place: Austria... | reverse complement strand
GGAAAAAAACTGGCGGTCCTGACCTTTGAGCCGCATCCCAAAAGGCTGTTCCGGCCTGATGAACCACCCGGACGCCTCACACCCCCTGCGGCCAAGGCATGGCGGCTGGAAGAGGCCGGGGTGGATATTTTATACGCGCTGAATTTCGACTGGGATTTCGCCAGCCAGAGCGCCGAGGATTTCGTCAAAAATATTCTCAAAGAAGGTCTGCAGGCGTCGCATGTCATCGTCGGCGAGGATTTCCGCTTCGGCCAGTTAAGAAAAGGCGAGGCGAAGGATATCGAGGCCGCAGGCATTCCCGTTACCTCCATCGGCGGCGTAGCCGATGAATCCGGTCAGATTTATTCCTCCAGCCTTATCCGCCGTGCGCTCAGGCAGGGCGAAATCGCCGAAGCGAACAAGATGCTCGGCTGGGAATGGGAAGTGCGTGGCCAAGTGGTGAAGGGCGACCAGCGCGGGCGCGAACTCGGTTTCCCGACCGCCAATTTCGCGCTCGGCGAAACGATCCACCCGGCTTACGGCGTTTATGCCGCGCGTGTGAATATTGAAGGCGAAAAGGAATGGCATGGCGCGGCGGTAAATATCGGTATTCGCCCGATGTTTGAAATTCCCGAGGCCGAGGTCGAAAGTTATATTTTCGATTTCAACCGCGAAATTTACGGCAGGACGCTGCGCGTACAACCTGTTAAACGTCTGCGCAGCGAGGCGAAATTCAATTCCGTGGATGAACTGAAAGCCCAGATGAAAGACGATTGCGAACAAGTGCAGAAAGTCCTGAAAATCTGATCATGGAAATTTTTCTCAACCTCGTCACCAATCTTTTCCCGCTTTACTTGTTGATCGGCGCAGGATTTCTCGTTGGCCGTTATGTCGGCCTCGACAAGCAGACAATGGCCAATCTCGTCATGTATCTTTGTATACCGGTTGTGGCGTTCGGTTTTGTTGCGGATCTTGAACTTAAGCCCGCTTATGCGCTGCTGCCTGTCATTACTTTTCTTATCCAGCTGGTGATCGGTTACGTGATGCTCCGCGTCGGAAAATCTGTCTATGGCGATGCACGCGCAAACCTGCTGGCCATGTGCACGGCAATGGGCAATTCCGGTTATTTTGGCCTGCCGCTTGTCCTGCTGTTGTTCGAGGACCGGTGGGTCGGCGTTTATATGTTCATGCTGCTCGGGTTTCTTTTGTACGAGGCCACGGTTGGCTATTACATCGCCGCGCGCGGCAAATTCACGGCGCGCGAAAGCCTGCTGAAGGTCGTAAAATTCCCATCCGTCTACGCGATCAGCGCCGGGCTGCTGATCAATTTCATGGATGTACCGTTGCCCGATCTTTTCAAAACCTACTGGACTTACTTCAAGGGCGCATATGTCATTCTCGGTATGCTGATTATCGGTGCGGCGCTTTCGAAATTGCAGCGCCTCGTCCTTGCGCCAAAATTTCTGTCGCTGGTTATGCTGGGCAAATTCGTGATCTGGCCGCTGATGGCTTATGGCTTCATCCTCGCCGACCGGGCGTATTTCCACATGTTCGAGGAGCCGGTCCTGATGCTGATTATGGTCGTCTCGCTCGTGCCCCCGGCGGCCAACATCGCCGCCTTCACCGCCCAGTTCGATATCGTTCCGGAAAAGGCCGCGACCACCATCATGCTCACCACCGTTTTTGCCCTGTTCTATATCCCGGCCATCCTGGTCCTGACCGGCATGCATTAACGTATTAGTTGCCCTTTGCGCCGGGCTGGCGTATAGTGCGGCCATGTTCATGAAGCGTGACATTATCCGAATTATAGTCCCGGCTCTTATCTAAAGAGGCCGGGTTTCCGGGTATTGTCTGGCTGCACTTGTTCTGACCCCCGAAAATTTGTATAAATTCAAAACCTTAATGCAAGGAACTGAAGTGCTATGAGCACCGATAACAAAGACCAGTACCGCGATACCGTTTTCCTCCCCAAAACGGATTTCCCTATGCGCGGCGAACTGCCGAAAAACGAGCCGGAAACAGTCAAAAAATGGGACGGAATGAGGCTTTACGACACGGTGCGTAAGCAATCAGCAGGTAAGCCTAAATGGGTCTTGCATGACGGGCCGCCCTACGCGAACGGCAACATCCATATCGGCCACGCAATGAACAAGATTTTGAAAGACGTCGTCGTCCGTTCCTGGCAGATGATGGGCTATGACAGCCCTTACGTCCCCGGCTGGGACTGCCACGGCCTGCCGATCGAATGGAAGATCGAGGAAAAATACCGCGAGGCGGGCAAGGACAAGGACGATGTCGATATCCTCCAGTTCCGCGACGAATGCCGCAAATTCGCAGCAGGCTGGGTCGAAACCCAGTCGAAACAATTCCAGCGCCTCGGCGTTGCTGGCGACTGGGATAACCCTTACCTCACCATGACCAATCACGCCGAAGCCTCCATCGTGCGCGAGATTCATAAGTTCGCATCCAACGGCGGCCTGTATCGCGGCGCGAAGCCGGTCATGTGGTCGACGGTTGAAAAAACAGCACTCGCCGAAGCCGAAGTCGAATACAAGGAACATAAATCCGTCACGGTTTGGGTGAAATTCCCGGTCGTGAAGGCGTCGAAGAAGGAACTGGAAGGCGCGAATTTCGTCATCTGGACGACCACGCCATGGACGCTGCCGTCCAATCGCGCCATCGGCTACGGCCCGGACATGGAATACGCGCTGTACGAAGTGAAATCAGTCGCCGAAGGCAGCAAGGCGAAAACCGGCGAGAAACTTCTGCTTTCGAAAAAACTTTCGGAGCAGGTCAAGAAAGACGCTAAAATTTCTGAACTTGCTGAACTTGCCTCGTTCAAGGGCAAAGATTTCGCGGGCACGATTACTAACCACCCTTTGAACGGCAAGGGCTATGATTTCGAAGTGCCGCTGCTCGCCGGCGATTTCGTCACCGAAGACACCGGTACCGGCTTCGTCCATATCGCGCCGAGCCACGGCGTTGACGACTTCAATCTCGGCCTCGCGAACGGCCTCGAGATGACCGACAATCTGGATGACGACGGCACGTTCCGCGGCCACATCCCGCTCTTTGCCGGCCTCGAGGTCTACACGCAGAAGGGCGAACTGGGTCAGGCCAATTTCGCGGTCATCAAGGAAATCGATATGGCCGGGCATTTGCTCGCCAAGGGTTCGATGCGCCATGAATACCCGCACAGCTGGCGCTCCAAGGCGCCGTTGATCTTCCGCGCCACGCCGCAATGGTTCATCGCGATGGACAGGGAATTCAGCGACGGCACGACATTGCGCCAGCGCGCCTTGAAAGCCATCGGCAACACGCAATGGGTGCCTGCTAAAGGAGAAATACGAATTCGGTCAATGATCGAGCAGCGCCCCGACTGGTGCATTTCGCGCCAACGCGCATGGGGCGTTCCCATCGCGCTGTTCGTGCACAAGGTCACCGGCAAGCCGATGATCGACGAAGATGTCTTCAAAAAAATTCAGGATACGTTCGAAGCAGAAGGCTCCGACTCGTGGTGGAAGCGCCCGGCGTCCTATTTCCTCGGCGGCGATTACGACACCGAGGATTACAACCAGGTGTTCGACATCGTCGATGTCTGGTTTGAATCCGGCTGCACGCATGCGTTCGTCGCCGAAGACCGCGAGGAATTGAGCAGCCCCGCCGACATGTATCTCGAAGGATCCGACCAGCATCGCGGCTGGTTCCATTCATCGCTCCTGGAATCTTGCGGCACGCGTGGGCATGCGCCGTACAAATCGGTGCTGACGCATGGCTTTGTGCTCGATGAAAAAGGCTACAAGATGTCGAAGTCGGAGGGCAATGTCACCGATCCGCTGAAGGTCATGGAGACTTATGGCGCGGACATTTTGCGCCTGTGGGTGATGACGTCGGATTACGCCGAAGACGTCCGCATCGGTCAGGACAGCCTCAAAAACATCGGCGATCTTTACCGCCGTATCAGGAATACGTTTAGATTTTTGCTGGGCGCGCTGGATGGTTTCACCGCGCAGGAAAAAATTTCTCTCGATGTCACCCCCGCGAAGGCGGGGGTCCATCCCGACGTTCCCGAACTGGAGCGTTACATGCTCCATCTTCTCTCTGAAATGGATGAATTTGTTCGGGGTTGCATCCAAAGCCACGATTACGGCCGCCTCGCCAACAAGCTCCACCATTTCTGCAATAATGAATTGTCAGCGTTCTATTTCGATATCCGCAAGGACCGTTTGTACTGCGACGCGGCTGAGTCATTCGAGCGCCGCGCCTGCCGCACCGTCATCGCGCATATTTTCGAATGCGTCACGTCATGGTTCGCGCCGCTCCTCTGCTTCACGGCGGAAGAAGCCTGGAGCTACCGCCCCAAAGGCGTGTTCGAGGATAGCGACAGCATCCACTTCCACGCATTCCCGCAGATTCCGAAAGATTGGAAAAACGATGCGCTGAAAGTGAAATGGGAAAATATTTCGAAAGTGCGTTCGGCTGTTCTCGCAACGCTGGAGCCGAAGCGTGCCGATAAAACGATTGGCTCGTCGCTCGAAGCGCACCCTGTGATCGAGGCGGCGGGCCTTGATGGAATTGACATGGCGGAAATCTGCATCACCTCGCAGGCGACTGTGGAAAATGCTGCAGAAACGAAAGTGACCTTTCAGAAAGCTGAAGGCGATAAATGCGGGCGCTGCTGGAAAGTGTTGCCGGAAGTTGGCGAGAACAAAGAGCATCCCACACTCTGCATCCGCTGCGCCGAGGCTGTGAAGCAGCAGAAGCAGAAAGCGGCATAATTAATGGTAACCATCACAGAAAAGCACGTTGAAGAACTTTATGAGCTTGCCAAGCAGGTTTATGCAGGTAAGACAAAAGTATCTGATGCGTTGGAAATAATGCATCAACAAGGCATGACTAAAGTTTCCGCAAACATTTATATCAATAACTTTAAGTTAATGATGAAGGGTAGAGGATATAAGCGTACATTAAATCTTTATGCTGTCGAATATTACCTCGAAAACATCTCAAAAGATTATGGATCTTCAGGCTTGAAATCAGCGGTGCAGTCGGTTGAGCTTCATATTAATTACTTTGGAAATTTTTCGAAAGGCAAAATGCCCGGTTTAAAAAACTTGTTAAATCATTACCGAAAAATTTCTGGCTCTGGAGAATGGGTTGCTTCTGGAAGTATATATCCTGATGAAATTGAAGATTCTAAAATATTTACAGAAGGCGCAAAAAAACAAAGATGGGTCAACGCGTATGAAAGAAATGCCGATGCGCGAAAAGAATGTATAAAAAAATATAATTATATTTGCGCAGTGTGTAATTTTGATTTTCGGGTTCGTTTTGGAGAAATAGGAAAAGAGTTTATTCACGTTCATCATCTTATTGAGCTTTCTGCCGTCGCCAAAGAATATCAAATTGATCCGATTAAGGATTTGCGACCGGTATGTCCTAACTGTCATGCTATGCTTCACCGTAAAAGACCTGCTTTCACTATTGAAGAACTCAAGAAAATTATAGAACTGCAAAAAGGAGAGACGGCGTAGCTCTACTCCGACTTACGATTCTGCCGGTGCAGCCAGTCCGTAATATGCGGCTGGCCGGTTTTCTTTTCGTATTTCTCGAAATATTGCTGGTGGTAATCCTCGCCGAGCCAGAACGTGCCGGCCTGCTCCAGCGTCGTCACAATCGGCTTGTCGTATTTTTTTGCCTTCGTTAAATCATCAATGGCGTCCTGCGCGATTTTTTTCTCGTCATCATTCGCATAGAAAATCGCCGAGCGGTATTGCGTGCCAACATCCGGGCCCTGGCGGTTTAACTCCGTCGGGTCATGCGCTTCTTTCAAGAAAAAATCCACCAACTTGCGGTAAGAAATTTTCTTCGGGTCGTAGGTGACTTCTACCGCTTCGGCATGGCCGCTCTTGCTGTCATGTGTGTCTTCGTATTTAGGGTTGTCCATGTGGCCGCCGATATAACCGACGCGCGTGAACAATACACCGTCCAGCCTGCGGTATTCGCTCTCGGTGCACCAGAAACAGCCGCCCGCGAAAATCGCGACCGGGTATCCTTCGGGTTTCGTCTCCATGAGATCCTTTCCATTTGCGGCCATCGCAGGTGACGCAAACAAAGCGATAAACATAAATAAAATCAGTATTTTTGCGGTTTTCAGCATGGCTATAAACTAACATAGTTCCGGGACTTCACAAGCCAAGGCGTATTGAATACGGGTGGCCCCCGCGTTACCCTTCAGTCATGAAGCATGGCTCCACCAATTTCGACGACCGCAGGCATGGGGCAAAACCCTCGCTGATTATCCTGCACTACACCGGCATGAAGAATGCCAAGGCAGCGCTGGAGCGTCTCTGTGATCCCGAGAGTAAGGTCAGCGCGCATTACGTCATCGAGGAGAGTGGGCGGCTTCATGCGCTGGTGGATGAAGACAAGCGCGCCTGGCACGCGGGCACGTCATACTGGGATGAGATCGTCGACGTGAACTCGCATTCCATCGGCATCGAGATCGTCAATCCGGGCCACGAGTTCGGTTATAAGGAATTTCCGGATAAGCAAATCGATGCAGTCATCGAGCTTTGCCTCGGCCTTATTCAGAAATACAAAATCAAATCCTGTAACGTGCTTGGTCATTCTGACATCGCGCCGCGCCGCAAGGAAGACCCGGGCGAGTTATTCCCTTGGGAGCGGCTGGCCGAGGAGTTTGTCGGGCTTTGGGCCTTTTCCCGGGAGATGGATTTCAATGCTGCCAAGGAACTGTTGAACGACAAAAAGATTTTTCACGAACACCTGAAGGCCTATGGTTATGACCCGAGAGCGCCGTTCGAGGAAGTTCTGAAGGCCTATCACCGGCATTTCTATCCGGAAAAATTCAAAGAGGACGAAGACCCGCTGAAAACGGACCTTCTCAGCGCCGCGCGGCTGGAAGCCTTGATCCGGTTGAAGAAAACCGTAAAGACTTGATATTTTTGGCGGTTTCCGCCATATTCCCCCGCATGTCAGAAGATCGGATGGCCGCTCCGCAAGGGGAGGAAAGTCCGGGCTTCATGGAAATACAGCGCCGGGTAACGCCCGGGCGGCGCAAGCCGACAGACAGTGCAACAGAAAGCAAACCGCCTGCTTGCAGGTAAGGGTGAAAGGGTGGGGTAAGAGCCCACCGCGTTCCTGGTAACAGGAACGGCACGGTAAACCTCGCTGGAAGCAAGACCAAATAGGGACTGCAGGTTATTGACTTAACAGGCGCATTTTCACGCCGCAGTCCGGGTAGGTCGCTCGAGGTGTCTGGTAACAGACATCCCAGATGAATGGCCGTCCCTCGCAAGAGGACAGAACCCGGCTTACAGATCGTCTGATGTATCTATGAAAGGCCGCTCGCGTAAACGGGCGGTCTTTCTTTATTTCAGGCCCGTTTTTTCCTTTTATTTCAACCATCAGGAGATAAGTCGCTGAGAGCGACAGTGGCTACGTTGACGCTCCATAAAAACCCATGCTATCCCATAAATATCCATGAACTTCCATCTCGAGGCGGATCAGGGGTAGTTTTTACATAAAGTGGAGAAAAAACTCCTCTCATGAAGGTTACGAATTCGGGCATGGCTTTGTTTCTTTCGACATATCTGAACAAGGTGGACAAGAAGGGCCGCGTTTCGGTCCCGGCGCAATTCCGCTCGGCGTTGGCGTCGGAAAATTTCCAGGGCGTTGTCGTGTTCCGCTCGAACCATCACGCCGCGCTTGAGGGTTTTTCATGGTCGTTCATGGAAGAGATCGGCCAGCGTTTGGATCATTTCGATTTATTTTCTGATTTGCAGGACGATCTCGCGACCGCAGTGTTCGGCGACAGTGTTCAGCTTCCATTCGACGGCGATGGCCGTATCGTGTTGCCGAAAGAGCTGATGGATTTCGCGCAGATCGAGGGAAGCGCGAATTTTGTCGGGCTCGGTAAAAAATTCCAGATCTGGAACCCGAAGACATTCAAAAAGCGCCGCGAGGATGCGCGCACGCAGGTTAAAGTGCAGGGCCTGACGATCCCGAAAGGCGGTGCGTGATGAGCCATGTTCCCGTCATGCTGAACGAAGTGCTCGCCCACCTGAAACCCGTAGACGACGAGGTTTATGTGGACGGCACGTTCGGCGCAGGCGGCTACACGCAGGCTTTTCTCGACGGCGCCGATTGCACGGTGATTGCCATTGACCGTGATCCATCCGCGCAGGAACGTGCAAAAACCCTGAAAGCGAAATATGGCGAGCGGCTGGTCTTCCTTCATGGTTGCTTCGGCGATGTGGAAGATCTGCTGAAAGGCGCGGGATTTGAAAAGGTCGATGGTTTCGTTCTCGATCTTGGCGTTTCCTCGATGCAGCTCGACCAGGCGGAACGTGGGTTCTCTTTCCGTTTCGACGGGCCGCTGGATATGCGCATGGATACAAGCGGTGGAAAAACAGCGGCGGATATCGTGAATTCGATGCCTGAACGTGAGCTGGCTGATTTAATTTATAAATATGGCGAGGAACGTCACTCGCGCCGTGTCGCAAAAACAATCATCGAGCGCCGCCGCGAGAAAAAATTTGAGACGACATCGGATCTGGCTGATGTTGTGCGTTCGGTCGTGCCGCGCAGCGGCGATGACATCGACCCGGCAACGCGCACCTTCCAGGCGTTGCGGATTGTCGTGAATGATGAGCTGGGCGAGCTGGAGCGCGCGCTCGGGGCAGCGGAAAAAATCCTTAATCCCGGTGGACGCGTGATTATTGTTTCGTTCCATTCGCTGGAAGATTCCATGGTCAAGGACTGCTTACGCGAGAAATCCGGCAATGCGCCGGGTGTTTCAAGGCATTCGCTCGTGCAGCCGGAAAAAACAGCGCCGGTTTTCGACATAAAATCAAAAAAATCCGTGCAGCCTTCGGAAGAAGAGGCCCGTGACAATCCACGTGCGCGCTCGGCGAAACTGCGCGCTGGGATAAGGAGGGAGGCATGAAAAAAATCCGCCTTCGCACGGTTTTCATTTACGCGCTGGCCGTGCTGGCCGGATCGATGCTGTTGCAAACGTCTCAAAACGTTCAGCAGAGCGAGGCTGAGCTTGCCGCCATCACAGCTGATGTTAACCACGAGAATGATTCCATACGTATCCTGAAAACCGAGTGGGCGTTCCTCAACAGCCCCGGCCGCCTCGAGACGCTGGCGCGGCAATATCTCAAGCTTTCCCCTCCCGACCCGGGCCATATCGCCAATGATGGCACGGAAATTCCCGCAAAAACCGAGCCGCCTGTGGAATCCCCCATGCAGGCGCAACCGGTTTCCTTCACGCCTGTTCCCTCCGCAAAACCCACCCCGCCGCCTATAAAAAATCCCCCTAAAGAAAAATCCCTCGACGATCTTCTGAAGCAAGTTTCAAAAGAGGGCAGCGAATGATTTTTCTAAAACAGGCGCGCCGCCATGCCATCAAGCTAATCGGCGAGAAAAGCTCCTCGCTTGACCTCGCGCGCGGGCGGCTTGTCCTGATGGGCGCATGTTTCATTTTCGCCTATATGTTTCTTGCAGCGCGCGCAGTAGATTTAATGGTCATTCAGGGAAAACCGGCGGCGTTGGTTGATAACGGCGTGGTGCAGGAAGAGGCGGCAGCTATAAGCGGTGTTACGCGTGCCGACATCACGGATCGCAACGGAGAATTGCTGGCGACCACGATCAAGACCGCCTCGCTCTATGCCGATCCGCATTTGATTTCCGACGCGGAGAAGGCGGCGGAAAATCTCGCGCGGATTTTTCCCGATCTCGAATATGGTGAGACGCTGCGCCGGTTTCAAAAAGGCGGGCGCTTCGTTCATTTGAAATACAGCCTGACGCCGCAGGAGCAGCATGAAGTACTGAAACTCGGCGAGCCGGGGTTGGCGTTTAAATACGAAGACCGCCGCGTTTATCCGCAAGGAGCGCTAACGTCGCATTTCGTTGGTTATGCAGGCACCGGGAGCGAGGGACTCGCCGGGATCGAGAAAAGCTTTAACCAACTGCTCTTGGAAGGCAAGCCGGTTGCGCTGACGCTCGATGTCAGGTTACAGCACGCCCTGCGCCGGGAGATGGACAAGGCGATCGATGATTTCCACGCGGCGGGCGGCGCGGGGATTATAATGAATGTGAATACAGGCGAAGTCCTCGCGGGGGTGTCGCTGCCGGATTTCGATCCCAATGGCGCAATTGATGAAACCAGCAGGAAAATGTTCAACAGGGTCAGTCTCGGGACGTATGAACTGGGGTCGGTTTTCAAGATTTTTTCAACCGCGGCGTTTCTTGAGACGCACAATGTCGGCATGAACGCCAGTTTCGATGCGCGCGAGCCGATCAAGCGCGGAAGATTCACGATCAATGACTACCACGCCGAGGATCGTATTCTGACGATTCCCGAAGTGTTCATGTATTCGTCAAATATCGGCGCGGCGATGATGGGACAGGCGGTCGGCACCGACAGGCTGAAGGATTTTTACGACGATCTTGGCCTGACCGAGAAAATGAATCTTGAAATTTCTGAGGTGGGCAAGCCGCAGGTGCCGCACCCATGGCGCGAGATTAACACTTTAACTGCATCATACGGCCACGGCATAGCGACGACACCTCTGCAAATGACGGCAGCAGTGTCCTCCATCGTCAATGGCGGTTATCTCGTGGCACCGCATCTTGTGCTCAATAAAAAGGCGGAGGAAAACGCGCAGGATGAATCGCTACGGGTGGTTTCGGCGCAGACCGTCCACCGCATGCGCCAGTTGTTGCGGCTTGTTGTAACCGAGGGCACCGGCGAGAAGGCCGATGTGCCGGGTTATCGCGTCGGCGGCAAGACGGGAACGGCGGAGCAGCAGAGCGGACGCGGCTACGACCAGTCACAGTTACTGTCATCTTTCGTTGGCGTGTTCCCGGTTGAGAAACCTGAATACGCGATATTTATCGTGATCGACGGGCCGAAGCCGACGAAGAAAAGTTTTGGATATGCAACAGGTGGCTGGGTTGGTGCGCCGGCAGTGGCGCGGGTTGTGGCCTCAATGGCCGCCATTCTTGGCATCAAGCCTGAAAAAGCGAACGAAGAAACAGATTTATCGGCATCGTTGAAACAATATGTGACGGTGAAGGGCCATGATTAAAATGGGCTTCGGCAAATTCGATGTGAAAAAGCTGGCGGGCCTGACGCAGGACAGCCGCGCTGTAAAACGTGGATTTCTTTTCGCGGCGCTGCCGGGATCGAAAATGGATGGGCGTAAATTTATCGAGGATGCCATTCGTAACGGCGCGAGCGCGATTTTAGCGCCGACCGGCGCGATGCTGCCGGGTGGCACGGATGACGTGGAATTGATCACAGATGATAATCCGCGCCGGAAACTGGCGCTGCTTGCGGCGGAATTCTACGGCAGCCAGCCGGGATTCATCGCCGCTGTCACCGGCACGAACGGCAAGACATCGACGGTGCATTTTGCACGCGACCTGTGGAAGCTGCGCGGCCTGAAGGCAGCCAGCATTGGCACGCTTGGTGTGCGTATGGGCGACACGGTGCGCTCCGGCTCGCTCACTACGCCCGACCCGGTTTCATTACAAGCAGAGTTGGCCGATCTCGCCGCGGTTAAGGTCACGCACCTTGTGATGGAAGCCTCCAGCATCGGCCTGCACCAGCATCGCCTCGACGGCGTACAGTTGAAAGCAGCGGCGTATACGAATTTGAGCTGGGACCACATCGATTACCACGCCGACATGGATAATTATTTCGAAGCAAAGGCGCGCTTGTTTGCAGAAGTTCTCGATAAATCCGGCACGGCCATATTGAACGCCGACACGCCGGAATTCGGCAAGCTGAAAAAGCTAACAGAGAATCACGGCTGCCATATGATTTCATACGGCCATGGCGGCGAAGATATAAAAATAATTTCCGCGCAGCCGACACCCGGCGGCAAGGAATTGAAACTCGAAGTCTTCGGCAAGCCTTACGAAGTGCAATTCCCCATCGTCGGCGCATTCCAGATGATGAATGCGCTCTGCGCCTTCGGTATCGTTATAGCTGAAGCGCCGGACGATCAGGAAGCCGTCGATTTTTATGCAAAGGCGCTTTCGAAACTGCAGGGCCCGCCGGGAAGATTGCAGCTCGTGCCCGGTCACGCAAAAGGCGCGGCAGTTTATGTCGATTACGCGCACACGCCGGACGCGCTGAAAAATGTTCTGGAAGCCCTGCGCCCGCACACAACCGGAAAACTGGTTTGCGTATTCGGCTGCGGCGGCGACCGTGACAGGTCAAAGCGCCCGGCCATGGGAGAGATCGCATCGAAGCTCGCAGACACAGTAATTGTCACCGATGACAACCCGCGCTCGGAAAATCCGGAAAGCATCAGGAAAGAAATTCTTAAAGCCGCCGCTGGCGCAAAAGAAATCGGCAATCGCCGCGAAGCAATTCAGGAAACTGTAAAAAATCTCGGCAAGGGGGATGTGCTGGTGATCGCCGGCAAAGGCCACGAGCAGGGACAGATTTTTGAAGACCACACTGAACCATTTGATGACGTCACAGAAGCCGCAAAGGCGATAAGGGAGTTGAAAGCATGATGAACGTTGATAACCGCTCTTTCTGGAGTTTCCTGAAGACGCCGACGGTGACCGTCAGTGTCAAAAGGCAACGCGAGGAGCCCTGCGCGGTGTTCCGGGTCAGGAACCTGATCGATCTCGGGGGCGGGCGGCAAACAGCCATGCTGGAGGGTTATCTGCCGGATCATGACGGCCGCAAAAACATTAAAAAGACCCGGTTGGCAATGCCGAGTAAAATCGGTAATCTCGACGTTGTTTATACGACAAAGACGATTACGCCGGTTTCCCACGTTTATCACGTGATTGGCCAGATTTTACGCAGTCCGGGCACGGACAAGATCGTGCCGGAGGTGTTGGCGCCGGGAGATTTCATCGTGTTCGTCAAAAAAGCGCGCCAGAAAATTGCAATCGAGGCGCTGCGGGTCATGCCAAGCGGAAAGACAGCTTATGCTTTATAATTTACTGACGCCCTTCGCCGACGAATTTCTTTTCTTCAACCTGTTCCGTTATCTCACGTTCAGAACCGGCGGCGCGATCATGACGGCGCTGGTAATCTGTTTTTTGATTGCGCCCGCGATGATCCGCTGGCTTAAGAAAAAACAAAAAGAGGGGCAGCCCATCAGAACCGACGGACCGCAAACGCATTTTGCCAAAGCGGGCACGCCGACTATGGGTGGTCTGATGATTTTGATTTCCGTTTCGATCTCGACACTTCTCTGGGCCGACCTGACGAATAATTTTGTCTGGTATGCGCTGCTGGTGATGGTGGGATACGGCTTGATCGGTTTCGGCGATGATTATTTAAAGCTGACCAAGAGAAATACGAAGGGCCTGCCGGGAAAACTGAAACTTCTTTTGCAATTCATCATCGGCCTCAGCGCTACGATCGGCATTATGGTGACGATGCCTGATACACTCAGCACTCATATCGCCATTCCTTTCTTCAAGGAGCTTTTTATTAATGTCGGCTGGTTTTTTGCGCCGTGGGCGCTGTTCGTGGTTGTAGGTTCATCCAATGCGGTGAATTTGACGGATGGCCTCGACGGTCTTGCGATTGTACCTGTGGCGATTGCTGCCGGGTGCTTCGGCCTGATCGCTTATCTCGTGGGCCGCGCTGATTTCGCGGAATATCTCAATGTTCCTTATGTGCCGGGAACTGGGGAACTGGCGGTCTTGTGCGGTGCGCTGATCGGTGGGGCGATGGGCTTCCTCTGGTATAACGCGCCGCCGGCAATGATTTTTATGGGCGATACGGGTTCGTTGGCGATGGGTGGTGTGCTCGGTACCATTGCTGTGATCACGAAGCACGAACTGGTGCTCGCGATTATCGGCGGCGTGTTCGTGCTCGAGACAGTCTCGGTGATTATTCAGGTTGTATCATTCAAACTGACGGGTAAGCGCGTCTTTGCCATGGCGCCCATCCATCACCATTTCGAAAAAAAGGGATGGTCAGAGCCTACGGTTGTTATCCGTTTCTGGATTATTGCTTTCATTCTCGCGCTGATCGGCCTGTCGACGCTAAAATTGCGATGAATAAATCATAATGAAAGAACTTGCCGCGTATCTGCAAACACTGAAAGGCCGCCCGATTGCGGTCTTCGGTCTTGCGCGCTCAGGCCTGTCGACTATACGGGCGCTGAAAAGCGTGGACGCAGAGATCATCGCCTGGGACGACGATGAAAAGGCGCAGGGCAAAGCCGCCGCGCTTGGCGCGACCATTGAGCAGCTTTACGAGGCGAATTTAAAACCATGCGCGTTTTTATTATTAGCACCCGGCGTGCCGCTTAATCACCCCGCGCCGCATTCCGTGGTAAAGGCTGCGAGGGTTGCAGGTACAGAGGTGATTTGCGATGTCGAGCTGTTTGCCCGCGTCTACGACAATATCCGCACGATCGGGGTTACTGGCACGAACGGAAAATCGACGACGACGGCGCTCATTCATCACATTATTAAAACAAGCGGACGACCGGCCGTGATGGGAGGCAATATCGGCGTGCCGGTGTTTGATCTTGAAATTAAAAACAAGCCATTCGTGGTGCTGGAGCTCTCGTCCTACCAGCTTGATCTGTGTCCGAAATTCCGTCCCGAAATTTCTGTGCTGCTGAACATTACGCCCGATCATATTGATCGCCACGGCAATCTTGATAATTACGCCGCAGCCAAAGCACGAATGTTTGAGGGACAGGGTGTGGCTATCATTAGCTCCGATGATGATCCTTCAAGCAAAATCATGAAGCAGCTCAAGGCTGCGGGCCATCGTCTCGTCATTCCATTTTCGGTGAAAGACGAGGTTGAAAAAATTAAAGACAATATGATGCTGAAGGGTGAACACAACCTGCAGAACGCAATTGCTGCTTATCATGCCTGCAGCGCGGCGGCATTGTCAGAAGAAGAGATTTTTGCTGGAATGCGGACTTTTCCCGGCCTGCCGCACCGCCAGTTCCCGGTGCGCACTATTAATAATGTTACATATATTAATGACAGCAAGGCGACGAACGCCGGGGCGGCATCGAAAGCATTGGCCAGCTACGACAATATTTACTGGATCGCCGGGGGCAGGCCGAAAGAGGGCGGGCTGAGCGGGCTTGAGAAGCTGGCGGGGCGCGTGCGGGAATCATTCCTGATCGGCGAAGCGATGGATGACTTCGCTGCGTGGATGCAAAAGAACAATGTTACGCATCATAAAAACAAAACGCTGGATGCAGCCGTGCGCGCGGCGCATGTGGCCGCGCAGAAAAATGCGCCTGCGACGGTTCTGCTGGCGCCTGCCTGCGCGTCGTTCGACCAGTTTTCGTCTTACGAGGAACGTGGCGATGTTTTTACAAATATTGTAAATGGCCTTGAGGAGAGTGCGGCGGCATGAGCATGTTCTCAAGAACGGATACGTCTTTCCTTGGCCGCTGGTGGTGGACGGTGGATCGCGGCCTGCTCGCGGCGTTTATCCTGCTGATTGTTTTCGGCATTGTGCTGGTCAGTACGGCGAGCCCGCCGGTCGCGGAAACACTTGGCCTCAATTCATACCATTTCCTCAAACGCCATCTCATGATGCTGCTGCCTGCGCTTGGCTTGCTGATGGGTATTTCTATGCTCAGTCCGCGCATGATCTGGCGCGCGGCAAGTATTCTATTCATTGCCAGTCTTGCGGCTATGATCGTCGTGCTGTTTCACGGGGTGGAGATCAAGGGCGCGCAGCGCTGGATTCATCTGTTTGGTTTTTCGCTACAGCCCAGCGAGCTCGCGAAGCCGTCTTTCGCCATTGTCGCGGCATGGTTCATGTCGCGGCAGAAGGAGAACGCGAAATTCCCGGGCAACCTTATCGCGGCAGGCCTTTGCTTCCTGACGGTGGGATTATTGATGCTGCAGCCCGATCTCGGTATGACGATTGTTGTTACCTGCATCTGGGCGTCGCAGATTTTCCTCGCCGGTTTTCGCTTCCGCATCCTCGCGATTTTTAGCGCTATCGGCGCGGCATGCTTGGGATGCGCTTATCTCTTCTTCGAACACGTGCGTTACCGCGTCGATAGATTCTTCAAACCAGAAAGCGGCGACAACTATCAAGTGGATCGCTCGCTGGAAGCCTTCCAGAACGGCGGCATCGCAGGCACCGGCCCGGGACAGGGTACGGTCAAAAGCGGTTTACCAGATGCACACGCCGATTTTATTTTTTCCGTCGCGGGCGAGGAAATGGGATTGTGGTTCGTATTGATCATCATAGCGGTTTTCGGATTTATCATGTGGCGCGGTCTTAACCGCCTGACGACCAGTGACAATATGTTCGCGGTGCTGGCGGTCGGCGGTTTGCTGACGATGTTCGGTTTGCAGGCGCTGGTGCATATGGGCTCGGCGATGAATATTCTGCCAGCGAAAGGCATGACTCTGCCTTTCATCAGTTACGGCGGCTCGTCCATTCTCTCGCTCGGATTTTCAATGGGCGCGGTGCTTGCATTGACACGTCGTCAGGCGCGGGGCAGCGTCGCGCGTGCAGGCATGTCATCAAAAGCGCGTGTTCTGGAGGCAGGGAACCAGCCATGAAACAGGATAATCTCATTCTTCTCAGCAGTGGCGGCACGGGTGGGCATATGACGCCCGCGCAGGCGCTTGCGGAAGACCTTCGATCGCGGGGGTTCCGCATCGAACTGGCTACAGATGAGCGCGGCATGAAATACCAGCATATGTTCGGTGAAATTCCCGCGCATGTCCTGCGCTCCGGTACGTTCGGGGCGGGCGCGATGGGCAAGATCAAGGGTGCGGCCAATCTCGGTATGGGGTTCGGGCAGGCGCTGATGCTGATTATGAAACTGAAACCGAAACTGGTGGTCGGTTTCGGCGGCTATCCATCTGTCCCGGCGGTTTATGCCGCGCAGAAAATGGGCGTGCCAACAATTATCCATGAGCAGAACGCCATCATCGGTAATGCGAATGCATTCCTTGCGCGCAAGGCGGCGCGCATCGCGCTCTCGCTGCCCGTGGTTCAGGGGTTGGATGACAGCGAACGCATGCGCTCGGTTGTCACCGGCAACCCGGTACGTCCCGACATCGCGGCGCTCTACACCCAGCCTTATCCCAATCTCGGTCACGAAACGCCGCTCAGGATATTTGTCATGGGCGGATCGCTGGGCGCAAAAGTATTCAGCGATATCGTGCCGCAGACTCTGGCAAAACTTTCAGCCGAATACCGTCAACGTCTATATGTCGTGCAGCAATGCCGGAATGACGATCTTGAATCCGTGCGCCGGACATACGAAGTTGCGGGCATCAAGTGCGATCTGAGGTCATTCTTCGACGATGTGGCTGGGGAATTGTCCAAAGCCCACCTTATTATAGGCCGCTCGGGCGCCAGCACGGTGGCCGAAGTCACCACGGCGGGCCGCCCGGCAATTTTCGTGCCGTATCCACATCATAAGGACCAGCAGCAGAAAATGAATGCCGAAACCGTGGCCGATGCAGGCGGGGCTTGGGTCATGGCAGAGGGCGGTTTCACCACCGAGGCCCTGCTTGCAAGAATCGAGACTTTCCTGCAAAATCCCTCCATTCTCTTCCGGGCGGCCGAAAAATCGAGAAGCTGCGGGAAACCGGACGCCGCGCGCAAGCTCGGCAACCTGGTCACCGCGATGGTGAGTGGCTGGGGGGATTGATCCCTTTAATCGTTAAAGTGCAATAATTGTCATGCCCGCGCAGGCGGGCATCCGGCAATTTAAGAGATTTGAGATTTTTATCCATAATGCTATATTCCGGCGATGGATAAAAAACAGCACATTCTGAGCGAAATCAAAAGAACCGCTGAAAAAAATGGTGGCAAGCCTTTAGGAATGGGCCAATTCTTTCAGGCTACCGGCATCAAGCGAGATGATTGGTTGGGAAAAGCTTGGAATGATTGGAATCGTTGGAGCGATGTTCAGGCAGAAGCTGGTTATACGCCCAATCAATTTCAAGGAGCGTATGGCCAAGATATTCTTATTGAAAAACTTATTACATTCATCAGAACATTAGGCCATTTTCCTATGAAGGTGGAATTCAAACGAGAATCTGCTCGTAATGAACATTTTCCCGATTACGCTACCTTCGCTAAAAACCTCGGCAAAAAAAAGAGCATGATAGAGGCGGTAAAGAATTTTTGTCGTCAAACTCCTGACGAGTACCAAGACATATTAGAAATTTGTGAGCCTCTAATAACAGGGCATACCACTTCAGTAGAAGAGGATGTTGAGGATTTTAGGGATCAGGAAGATTTTGGTTTTGTTTATCTTATGAAATCAGGAAAGAATTATAAAATTGGGTGTACTAAGGCACTTGATCGGCGCCAGTACGAGATTGGCATACAATTGCCTGAAAAAATTGAACCTATTCATAGCATACGCACAGATGATCCGAGTGGAATAGAAACTTACTGGCATAACAGATTCAAAGATAAACATCTCAATGGTGAGTGGTTTAATCTTACAGCTTTGGATGTTCGGGTTTTCAAAAAGCGCAAATTTATGTAACTTTGCCGGACCCCCGCCTTCGCGGGGGTGACAGTAAAGGAATTTTAGAGGCAATAAGGAATCTCCATGAAGGGCTTGCCCGAAGACATCGGCACATTGCATTTCGTCGGCATCGGCGGCATCGGCATGAGCGGGATTGCCGAGATTTTATCCGTGCTTGGTTACGCGGTGCAGGGGTCGGATCTATCCGAGAGCGCAAATGTTAAAAGATTAAAAGAGCGCGGCATTAAAATTTTCATCGGCCATGACGCGAAGAATATCGGCGACGTCACCGCCGTGGTGATTTCCTCCGCCGTAAAAAACGACAATCCAGAATTGAAGGCTGCGCGCGCAAAAAATATTCCCATCGTGCGCCGCGCCGAGATGCTGGCGGAACTGATGAGATTGAAATCAGCGGTCGCGGTGGCGGGCACGCACGGAAAAACGACGACGACATCGATGGTCGGCCAGATGATGGAAATCGCAGGGTTCGATCCGACCGTCATCAATGGCGGCATCGTTAATGCCTACGGCAACAACATCCGCCTCGGCAAAAGCGAGTGGATGGTGGTGGAGGCCGACGAGAGCGACGGTACCTTCACACATTTGCCGGCGACGGTTGCGGTGGTGACGAACATCGACCCCGAACACCTTGACCATTACGGTGATTTCGAGAAGGTGAAGGAAGCCTACCGCCAGTTCATTCATAACATTCCCTTCTATGGTTATGCGGTTTTGTGCATGGACCACCCGGAAGTGCAGGCGCTCATTCCCACGATCCAGGACCGTAAAGTGATTACATACGGTTTCAACCCGCAAGCCGATGTGCACGCGTCGAATATCCGCAGCGGTGCGAATGGAAGTTTATTCGATGTGACCTTTGCGCCAAGGCTGAACAAAAATAAGGAATTGGTTCTGAAGGATGTGCATCTGCCGATGCCGGGACATCATAATGTGCAGAATTCGCTCGTTGCGCTGGCGATTGCCTGCGAGATGCAGGTGGCGCCGCCGGTGATGAAAAAAGCGTTGGCCGGGTTTACGGGCGTCAAACGCCGTTTCACGAAAACCGGCGAGGCGGCGGGCGTGACGGTGATTGACGATTACGCGCATCACCCGGTGGAAATTGAAACGGTTTTAAAAACCGCGCGTATGATGGTGGCGGAAAATGGCGGGCGCGTGATCGCCGTCATGCAGCCGCACAGATTTACGAGGCTCCATGATTTGTTCGAGGATTTCTGCACCTGTTTTAATGAAGCGGACAGCGTGATCGTCGCCGATGTGTATACGGCGGGCGAGCAGCCGATTGACGGCGCGAGCCGGGATTCGCTGATTGAAGGCATTAGAAAACACGGCCACCGTCATGTGTTGCCGCTTTCCGGCAAGGAAGAGCTCGCGCGGCGCGTGGCGTCAATGGCGCAGCCGGGCGATTACGTGATTTGTTTAGGGGCGGGGGATATCACCTATTGGGCCTACGCGCTCCCCGGCGAGCTTGAGCCGCTTTTCGCTCGTTCCAAAGGCAACGCGGCGTAATGAGAATTTTTTTTCTATGGCTATTTGGAATATTGTTTGGTGTTCCTTGTTTAATGATTGCCGGATTTTTTCTTTCCATTATAATTTCAGAACTAACGAATAGTTTTTGGAATAAAACGAACGAAAAATTTAAATCTTCCTCAAAAGTGTATCTGGCCGAAGTTACAAATTATGATTGGGATACAGTTTGTATTTTATCCCCTTATTCAGATCCTGAGGAAATCATTAAGAATTCGCAATCTTATTTAGGGGATTTTGAAAATAAATTGCCTAATGTGGATGATGATGGATTGTGGGCTTTTGCTTTCATAAAAAATAAAATAGTTATAAAAATTGAGAAGAAAGGCTTAAGGCCACATTTAAAGAGTGGGTATAAAAACGATTGCACTCTTAAAGAAAACGCCAATTTCACACTCGATGGTGAATATGCAGTCATCAATGATGAATAAAGAGCAGATGCTTGGTCAGGTTCTTGAAAATTTTCCCCTCGGCAAAGAAAGCTGGTTCGGCTGCGGCGGCAATGCGGACCAGTTGTTGCGCCCGGCTCACGCCGATGAACTCGCGCAATTTTTGAAAGAGCATGACGGTGAAGTGACCGTGCTCGGCGGGCTCGCCAACACCATCATCCGCGACGGCGGCATTCGCGGCTTGACCATCCAGCTCGGCAAGGAATTTTCGGAGATTAAAGTCCTTGGCGATTATATCGAGGCGGGCGCGGGCGCGCTGAACGGATCGGTTGCAGCGGCGGCGGTGAAAGCAGGCATCGGCGGGCTGGAATTTTTATCGGGCATCCCGGGATGCGTCGGCGGCGCGCTGCGCATGAATGCTGGCGCATACGGCACGGAAGTGAAGGATGTTTTAACCGGAATCAACGCCGTGACGCGGCAGGGTGAGATCAAAAAATTTGTGCCGGAAGATTTGCACATGACCTATCGCCACACCGACCCGCCAAAAGGCGCGGTTTTTACGAGCGCGATTTTCAAGGGCAGGCGTGAGGATTATGAAACCGTCAAGGCGCGGATGAATGAAATTAAAACCAAGCGCAACGAGACGCAGCCTATTCGCGAGAAAACCGGCGGCTCGACTTTTGCCAATCCGTCCGGCGAATTGAAGGCATGGCAAATCGTACAGAAAGTCGGCGGTCACGAATTGAAGATCGGCGGGGCACAGATGTCGCCGATGCATTCGAATTTTATGATTAATACGGGCGATGCTACTGCAGCCGATTTAGAGAATCTCGGCGAGGAAATTCGCCGCCGCGCAAAGGAACAGCTTGGCATCAACCTGCGCTGGGAAATTAATATTGTTGGGGAGCGCTAGATCTTCAGTTTCCGCTCATAAAGATCCGGCAAATCATTTTCAATTAAAATCACGTCGCCGTCCTTGCGGTTTTGATCAAGCCACGCATTCGCCTGCTGGAACGTATCGACTTCGATGAAGGTCTTCGTGCTGCCGGTCGCCCGCGCGCCCTCCATGAAGGTCGGGATGCGCTTGCCCTGCACGATGATAATGACGTCGCAGATTTCACCAGCCTTCTTGCCAATTTTTTCATGCTCTTCAGCGTGTGCCTCACCGAGCTCGACCATGCCGGGCGTGATGAGGATTTTGCGGCCCTGCCGTCCGAGCACGGGCAGGAGGTCGAGCGCCGAGGCGAAGCCGACAGGGTTGGAGTTGAAGGCGTCGTCGATGAGCGTCGTGCCGTCGCCGGGTCTTTTGACTTCAAGGCGGTGCGTGATCTGCGGCACGGATTTGAGCGCGGTGACGGCGTTTTCGGCGGGAATACCCAAGGTGACGGCGGCAGTAAAGGCCAGCGCCATGTTCTGCGCGTGGTGCAGGCCGTAAAGCGGCGCCTCCAGTCTGTAACTATCGCCGTTCCAGCGGATAAAAACCCGCAGGCCCTCGGGCAATTGTTCGGCGCGCTCAATGATCGCATCGCTTACCGGCGTTTCGCCGACGATGATGAAGCTGCTGCGGTTCTCGCGGGTTTTAATTTTCGCGTATTCGATATCGAGCGGTTTTTCGTGCGTGATAATTTTGCCTTTTTTATCGAGCACGGCTTGAGCCAGTTCGAATTTTGCCTTGGCAACTGTTTCAATGGTTTTGAAGCGCTCGTAATGCGCATGGCCGACGGCGGTGATAATGCCCATGTCTGGCGGTGCAAGGCGACAAAGGCGTTCGATCGATCCGGGACCGTAAGCGCCCATCTCGACGACAAAGAATTTATGATTGTCCTCGAGCTGTTCGCGGATGATGCGTGTCACGCCCATGGGGCTATTGACGCTGCCCGGTGTAATGAGCGTCGGCGCGTGGGTTTTCAGGATATGGCCGAGGATATGTTTAACCGATGTTTTGCCGAACGAGCCGGTAATACCCACCGTGACGGGCTTGAGATCGACGAGTTTCCGGTGCGCCTGATCCCAGTATTTTTTCTGGACGTGATTCTCATAAGGCGTGAGTGCGAGATTGGCGACCAGCATGACGAACGGGATGAGTTGCACGTTCAAAATCCAGAAGAACGGGAAGTAAAAGACGAGGAACCATGTCGCCATCAGGGCGGAAAGCACAACCGTCAGGAACAGAATACGCTGTGCGCGCGGCGTGAGGACAAGTTTCTTTTTCGCGGCATGACGCGGATCGTCCTCAAGGACGGCGGCGGCGGCAAAGGCTATGAAAAACAGGAAAATGTACCAGGGCGAGGGAAACAGCAGCCAGAAAGCGTCGATGATGAGAAGGACGAGCGTAAAGCGCGTGTCGATGGCGCCACTACGCGCCATCCAGCGCAGGAACCGCCCGCTGTCATATTCCTCCTGCTGGTAGATATGGAGATAAGTCGATGTGCGCTTCGTCGCGAAGGCAAGCCATGCGGCATAAACCAAAAGAAGGCCGAGTGTGCTAGCGAATACGGGCATCTATTCTCTCCATGAATTGCTTGAGTAAAGGCGCGACCTGGTGGCGTCCTTCGCCGAGGACGCTGTAGTGGTCCTGCCCGGGAAGAATGGTCAGTTCAGCGCCGGGGATGAGTTTCTGCAGTCTCTGTCCGATTTCGGGAGGGGTTTCGGTGTCGTTCATGCCGTACACTAATGCTGTGGGGCAGGAAACGGTTCGCGCCACATCTGATAAATCCTCGCCAATGGTTTTGACAAGGATGGAGCGCAGCGCCCCGGCATTTTTATAATCCGTGCTGCCGAATTTGGAGCGGAGCCAGTCTTCGGACAGGCCGAGAGGAATAAATTTCTTCAAAACTTTAAAAACGAGAGTGCGCGTTTTGAAATAAATGTCCTGCCATAACG
>Ga0138256_10001764_pt1 | contig 23309 bp, 22 predicted proteins | sample KNB2016incub_MG_FD_105486 | JGI IMG/M metagenome (GOLD analysis project Ga0138256, IMG submission 105486) | Active sludge microbial communities from wastewater in Klosterneuburg, Austria - KNB2014incub_MG | ecosystem: Engineered > WWTP > Activated sludge > Unclassified | place: Austria... | reverse complement strand
CGTCGGGCGTCAGCGCATGGTCGACGCGCTCGACGTCCTGCTCGATGATCGGCCCCTCGTCGAGGTCGGCCGTCACGTAGTGCGCCGTGGCGCCGATCAGCTTGACACCGCGCTCGTGCGCCTGCGCATAGGGCCGCGCGCCCTTGAAGCTCGGCAGGAAGCTGTGGTGGATATTGATCGCGCGCCCACGCAGCGCGGCGCAGAACTCGGGGCTCAGGATCTGCATGTAGCGCGCCAGCACGACGAGCTCGACGCCCTCGGCCTCGACCAGCGCCTCGACGCGGCGCTCCTGCTCGCGCTTCTCGGCCGGCGCCGCGATCGGCCAGTGGTGGAACGGCACGCCGTAGCTCGCCGCCAGGCCCTCGAAGTCGCGGTGGTTCGACACGATCGCGGCGACCTCGGCGCGCAACTGTCCCGAGCCGACGCGAAACAAGAGGTCGTTGAGGCAGTGGCCGTGGCGGCTGACCATCAGCAGCACGCGCGGCCTGCGCGCCAGCGCGTGGAAGCGCGCCGCCATGCCGAACCGCACCGCGACGCCGTCGAAGCGCTGCTGCAGCAGCGCCGTGTCGGCCAGCGCGGGCGGCGCCTCGAAGTGCACGCGCATGAAGAACAGGCCCGTGCCGTCGTCGCTCTGCACGTCGCCGAACTGTTGCGAGTCGAGGATGTTGCAGCCCGATTCGAACAGCCAGCCCGAGACGGCGTGCACGATGCCCTTGGCGTCGCGGCACGACAGCGTGAGGACGAACTCGGGCGCGGGACTGCTCATGAGGCGACGATTGTACGAAGCGCTTCGGCACCGTTGCGCCGGGCTGCCTAGAATCGCGCCACCCCACCGGCACCGCGATGAGCGCTTCCGCCCCCGCCGACCGAGCCCGGCGCAGCAACGAACTCGCCGCGCTGCTCGCGCGCGTCGCGCTCGGCGACCGCGCGGCATTCCGTACGCTCTACGACGCCACCAGCGCGCATCTGTTCGGCGTCGTGCTGCGTATCCACCGGAACCGGGCCGAGGCCGAAGAGGTGCTGCAGGAGGTGTACGTCAACGTCTGGCGCGCCGCGCGCAGCTACGACGCCGCGCTCGGCCAGCCGCTGACCTGGCTCACGCACATCGCGCGCCACCGCGCGATCGACCGGCTGCGGCGCGGCGCGGGCGAGCCGCGCACAGTCAGCACGGCCCTCGCGGGCAACGACGACGACGAACACGACATGCTGCAGGACATCGCCTCCGAAGACGCCGGCCCGCTGGAGCTGCTCGGCCGCGCCGCCGAAGCGCGCGCGCTGCAGCGCTGCATCGGCGGGCTGAGCCGCGAGCAACGGCTGAGTCTCGCGCTCGCCTACTACCAGGGCCTGTCGCACGCCGAGGTGGCCGCGCACCTGAAGCAGCCGCTCGGTTCGGTCAAGAGCTGGGTGCGGCGTGGGCTGCAGGCGTTGAAGGCCTGCCTCGAGAGCCTCGGTGTGGCTGCGCCGCAGCCGGATATCTGACATGGACTACGGCCGTCCGCGCCTCGCCGACCGCCTCGCTGCCGAGTACGTGCTCGGCACGCTGCGCGGGCCGGCGCGCCGCCGCTTCGAGACGCTGCTCGGCGCGCACCCCGCGCTGCGTGCGGCGGTGCGCGACTGGCAGGCGCGGCTCGAGCCGATGGCCGAGTCGGTGGCGCCGGTGGCGCCGTCGCCGGGCGTGTGGTCGGGCATCGAACGCACGCTGTTCACTGCGCGCGAATCGCGGCCGCCCACGGCCGAGCCGCCGGTATGGTGGCGGCGCCTTGGCTGGTGGCAGGGAGCGGCAGGCGTCGCGACGGCGGCTGCCATCACGCTCGGCGTGCTCGTCGGCCAGCCGCCACCCGCTCAGCCGCCGATCGTGATCGTGATGAACGCGAGCAGCGACGCCGGCGGGCTGCAGGCGGCGAGCTTCGTCGCCAGCGTCGCCGCCGACGGCCGCTCGCTGGTGCTCAAGCCGCTCGGCGCCGTGCCGCTGGCGGCCGGCCGCGCCCTCGAGCTGTGGGCGGTGCCGGGTGCGGGCGCGCCGCGTTCGCTCGGCCTGGTGTCGCCCGACGCGGCGACGACGGTGTTGCGCGCGCGCCTGCTCGACGGCACGGCGGCGTTCGCCGTCAGCGTCGAGCCCGCCGGCGGTTCGCCGACCGGCGCGCCGACCGGGCCGATCGTCTCGGTCGGCAAGCTGCAGAGCTGAACGCGCACGCGTCGCGTCGCGCGCGACGCTGCATCCGTTTCGCGGTCGCATCCGTATGGGTGTGTCACGTCGCGGCGATCGATCGCGGCGCAACCCTCGCTCACAAGGAGACGCGATGAACACCCTCACCACTCCCCGTTCCCTTTCGTTGCCGCGCCGCGACTTGCTCAAGGGCGCCGGCGCGCTGTCGGCCGGCACCGTGCTGATGCTGGCCGGTGCCGGCTCGCGTGCGCAGTCCGCCGGCGCCGAAGGCGACGTCACGATCCTCAACGTCGCGCTGGTGCTGGAGCACGAGGCGATCGCGGCCTACCAGCTCGGCGCCACCAGCGGCCTGCTGCAAAAGCCCGTGCTCGACACGGCCGTGCGTTTCCAGGCCGACCACAAGGTGCATCGCGACGCCCTCGTCGCGACGATCCGCAAGCTCGGCGGCAAGCCGGCCGAGGAGCTGCCGGCCGAGAAGTACACGAACAGCCTCGGCGCGGCGTCGCTGAAGAACCAGGCCGACGTGCTGCAGCTCGCGGCGCGCCTCGAGCTCGGCGCGACCAACGCCTACCTGTCCGTGATCCCGTCGTTCCGCGACGGCCAGCTCGCCAAGGTCGCCGGCCGGCTTGCCGCCGACGAGACGCTGCACTGGACGCTGCTCAACAGCGCGCTCGGTCGCCCGCTGCCGGCTGGCGCGCTGTCGTTTGGCGCATGAACCTCGCGTCCCACTTCCATCAAGGAGTCAAGATGAACAAGTCGTACACGATGCTCGTGCCGACACTGCTGATGTCGGCCTGCGCAATGACGTCGATGGCCATGAAGCCGGCGAGGGTCGACAACATGGCGCTGCCCGAGGCGGTGCGTGTGCCGGGCGGCGAGATGCAGAAGATGTGGACCGTCGGCGTCGGCGAGATCACCTACGAATGCCGGGAGAAGGCGGCGATGGCCGGCCAGTTCGAATGGGCCTTCGTCGCGCCGACGGCGGCGCTGAAGGACGCGCAGGGCCGCGTCGTCGGCAAGTACTACGGCGGCCCGACGTGGGAGGCGGGCGACGGCTCGAAGGTGACCGGCAAGCAGGTCGCGGTGGCGCCCGGCGCGGCCGGCAGCATCCCGCTGCAGCTCGTGAAGGCCGAGCCGGCGACGGGCATGGGCGCGATGCAGGGCACGACCTGGATCCAGCGCGTGAACACGCAGGGCGGCATGGCGCCGATGGCCGCCTGCGGCGCGGGCAACCGCGGTGCGCGCCAGCAGGTGGCCTATCAGGCCGACTACGTGTTCTACGGGCGCTGAAGAAGAAGCCGCGACTCGCGCGCCGGCCGCGAGGCGGTGAGAATCGGCGCCTAGGGATGTACGGCCGGCGCGCCTTTCGTCTACTGTGCGCGCACGCGATACGGCGACGGAGGGAATTGCGATGGACAGCGCAGATGCGATTGCCGTCCCTGACATTCGGCCCGCGCGCTGGGGCGGCGGCATCAAGCTCCCGCCGTGGCTGGCCGGCCTGATCGCCCCCGAGCGCAGCCACGGCGCAGGCTGGCTCGCCGTCGCGTCGGTCGGTGTCGCGCTGGCGCTGCTGCTGCTGCAGTCCACGCTCTACGTGCCGACGGGCTGGGGCGTCGAGGACTTCCTCGGCTGGGTCGACATGGGGCCGCGCGGTCCGGTGCAGGCCATCGTCGCGCTGTGGGACCTCGCCTGGCTGACGCCGTTCGCGTGGTCCTACCTCGCCATCGACAGCGCCGTCTTCGTGCCGGTCTATGCGACCTTCGCGCTGCTGCTGGCCGACCGCCTGGCGCGCGCGATGGCCGCCGAGCGCCGCGAAGACGACGCGCCGCGCACCGAGCGGCTGCTGCGCAGCCTGCTCGGCGCGCCGGTGCTCGCGCTGGCGGGCGTCGACCTGATCGAGAACACGGTCGGGCTCGCGCGGCTGGGCAGCGTGGCGCAGGCATTCTCCGTGGCCGTGCTCGTCGTCGCGCTCTTCGCGTTGATGCGCAGCCCCGCGCTGCGCGATCATCTGCGCGCCGTCGGCGCCTGGGGCGCCGCGCTGGCCGCGGTGCTCGCCGTCGTGCTGCTCGCGGCGGCCTTCGGCGGGCCGCAGTGCCGCAGCGAGACGCTGCCGCGCTGGCTCGACGCGCTGTGGCCGCTCGGCTGCGCGTCGCACCGCGCCAAGGGCTGGCTCGTCGCGCTCGTCGTCGCGGCGCTGCTGCTGGCCGCGTGTGTCTGGCTGTTCGGCGCGCACTTCGGCGCCGCGGCGTCGGCTGCGCTGCGCCAGTCGCGCTCGCGCCTGCGCGCCGCCGTGTGGGACTGCGTCGTGCGCAGCCGCTACGTGCTCGTCGCCATCGCGCTGATGGCGGCGCTGACCGTCGTGATGGACCAGGGCCGTGACGTCGTCTATGCGATGGCGTCGTCGCCGTTTCGCGCCGGCGAGTTCGCGTGGTGGGAGCACGCGCTGCTGTGGGCCGGGCTGGGCGCGTCGTTCGCCGCGGCGGCACTGGCGGTGTGGATGTTCGTGTTCGCCTGCTGGCTGTGGACGCGCAGCGCCTGCATGCTCGCGACGCTGCACGGCGGCGCGGCGCCTGCCGCGGCCGGCGCCGCGCCACCTGGTGCACCGACGCGACCGCTCGGCCCCGAAGACGACTTCGCGCGCGATTGGGCGCGCGTGCTTGCCTTCGTGCCCGTCGCGCTGCTCGTCGTGCTGTGCGCCGGCGTGATCGAGGACGTCGTGATGGCGCAGTCGACCGACGCGGGCACGCTGCGTGTGCACTGGATCGGCCCGGTGACGACGGTGCTCGCGCTCGGCCTCGGCACGATCGGCTTCGGGCTGGCCTTCCTGAGCCGGCGCAGGCAGCAGTTCACGCCGACCGGCTACTACGACTGCGTGAGCTGGAACGCCTGGGCGCAGCTCGCCGGCTTCGGCCAGCCGCTGCGCCACGGCGCCACGCGCGGCAAGTACAGCTTCGGCAACCTCGTCGACCCGTACCGGCTGCCGGTCTTCGCGCTCGGCGGCGTGCTGGCCTGCCGCCTGTTCGACGTGTTCCCGAACGCGAGCTGGTGGCGCATCGACTACCTGCCGACGATGGCGTTCGCCGTCATCGTGTTCTCGCTCGCGCTGTGGCTGTGCTTCTTCGGCTGGCTGTCGATGCTCGAGATCCGGCGCTCGATCCCGTGGGTCGGCCTGATCGTCGCGGCGATCGGGCTGCTCGGCGCGTTCGGGCTCACCGACAACCACCGCGTCTGGTCGGCGGTGGCGCCGGGCGAGGTCGACGCGACGGGTGCGCTGCGGATGCTCGTCTTCACGGCGGCGCTCGCCGGCCTGCTGCTCGTCGCCTACGTCTGGGCGATGCACGTCGTCAAGACGCTGTCGTCGCGGTCGCCGGGGCCGCTGCCCCCCGGCACGCCGCGCATCCCGGCGCGCTGGGTGCCGGCAGGCGTGATTGCCGCGCTCGCCGGCACGATCGTGATCGCCGACCGTGGCGGCGCTACCGCGCGCCCGCCCGACGCGCAACCCGCCGCGGCATGGACGCGGCCGACGCTCGACATCGCGCTGGCCGACTGGCTCGCGTCGATCTGCAATGCCGATGCCGGCGGCGCGTGCAAGCCGTCGCTGGCTGCGAACGCCGACGGCGGCATCGATGTCCACTTCGTCTCGACAGAAGGCGGCGGCATCCGCGCCGCCGTGTGGACGGCCTTCGCGCTGCAGCGCTTCGCCGAGCGCGACGCGCAGTTCCTCGCCCGCACCTTCTCGATCTCGGGCGTGTCGGGCGGCGCCGTCGGCGCGGCGGCGTTTCGCGCCTGCAGCAGCGTCGGCGGCGGCAACGCTTCGCGCGCCGCCTGCCTGCGCCGGCTCGCGCAGACCGATCTGCTGTCGCCGCTGCTGTCGGCATGGATGTTCGAGGACGCGTTGGCGCGCCTGCTGCCTACCAGCCTGTGCGACACGCCGGCGTGCGGCTTCCTGTCGCGCGGCGCGTGGTTCGAGCAGTCGCTCGAAGCCGCCGCGCCGGGCCTGCGCCAGGGGCTGATCGCGTCGGGCGCGGCACAGCGGCAGCGCGGGCAGGCGCACGTGCCCTACCTGTTTCTCAATGCGACCTGGGTCGAGTCGGGCGAGCGTGCCATCGGCAGCGACCTGCGCATCGACTGGCGGCTGTTCCGCGGCGCGAAGGACCCGCTGCGCATCGTCGGCGCCGACCTGGCGCTCGGCACCGCGGCGCACAACGCGGCGCGCTTCCCGTACATCAATGCGATCGGCGCACTGCGCGCGCCGCGCGACCGCTGCCAGACGCGCCTCGGCGAGCCGCTCGCGGCGGGCGACGCCGCGCCCGAACTCGCGCTCGCCGGCGAACCCGAGGTCTGCGGTCATCTCGCCGACGGCGGCTACTTCGACAACAGCGGCGCGCAGACCACGCTCGACGCGCTGCAGGGCCTGACGCGCTGCCTCGACGCGCGCGCCGGCGACAGCGACGCCGCGCTCTTCCCCAAGTGCATCGCGATGCCGGCGGCGCAGCGCGCCTGGCTGCGCGAGCACCTCGTGCCCAAGGTGCTGATGATCCGCAACGGCGTCAACCCGGTCAGTGCGCGCCAGGAGGTGTGCCGCACCGTCGACCGGCCGACCGCCGGCGACGTGACGCCGCCGCCGGCCGCGGGCTGCAGCGCGCTCACGCAGCAGGGCTACCACCCCGAGCGGCCGGTGTGCCGCGCCCGCGCGGGCCTCTATGTCGACTTCATCGGCCCGGCGCTCGCCCTGCTGCACGTCAGCGGCATCGGCGCCAACGGCCAGCTCGCCGAAGCGCGCCAGTCGCAGGCCGTGCGCGCGCTGCGCGCGTCATGGGGCGGCGCCGCGGCGCGCAGCACCGATGCGCCCGCCGTCGTCGTCGACCTGCTGCCGGACGGCGTGCGCTATCCGCTCGGCTGGCACCTGTCGCCGGCGGCGACGGAGGGGATGGCGCGGCAGGCAGGGCTGTGCAGGCTTTGACGCGGAACGTGAATGCCTGCCCGTGCCTCGCCCGAGCATGTCGCAAGCATTGCCGCAGTGTGTTGCGACTCGTGAGGGGAAACTCGCAACGAGTGCGGCCCCTGGAAGCAACTCGACGAGGCGCGAGGGTGCGCGTCAGCGCACCGGCATGTCAGTGCCCCGCTCGCACTCGCACGTTCGCGTCGAGCTTATACACGGTGCCGCAATACGGGCACTTGCCCGCCCCGGTCGATGCGACGTCGATGAACACGCGCGGATGGCCGCTCCACAGCGGCATCTTCGGGTTGGGGCAGAACACCACACCCGGACCCTGCAGATCGCTCGCGTCGACCGTCACGTGGCCGGCGGGCTGGTTCTTCCTTTCGGTGCTGCTACTGCTGCTGCCCATCGCCGTCACACCTTCGTCAGCCATTCGGCGTACTTGGCATTGCGCCCGTTCACGATGTCGAAGAACGCCGACTGGATCTTCTCGGTGACCGGCCCGCGCGAGCCGATGCCGATCTGCACGCGGTCGAGCTCGCGGATCGGCGTCACTTCGGCCGCTGTGCCGGTGAAGAAGCACTCGTCGGCGATGTAGATCTCGTCGCGCGTGATGCGCTTCTCGACGACCTTGATGCCGAGGTCCTGGCAGACGGCGAACACGGTGTTGCGCGTGATGCCGTCGAGCGCGCCGGCCGACAGGTCGGGCGTGTAGACGACGCCGTTCCTGACGACGAACACGTTCTCGCCCGCGCCCTCGCTGACGAAGCCCGTCGAGTCGAGCAGCAGCGCCTCGTCATAACCGTCGTCCGTCGCCTCCATGTTGGCGAGGATCGAGTTGCTGTAGTTGCTCACCGCCTTGGCCTGCGTCATCGTGATGTTGACGTGGTGGCGCGTGTAGCTGCTGGTCTTGACGCGGATGCCGCGCTTCAGACCCTCGTCGCCGAGGTAGGCGCCCCAGGCCCAGGCCGCGATCATCAGGTGGATGCTGTTGCCCTTGGGGCTGACACCGAGCTTCTCGGAGCCGATCCACGCCAGCGGGCGCAGGTAGCAGCTCTCGAGCTTGTTGGCGCGCACCACTTCCTTCTGCGCTTCGATCACCGTCTCGAAGTCGTGCGGGATCTTCATGCGCAGGATCTTGGCGCTGTTGTAGAGCCGCTCGGTGTGCTCGCGCAGGCGGAAGATCGCCGTGCCGTTGACGGTGTTGTAGGCGCGCACGCCCTCGAAGACGCCGCAGCCATAGTGCAGCGTGTGGGTCAGCACGTGGATCTTCGCGTCGCGCCAGTCGACGAGCGCGCCGTCCATCCAGATCTTGCCGTCGCGGTCTTCCATCGACATGGGGCGTCCTCGGGTGCAGGGAGAACCCCGATTCTAAAGGGGGGCCGTCGTCTCTGGCGCCGCGCCGTCCTCGCGCTGCAGTGTCCAGCGCGCGCAGCGGCCGCCTTCGAATTCCACCTGCACCTGCGTGCCGCCCGGGTCAGCCCAGGCGAAGGTCTCGGGCGTCTCTGCGGTCTTGCGGCCGAGGCTGCCGGTCAGGCGCAGCACGTCGATCAGCGGCATGCCGGCGTGCAGCTTCGAGTGCAGCATCACGGCGCTGGCCACATGGCCGATCGGCGCTTGGCCGGCGCGCCGCATCACGCGCGAGATGCGCGTGAACTGCAGCAGCAGCCAGAACGCGACGACGCTGAACGCCAGCACCACGCCCTGCCAGCCCCAGGCGCGCCAGCCGACGAAGAATGCCAGCGCCGCGAGCGCCCAGCCGATCCACGGGTTCATGCGTAGTCCCGTGTCAGTCGAGCCCGCGCAGCGCCTCGATCGCCTGCTCGATGCGCTCGACGGCGATCACCTTCAGGCCCTCGGGCGGCTTCTTCGGCGTGTTGGCCTTGGGCACCAGCGCGATCGCGAAGCCGAGCTTGGCGGCTTCCTTCAGCCGCTCCTGGCCGCGCGGCGCCGGCCGTACCTCGCCGGCCAGGCCGACTTCGCCGAAGGCGAGAAAGCCCGCCGGCAGCGGCCTGCCGCGCAGGCTGCTGTGGATCGCCAGCAGCACGGCGAGGTCGGCCGCCGGCTCGCTGATGCGCACGCCGCCGACCGCGTTGACGAACACGTCCTGGTCGTAGGTCGCGATGCCGGCATGGCGGTGCAGCACGGCGAGCAGCATCGCGAGGCGGTCTCGCTCGAGGCCGACCGACAGGCGCCGCGGGCTGGCGCCGCCGCTGTCGACCAGCGCCTGCACCTCGACGAGCAGCGGCCGCGTGCCTTCGAGCGTGACGAGCACGCATGAGCCCGGCACGGGCGCGCCGTGCGTCGACAAGAAAATCGCGCTCGGATTGGCGACGCCCTTCAGGCCGCGCTCCGTCATCGCGAAGACGCCGATCTCGTTGACGGCGCCGAAGCGGTTCTTGATCGCGCGCACCAGGCGAAAGCTCGAATGCGTATCGCCCTCGAAATAGAGCACGGTGTCGACGATGTGCTCCATCACGCGCGGCCCGGCGAGCGCGCCTTCCTTGGTCACGTGGCCGACCAGCACGATCGTCGTACCGCCGCTTTTTGCGATGCGCGTGAGCTGCGCCGCGCACTCGCGCACCTGCGCCACCGAGCCCGGCGCCGACGTGAGCTGCTCGCTGTAGACGGTCTGGATCGAGTCGACGACGCAGATCGCGGGCCGCTCGTCGGTGATGATCGACGCGATCTTCTCCAACTGGATCTCTGCGACGACGCGCACTGCCGAGCCGTCGAGCCCGAGGCGCCGCGCGCGCAGCGCGACCTGCGCACCGCTTTCCTCGCCGGTCACGTAGAGGCACTTGACGCGCCGCGACAGCGCGTCGAGTGCCTGCAGCAGCAGCGTCGACTTGCCGATACCCGGGTCGCCGCCGATCAGCACGACGCCGCCGGCGACCAGCCCGCCGCCGAGCACGCGGTCGAGCTCGTCGATGCCCGTCGGCTGGCGATCGACGTCGGTCGCCTCGATCTGCGACAGCGTCGCCACTTCGGCACGGCCGGCGAGCGACTGGTAGCGGTGCTTCGTCGCCCCCGCCGTCTCGGCGATCGACTCGACCAGCGTGTTCCACGCGCCGCAGGCCGGGCACTTGCCCAGCCACTTCGCGCTCGTGCCGCCGCACTCGCTGCAGGTGTAGACCGATCGTTCGCGCGCCATGCGCGGCATTGTGCCGGGTCCGTTCACAGCTTCTCAGTCGAGCCCGACCTTGCCGCGCCCCGCCTTCAGTCGGCCGTGCAGCGTCTTGGCATCGACGCGGCGCTTCTTCGCGCTCGCGCCAGGCCGCGTCGGCACGCGCACGCGCGGCGCGCGCGCCACGCTCGCCACCAGTGTGTGCAGCCGCTCGAGCGCGGCCTGGCGGTTCTTGTCCTGCGTGCGCTCGGTCTGCGCCTTGATCACGACGACGCCCTCGCGCGTGATGCGCTGGTCGTGCAGCGCCAGCAGCCGCGCTTTCATGTCGTCTGGCAGCGACGAGGCGCGGACGTCGTAGCGCAGGTGCACGGCGCTCGATACCTTGTTGACGTTCTGCCCGCCCGCGCCCTGGGCGCGGATCGCCGTGATCTCGACCTCGGCTTCGGGAATCTCGATGCGGTGGCGCGTCACGGCGCGCGGTCCGGGGCCGGCAGCGCAAGCCCTGGCGGCGGCGGCAGTTCGGGCAGAGCGGCGCGCAGCTCCAGGCACTGGCGGATGTGGCGTTCGCACAGGCGCTTGAAGAGCCACCCGGCGAGCACGGCCGACGCCGCCTGGCCGACCAGAGGCGCCAGCTTGGCCGCCTGCTGCGCGCCCAGCCGCAGGCCGAGCGTGCGCGCCACCGCGAACACGGCGGCCTGCGTTGCCACGCGGCCGATCAGGAAGCCGCCGATCTGCTGCGCCAGCGTGTCGATGCGGTTGCGCAGCGGCGGCGCGAGCTGCGCGACCTGCTCGGGTGCGAGGCCGAAGGCCGTGTTGATGCGTGCGATCGTCGCCACCAGCAGCTTGCCGTTGACGTAGAGGTCGACGCCGGCGACCGGCAGCGCCGACACGCCGGCGGCCTTGAGCGATTGCATTCTCGCGAGGCGCCGGCACGCGCGCGCAATCCCGGCATCGCGCTCGGCGATGTTGTCGAGCTGCGCCTTCTTCATCGTCATGGCGCGACGACGACCGGCACGCGCTGCGCCAGCCCGCACATCAGCTCGTAGCCCACGGTGCCCGCCGCGTGCGCCACGTCGTCGATCGCGAGCACGACGCCGCCCGGGCCGCAGCCCCACAGCGTGACTTCGCTGCCGAGGCGCGCGTCGGGCACGGGCCCGAGATCGACCGTGATCATGTCCATGCTCACGCGGCCGACGACGCGCGTGCGCCGGCCGTCGACGAGCACCGGCGTGCCCGTCGGCGCGTGGCGCGGGTAGCCGTCGGCATAGCCGCAGGCGACGACGCCGATCGCCATCGGTGCCTCGGCCGTGAACGCGCCGCCGTAGCCGACGCGGTCGCCGGCCTGCAGGCGCTGCGTCGCGATGAGGCGGCTCGACAGCGTCATCGCCGGCCGCAGGTTCCAGTGCGCGATGTCGTGCGCCGGAAAGTCGGTCGAGCTGCCGTAGAGCAGGATGCCGGGGCGCACCCAGTCCTCGGCCATGCGCTCGCGCAGCGCGCCGTGGCGCAGCAGCGCGGCCGAGTTCGACAGCGAGCGCTCGCCGGCCAGCCCCTCGGTCGCAGCCTCGAACGCGGCGAGCTGCGCCTCGACGCCCGCCGCGCCGTCGGCATCGGCGAAGTGCGTCGCCAGCGTCACGGCGTCGATCTGCGGCAGCGCGGCGAGGCGCTGATACGCGGCGCGGAACGCCGCCGGCGCGAAGCCGAGCCGGTTCATGCCGCTGTTGAGCTTGAGCACGACGTGCTGCGGCTTCGCGAGCTTGGCGGCGGCCAGCCAGTCGATCTGCGCCTCGCAGTGCACCGTGTGGCGCAGGTCGAGCCGCGCGCAGGTCTCGATGTCGCGCGCGTCGAAGCAGCCTTCGAGCATCAGGACCGGGCCGCGCCAACCCAGCTCGCGCACGCGGCGCGCCTCGTCGAAGTCGAGCAGCGCGAAGCCGTCGGCCGCGCGCAGGCTGTCGTAGACGCGTTCGATACCGTGGCCGTAGGCGTTGGCCTTGACGACGGCCCAGACGCGCGCGTCGGGCGCCGCGGCGCGCGCGCGCGCCAGGTTGCGGGCGAGCGCGTCGGCGTGGATCGTGGCCTGGATCGGGCGCGGCATGGCTGAACCATTCTGCCAGCCGGTCTGCTCCGCGCGAACGGGCGGCTTTCGGCGCAGCAGGCACATGCTATAACCCGCGCCGCAGGGGCATGCCCCCACGGCGCGCGCCGGCGCGCGACGAGCGCGACGCCAACAGCCCATGAGAGGTGCATGAAAAGAGGCTTCTACACCATCATGGCCGCGCAGTTCTTCAGCTCGCTGGCGGATAACGCGCTGTTCGTCGCCGCCGTCGAGCTGCTGAAGACCTCGGGGCAACCCGAGTGGCAGCGCGCCGCGCTGGTGCCGATGTTCGCGCTGTTCTACGTCGTGCTCGCGCCCTTCGTCGGCGCCTTCGCCGACGCCGTGCCCAAGGGCAAGGTCATGTTCGTCTCGAACGCGATCAAGGTCGTCGGCTGCCTGATGATGCTGTTCGGCGCGCACCCGCTGGCCGCCTATGCCATCGTCGGCCTCGGCGCGGCGGCTTATTCGCCGGCCAAGTACGGCATCCTGACCGAGCTGCTGCCGGCGTCGCAGCTCGTCAAGGCCAACGGCTGGATCGAAGGGCTGACGATCGGCTCGATCATCCTGGGCGTGCTGCTCGGCGGTCAGCTCGTCGGGCAGGCGCTCGCCTCGCACTTGCTCGCGCTCGACCTGCCGCTGCTCGACACCGGAATCGATACCCCGACCGAGGCAGCGATCTCGTCGATCATCGTGCTCTACATCGCGGCTGCGCTGTTCAATCTGCGCATCCCGCGCACCGAGGCGCCGCTGCAGCCGATGGTCGGCAGCCTCGTCGAGCTGGTGCGCGACTTCTCGCTGTGCAACGCGCGGCTGTGGAGCGACAAGCTGGGCCAGATCTCGCTGGCGACGACGACACTGTTCTGGGGCGTCTCGGGCAACCTGCGCTACATCGTGCTGGCCTGGGCCGCTGCGGCGCTGGGCTACGGCACGACGCAGGCGTCGTCGCTGGTCGGCGTCGTCGCGGTCGGCACGGCGGTCGGCGCCATCGTCGCGTCGGTGCGCATGCGGCTCGACCAGGCCACGTCGGTGATGCCGCTGGGCATTGCGATGGGCGTGCTCGTCGTGCTGATGAACTTCATCGACGACGTGTGGATCGCGGCGCCGTTCCTCGTTCTGCTCGGCGGCATCGGCGGCTACCTCGTCGTGCCGATGAACGCGCTGCTGCAGCACCGCGGCCACAACCTGATGGGCGCCGGCCGTTCGATCGCGGTGCAGAACTTCAACGAGCAGGCCTGCATCCTCGGCCTCGGCGCGTTCTACACCGGCATGACGCGGCTCGGCCTCTCGGCGTTCGGCGCAATCACGATCTTCGGCGTCACCGTCGCCGGCACGATGTGGCTGATCAAGCGCTGGCACGCGCGCAACTGCGTGCGCCATCGCGCGGAGCTCGAGCACTTGCTCGCGCTGGCGCGCAGCGACAAGCATCACTGACGGCGCGTCCCTCGTCCTTCGCATGACGCTCCGCGACCGCCTCGCGCCCGCGCTGGCGCTCGTCGTCAACGCCTTCGTGTGGGGCGTGTCGTGGTGGCCGCTGCGCCGGCTCGAAGGGATGGGTCTGCATCCGCTGTGGGCGACGGTGCTGATGTTCGCGCTCGCCACGGCGCTCGTCGTCGCGGTGCGGCCGCGCGCCGTGGCACAGCTCGCGCGCACGCCGGCGCTGTGGGTGCTGATGCTCGCGTCGGGCACGACGAACGCGGCGTTCAACTGGGGTGTCGTGATCGGCGACGTGATGCGCGTCGTGCTGCTGTTCTATCTGATGCCGCTTTGGGCGGTGCTGCTCGCGCGTCTCGTGCTGCACGAGCCGATCACGCGCGCCGCCGGCGTGCGCATCGGGCTCGCTCTGTCGGGCGCTGCGATCGTGCTGTGGCCGCCAGGCGGCGGGCTGCCGCTGCCGGCGAGTCTGGCGGATTGGCTCGGCGTCGCCGGCGGCTTCGCCTTCGCGCTCAACAACGTGATGCTGCGCCGCGAAGCGCGGCGCCCGCCGGAGGCCCGTGCGCTGGCCATGTTCTTCGGCTGCGTCGTCGTCGCCGCCGTGATCGCGGCGGCGCTGACGGCACAGGCGCGCATCGACGCGCCACCGGCGCCGGCGCTGCCGTGGCTCGCCGCCGCCGCTGCGCTGGGCTGTGCCTTCCTCGCCAGCAACTTCGCGCTGCAGTACGGCGCCGCGCACCTGCCGGCCAACGTCACGTCGGTGATCATGCTGACCGAGCTGCTGTTCGCTGCGGTGTCGGCAGCTCTGCTCGGCGGCGGCGAGTTCACGCCACAGTTGCTGGCCGGCGGCGCGCTGATCCTGATCGCGTCGCTGCTCGCGGGCGCGGCGGAGCACTGATACTGGTTCTCGCGCAGGGCTTCGACAAGCTCGGTCCGAACGGCTTTTCCGTGCGGCGCCGGCCGCGTCCGGCAGGCGGCTTCAGCCCGGCGGCGTGTCGGGCAGCGGTGCCGACAGCACCGGCACCGGCATGAGGCCGCAGGACTCGAGCGCGCGCACCACGTCGTGCTGCGAGAACGGCTTGGTGAGGTAGGCGTCGGCGCCGGCCAGCGTCGCGCGCACCCGGTCCGACGCCTTGCCCTGGCCCGAGACCAGCACGACGATCGGCGCGCCGCCGGCCAGCGCGATCGGCTCGTGCTTGAGGCGCTGGCAGATGTCGAGGCCGTCGAACTCGTCGTCGTCGCCGAGCGCGATATCGAGGAAGGCGACGGCGATCGGCTGGTGCGTCAGCATCTCGAGTGCCTCGGCGCTCGTCGCTGCCGTGTGCACGTGCAGGCCGAGGCCTTCGAGGTGGTGGCGCAGGTAGTCCGTCGCCACCGGGCTGTCGTCGAGCACCAGCGCTTCGAGCGGCGTCGGGTCGGTGGTCGTCGGGCTCGCGGCATTGCGCCTGCGCTGCGCCGCGGCGCGGGCGCGCGCCTTGGCTGCCTTAGGGTCGAGCGGTGGCCCGGTCGGCTTGATCGACTTGGCGGGCCTGGCCGGCCTGACCGGCGCGACCGGGCTGACCCGCGCCGGCGGGCTCGGCGCCGCCTCGTCCGCCGCGACGACGCCGGCCGGGAAGGGCTGCGGCGCCGGCGCGGGACCGGCCGGCTCGTCGGCGACCGCGCCGGTGCCGCGCAGCGCCGCCAGCGCGTCGAGCGCGCGCACGACGGCGACGGCGTCGTAGGGCCGCGCCACGTGGCCGAGCGCGCCGGGCACCGGCTGCGGGCCGACGAACACGGTGTCGCCGAGCCGGCCGGCCTGCATGATCAGCGTGACGATGGCGGAATCTGCCGCGTCGGCGACGATGTAGTCGCTCTCCCACAGCTCGCTCACCTGCACATAGGCCGGTTCGCGCTGCGGCGGGAGATCGAAGCACGGCGCCAGCTGCTGCTGCTCTGCTGCGCTGAATCCCTGCAATACCACGCGGTAGCGCTCGGGCATGGGCGGTTCCCTCCGATGGCGACCCGATGATGGGAGCGCCTATCATGCTACCGCCCCCACACGGATCGGAGCACGACGATGAGCCGCGCCAGCTTCTACGATTTTTCGGCCCTGTCGATCGACGGCCAGCGCGCCGACATGGCGGCGCTGCGCGGCAAGGTCGTGCTCGTCGTCAACACGGCCAGCGCCTGCGGCTTGACGCCGCAGTTCGCCGGGCTGGAGGAGCTGTGGAAGGAGTACCGCGACCGCGGCCTTGTCGTCGTCGGTTTTCCGTGCAACCAGTTCGGCGAGCAGGACTCGGGCAGCAACGACGAGATCGCGAGCTTCTGCCAGCTCAACTACGGCGTCAGCTTCCCGATGATGGCCAAGGTCGACGTGAACGGCCCCGAGGCGCACCCGCTGTGGAAATGGCTCACCGACGAGGCGCCGGGCCTGCTCGGCAGCAAGGCGATCAAGTGGAACTTCGGCAAGTTCCTCGTCGGCCGCGACGGCAATGTGATCAAGCGCTATGCGCCGACCGACGCGCCCGAGTCCCTGCGCCGCGACATCGAAGCCGCGCTCGCCGCCGGCTGATACCCGCTTTCGCGAAAGGCACCATGTTCCAGCACGTCGAGCCCTACGCGGGCGATCCGATCCTCGGCCTCAACGAAGCGTTCCAGAGCGATCCGCGGCTGGGCAAGATCAACCTGTCGATCGGCATCTATTTCGACGACGACGGCCGCATCCCTGTGCTCGACGCCGTGCGCCAGGCCGAGCACCGCATCGTCGCCGCCGGCGGGCCCAAGCCCTACCTGCCGATGGAAGGGGCGACCAACTTCCGCGCCGAAGTGCAGAAGCTGCTGTTCGGCGCAGACCATGCAGCGCTGCGCGCGAACCGCGTCGCCACGATCCAGTCGATCGGCTCGTCGGGCAGTCTGCGCGTCGGCGCCGACTTCATCCGCCGCTGGTTCCCGGGCAGCGCAGTCTGGGTCAGCGACCCGACCTGGGACAACCACCGCGCCATGTTCGAAGGCGCGGGCCTCGCCGTCCACACCTACCCCTATTACGACGCGGCGACCGGCGGCCTGAGTTTCGATGCGATGCTCGACGCGATCGGCGCGCTGCCGGCGCGCAGCGTCGTGCTGCTGCACGCCTGCTGCCACAACCCGACCGGCGTCGACCTGACGCGCGCGCAATGGCAACAGCTGATCCCGGTGCTGGCCGAGCGCGAACTGTTGCCCTACCTCGACCTCGCCTACCAGGGCTACGGCGACGGGCTGGACGAAGATGCCTACGCGCCGCGCGCCCTCGCCGACGCGGGCGTCACGTTCTTCATTGCCAACTCGTTCAGCAAGAGCATGAGCCTCTACGGAGAGCGTTGCGGCGCGCTCTCCGTCGTCTGCCCCGACGCGGAGCAGGCCGAGCGTGTGCTCGGTCAGCTGAAGGCGACAGTGCGGCGCAACTACTCGAGCCCGCCGATCTTCGGCGGCCAGCTCGTCGCGCGCGTGCTCGGCGAAGCCGATCTGCGCGCCTCGTGGGAGGCCGACGTGACGGCGATGCGCGAGCGCATCGCCGCGATGCGGCGCCGCCTCCACGACGTGCTCGCCGCCAAGCTGCCGGGGCGCGACTTCGGCTACTTCCTCACCCAGCGCGGCATGTTCAGCTATACCGGCCTGACGGCAGGACAGGTCGACACGCTGCGCGAGCGCTACGCCGTCTACCTGGTGCGCTCGGGGCGCATGTGCGTTGCCGGGCTGAACACGAAGAACGTCGAGGCGACGGCGGTGGCGATGGCGGCGGTGCTCGTCTGACAACGGGCCGAGGCGTGCGCCAGCGCACGCCTCGCGCGCCGCAGGCGTAACAGCGGCAGGTAACAGCGCTGGTGCCGGGGCCGGCGGGCGCCGAAATCAACGGCATCGCAGTCCCCCCGCAGTCCCACCATGCCCACGCTGTACCGGCTCGTCGCCCCGCTCGCCGCGGCCTTCGCCACCACGTTCGCCGCACCGGCCGCGCCGGCCGCGACGCTGGGCCTGCACCTCGCGAGCGTGCACCTGCCGCAGCGCGACTTCAACAACTTCAACCCCGGCGTCTACGTCCGCAGCGACGCTGGCTGGACCGCCGGTGCCTACTACAACTCGCTCGAGCGCGTGAGCGTCTACGGCGGCTACACATGGCAGCGCGGCCCGCTCGGACTGACGGCCGGCGCCGCGACCGGCTACGACCGCGCCGTGCAGCCGATCCTGGTGCCGTCGCTGATCGTCGCGACGATCGGCGAAGTCAGCGCGCGCATCGCCTACATCCCGCGCGTCGAGAAGCGCATCGAGTCGCACGTGCTGCACCTGATGCTCGAGTACTGACGACACGCCGCTCGCCGCGAGCGGCGGGCGCATCGACTACGATCGCCCGAATCACGACGACGACGCGGGAGCTGCACATGCTGGCCTTGATCGGCGGCACCGGCCTGTACGAATTGCCGGGCATGGTCATCGACGAGCGCATCGACGCGCCGACGCCGTTCGGCGCCGCCTCGGGCGCCGTCGCGCGCGGCCGCGTCGGCGGGCGCGAACTGCTGTTCCTTGCGCGCCATGGCGCCGGCCATCGGTTGCTGCCGCACGAGGTGAACTACCGCGCCAATGTCTACGCGCTCAAGCGCGCCGGTGCCACGATGCTCGTCACCGTGTCGGCCGTCGGCAGTCTCGCCGAGACGATCGAACCCGGAGATCTCGCGCTGCCGGGCCAGTATTTCGACTGGACGCGCGGCGCGCGCCGCGCCAGCTTCTTCGGCGACGGCGTCGCAGCCCACGTCTCGACCGCGCGGCCGGTCAGCGCGCGTCTGGCCGAATGGGTGCGCCAGGGCGCGGCGGCCGAGCGCATCACGCTGCACTACGACGTGACCTACGCCTGCGTCGAAGGCCCGCGCCTGGGCACGCGCGCCGAGAGCTTCTTCCTGCAGCACGCCGGCTGCCACGTCGTCGGCATGACGAACGTGCCCGAAGTCTTCCTCGCGCGCGAGGCGCAGATGGCCTATGCGTCGATCGGCATCGTGACCGACTACGACTGCTGGCGCGACGACCCCGGCCACGACGCCAGCGTCGCGGCGATCCTCGAGCGTTATGCCGCCAGCCTCGCCACCGTGCGCCGCCTGCTCGACGCGCTGCTCGCCACCGATGCGCCCGAGGCCGAACCCGAGATCCGCGCCGCGCTGCGCGACGCGATGCTGACGCGCGACGACGCGCTGACTCCCGAGCAGCGCGAGTGGCTCGACGTGTTGCGGCGCTGAGAGCGGGCATGGCGCAGCTTCACGACTGCAGCGCCGTCGAACTGCTCGCGCTGTACGCGAACCGCGAGGCGTCGCCGGTCGACGCCGTGCGCGCCGTGCTCGCACGCATCGAGCGCTGCGAGCCCAGGCTGCACGCCACCTGGGCGCTCGATGCCGAGAGCGCGCTCGCCACGGCCACGGAAAGCGAGCAGCGCTGGCGCCGCGGCGTGCCGCTGGCGCTCGACGGCGTGCCGGTGACGATCAAGGAGAACATCGCGACGCGCGGCATCGCGATGCCGCTCGGCACGGCAGCGACCGAACTCGTGCCGGCAGCCGCCGACGCGCCGCCCGCCGCGCGGCTGCGCGAGGCCGGCGCCGTGCTGATCGCCAAGACGACGATGCCCGACTACGGGATGTTGTCGTCGGGGCTGTCGAGCTTCCACGCCCTGACGCGCAACCCCTGGGACCTGCGGCGCAACCCCGGCGGTTCGAGCGCCGGCGCCGCGGCGGCGGCCGCCGCCGGCTACGGTCCGCTGCACCTGGGCACCGACATCGGCGGCTCGATTCGCCTGCCGGCGTGCTGGTGCGGCGTCGTCGGTCTCAAGCCGAGCCTGGGCCGCGTGCCGATCCATCCGGCGTACGCCGGCCGCGTCGCCGGGCCGATCACGCGCGACGTGGGCGACGCGGCGCTGGCGATGAGCGTGCTGGCGCGGCCCGACGCGCGCGACGCGACGAGCCTGCCGCCGCAATCGATCGCGTGGCACGAACTCGACGTCGACCTGCGCGGCCTGCGCGTCGGCCTGTTGCTCGACGCCGGCTGGGGCCTCGCCGTCGACGCCGAAGTGCGCGCGGCGGTCGAAGCGGCGGCGCGGCGCTTCGAGCAGGCCGGTGCGATCGTCGAACCGCTCGCGCCGTTCACCACGCGCGCGATGGCCGACGGCATGTTCCTGTTCTGGCGCATGCGCTCGTGGCTCGACATCGAGGCGCTGCCCCCCGAACGGCGGGCCAAGGTGCTGCCCTATATCGTTGCCTGGGCGCGCGCCGCCGCCGGCGCCAGCGGCGCCGACATCTTCCGCGCACAGGCGCAGATGCAATCGATCCGCGAAGCCGCCGTCGCAGCCAGCGAACCCTACGGCCTGGTGCTCGCGCCGGTCAGTCCCGTCGTCGGCTTCCCGGCCGAGTGGGCCTCGCCGACCAACGACCCCGAGCACGCGCTGGAGCACATCGCGTTCACGCTGCCGTACAACTTCGGCGAACAGCCGGCGCTGTCGGTGCCGTGCGCGATGTCGTCCGAGGGCCTGCCGATCGGCCTGCAGATCGCCGGCCGCCGCTTCGACGATCTCGGCGTGCTGCGCGCTGCGCGCGCCTGGGAGCGGCTGCGCGACCCGCTGCCGGCCTGGCCCGAGCCCTGAATCAGGCGCTGCGGCGCGGCGCGAGCCGCAGCGCCGCGACGGCCGCGGCAAGTGCCGCGAGCCAGCCGAAGCCGAGCGCGCCGCCGCCGTCGTCGCCGACGGGAGCGGGCGACGGTCCGGCGCCGGCGGCGACACCGCTCAGCGCGACGTCGCGCGTGAAGTTGGTCGTCGACGATGCCGGGTCGAGCGTGAAGCGCAGCGTGGCCGTCTTGCCTGCGGTCATCGCCGAGGTGAAGCGCACCGTCACGCGGCAGGTCGAGTTCCCGTTCATCGCGCCGACCGTCTCCAGCGTCTGAGCGGTGCAGGTGTCGCCGGTGATGCTGAAGTCCGACGCGTCGGCGCCGCTGATCGCGACGCCCTGCACCGTGATGCGCGCGCCGGTCGCCGTGTTCGTCGAGTTGGTGACCGCGTTCGTCAGGTCCAGCGGCAGGCTCTGCGCCACGCCGACGCCGCTGGTCGCGAAGTCGAGTTGCGCATAGCTCGTCTTGGGCGTGTCGGCGATGTAGGCCGCGATGTGGCGGATCTCGGCGTCGCCGAGGAAGCCGAACTGGCTCATCGCCGGGATGTTGGCGATCGCAGCCGCGATGCGCGTCTGGGCGGCCGTCGGGTCGACGGCGGCGAACTCGCCGCCGCCGTTGCTGAGCCGGTTGCGCCGGCTCAGCACGCTGTGGCAGGTGGTGCAGTTGCCGGTCAGCATCTGGTTGCCGGTCTGGTTCACCGTGTCGTCGAAGAGCAGCTTGCCGGCGGCGGGGTCGCCCGTCGTCTGCGCCTGCGCCGCCGTCGCCAGCAGTGCCGCTGCCGATAGCGCGGCGATGGCCAAGGTCAGCGCGAAGGCGCGTCGCGAAAGGCCGGAAGGCAGGGTTGCGTTCATCGTCGATCGCCGGCGTCGTTGAAGACGCGGCCGATTCTGGTGTCGCGGGTGCGGTCTTCGCGTAACGGAAGGCAAGCAAGCGTGTGCCGCCGTATGCCGCTGCTGCGGTATCGTGCGGCTTGAACACCATGCGCAAGCGCGGCATCCACCTCCAGTACAGCTTCGACGCCCGGGGCCAGCGCGGCGCCGAGCTGCAGAACCCGTTGTTCGACCTGCTGCAGGCGGTGCTGCAGTACGGCTCGATCAGCGGGGCCGCGCAGGGCACGGGCGCCTCGTACCGCCACGTCTGGGGCCAGCTCAAGGCCTGGGAAGACGTGCTCGGCGAGCCGCTGGTCAGCTGGGTCAAGGGCCAGCGCGCGCGGCTGACGCCGTTCGCCGAGCGCCTGGTGTGGGCCGAGCGGCGCGCGCGCACGCGGCTCACGCCGCACATCGAGACGCTGCGCGCCGAGCTGGAACGCGTCGTCGCCGAGGCGCTCGACGGCTCGCAGCAGGTGCTGACGCTGTTCGCCAGCCACGACCTCGCGCTGCCGCTGCTGCGCGAGCGCGCCAGCGCGCAGCACGACCTGCACATCGATCTGCGCTTCGCCGGCAGCATCGACGCATTGCGCGCGCTGCGCGCGGGCCGCTGCCTGGTCGCGGGGTTCCACGTGCCGACGCTGCCGGATCGCTCGCCCGTCTTCGCGCGCGCGATGAAGAGCCTGCTGCAGCCCGGCGTTCACAAGCTGATTGGCTGCACGCGGCGCACGCAGGGTCTGATGGTCGCCAAGGGCAACCCGCACGCGATCGCGACGCCGGCCGACCTGACGCGCCGGCCGCTGCGCTTCGTCAACCGCCAGCCCGGCTCGGGCACGCGGCTGCTGATGGACCACCTGCTCGACCAGCAGCGCATCGATCCGGCGCAGGTCGGTGGCTATCTCGACCATCTCGAGGACTCGCACGTCGCCGTCGCCGCGTCGATCGCCAGCGGGCTGGCCGACGTGGGCCCCGGCATCGAGGCCGCGGCGCGCCAGTTCGGGCTCGACTTCGTGCCGCTGCTCGGCGAGGACTACTTCCTCGTCTGCATGAAGGAGTCGCTCGACCACCCCGCGGTGCAGCGCCTGCGCGAAGTGCTGGCGGGCGAGGGCTGGCAGCGCGACGTCGCCGTGCTGCCGGGGTATGCGCCGTCGCGCTCCGGCGAGGTGTTGGCGATGACGCGCGCGCTCGCGTGGTGGCACTTCCGCGCGCCGAAGAACAAGCCGGCACCGGCGGCGAAACCGACGAAGCCGGCGCCCGTGCGCAGGCGCAAGCCGGTGGTCAGCGCCGCCTGACCGATCAAGCCAGCGCCGCCTGCGCGACGGCGTGCTCCCAGCGCTGCATCGCCTCGGCGGCGCGCTCGCGCGGCAGGGTCGGCGTGAAGGTTCGCTCGGCGCGCCATTGCGCGGCCAGCATCTGCACGCTGTCGTAAACGCCCGTCGCCAGGCCGGCGAGGTAGGCGGCGCCGAGCGCCGTCGTCTCGATCACGGCCGGGCGCACGACGGGGATGCCGAGCAGGTCGGCCTGGAACTGCATCAGCAGGTCGTTGACGCAGGCGCCGCCGTCGACGCGCAACTGCGACAGCGGCGGCGCGCCGGCGGCAGCAGCGTCGGCGTTCATCGACTGCAGCAGCGCCGCGCTCTGGAAAGCGATGCTCTCCAACGCCGCGCGCGCGATGTGCGCGACCGTTGTGCCGCGACTCAGGCCCACGATGGCGCCGCGCGCATCGGGCTTCCAGTACGGCGCGCCGAGTCCGGTGAAGGCCGGCACGAACATCACGCCGCCGGCGTCGGGCACGCTGGCGGCCAGCGCCTGCACTTCGCCGCTGGCGCGGATCGCGTGCAGGCCGTCGCGCAGCCACTGCACGACGGCGCCGGCGATGAACACGCTGCCTTCGAGCGCATAGGCCGGCGCGGCGGCGGCGCCGAGCTGTGCCGCCGAGGTCGTGACGAGCCCGTGCGTCGACGCGAGGAAGCGCTCGCCGGTGTGCATCAGCATGAAGCAGCCGGTGCCGTAGGTGTTCTTCGCCAGCCCCGCCT
>Ga0138256_10001761_pt1 | contig 23322 bp, 17 predicted proteins | sample KNB2016incub_MG_FD_105486 | JGI IMG/M metagenome (GOLD analysis project Ga0138256, IMG submission 105486) | Active sludge microbial communities from wastewater in Klosterneuburg, Austria - KNB2014incub_MG | ecosystem: Engineered > WWTP > Activated sludge > Unclassified | place: Austria... | reverse complement strand
TGTGCAGATCGCGTCTGTGTGATCTTGTGGATGCGGCTGGTGTGATCAAGCATTGAACGCCTCGAATAGTTCGGTTTGTTCCTGCCTGCCCCGCGCCTGAAGCGGCTCGCGCCAATCAAAGCGCATGTACTTTAGCGCCGGAGAAGTTGCCTGAATATGATGCAAAGTGTCGCCGGTGATCAGCACCTGCCCCGGAATGCAGGTTTCATGGATGCGTTTGGCGAGGTTAATGGTATCGCCAATCGCGGTGAAACTACGCCGCCGCAGGCTGCCCACGTTGCCTAGCGTCGCCACGCCCGTATGCACCGCGATAGTATATTCCGGCAAATCCGGATCGTGATGCAGCTTCTCTGCAAGCGAGGCGAAGGCTTCCTTTAGCGAAAGCGCCATCTCCACCGCATGCCGGGCATGATACAGATCGGGATTCAACTGGGTATTGAACAGGATCATGATCTCGTTGCCCAGATATTTATCTAGCACTCCCTGCGCCTGATGAACCACCTGCGTCGCTGTTTGCAAATAGACGTTCAGCAGATCCATGCGCTCTTGTGGTCGCAGCGTCGCCGGAAAATTTGCCCACTGGCAGGCAGTCATGAACACGCAGGTCACTTCCCTGCGTTCGCCGCCCATCGCCAGATCGGCAATCTGGTGAATGTTATCCATCAATCCCGGCGGCAGATAACGGGTCATCAGCCCCAATGTTTCTTCACGCTCGCGTTCGCTGGTCAGGTCGTCCATCACCATCGCGGCGCCCTGTGTTTCACCATCCGCGTTCTTCAGCGGGCTGATCCGCAGGTTCAAAACCACGCGCCCCCGCCCCGAAACCTCCGCCTGTGCCTCCAGCATCGCGCTGGTTCCGGTATCCGCTGCCGCCTTGATCTGCGCATCCAAATCCTCGCGCAGCTTCGGCAGCACATCCTGTAATGCCGCGCCAACTGCCGCTTCCGGGGTCGTGCGTAAAATTTCGCCAGCCGCGCGGTTGAACAGGGAAACCTGACCGCTGTGCGTGGTCGTGATCACCCCGCTGTCTATCGAGGTGAATACATTTTCGATGATGGCACGCGCGCGGGTAATTTCGATCAGTGTTTGCTGCACCTGCTGGTAAAGCATCGCATTTTCAATCGCCACCGCCGCTTGATTGGCGAAAGCCGTAAGCAGATTCAGCTCGCGTTCGCTGAACACCGCCTGCCGGAATTTATTATCTACATAAATCGCGCCGTCCACCCGCCCGGCGCTGCCAGTCCGATCCCGGAACAGCAGCGGCACGCACATGATCGAGCGCAGCACGAATTTAGCGACAGTATCGCTGCCCGAAAGCCGCGTGTCCTCCATCGCATTATCCGTCTGGATCGGCTTACCACTGGCGATCACGTCGCGCAGGATGGTTCGGCTAACCTCATCTTCGCGTAACTCGGCGTCATTCAGGCCGCGCGAAATCCGAAATTCGAGGCGGTTGGTCTGGCGGTTGATCAGCAGAATGAAGCCGCGCTCAGCACCAGTCAAGTTGATCAGTTCGTCCATCGCTGAAGCCAGCACCCTGTCAACGTCCAGCGATGAATTAACCAGCACCGAGGTTTTCGCCAGCGCGCGTAACTGCCCGACCTCAATTTCATCGGTACCGAGCAGAATTTCTAAGCCGGTCAGTTCGGTTTCCAAAGATTTAAGCGCGGTGATGCTGTTCTCAGGCAGATGAATATTTCGCCTGCTGGCGATGTTTTCGTGGCGAACCAGCGCCTCAGCCGTCTGCGAGATTTGTTCCCGCAGCGCGCGCAGGGTGGAAACGGGCAGCGCACTTGTGTCAATCGTCATGAAAGAGTTAGATCAACTATTTGAAAGTATTCTCCATGATTATACACATCGCGCGTGTTGGTTCACGATTAAGAGAATGTGTGAGATAACAGGTGTTTCTATGAACTTCAGCACGCAGGTGATAAAAAGCTTGAATCAGTTCAACCGATAGGGCATACCTTATCTCTCCACAAATAAAAACAGGGATGCCTAAGCATCCCTGTCATCATCGTTGAAACTAACTGTTTAGCCGCGCCCGACGTATGAGCCGTCGCGGGTATCCACTTCAATCAGGTCGCCCTCATTGATGAACAGCGGCACCACCACTGAAAGCCCGCTTTCAGTCAGCACGCGCTTGGTCACGTTGCCTGCTGTATTGCCCACAACGGCTACTTCCGCTTCCTTGATGGTGTAGCTCACCGTCGTCGGGAAAACGTAGTCAATTGCGCGGCCATTGTACAGGCGCAGTTGAATTTGCATCGCGTCTTTCAGATAGTGAATTTCTTCATCAAACAGGCTCACCGGTACTTCATACTGCTCATAGGTGGCTATGTTCATGAAGTGCAGAATGTCGCCATCGGCATACAGATACTCGGCATTTTCAGCTTCCACATAGATATCTTCGAGCTTCTCTTCAGCGCCGAAAATTTTCTTGTTGGTGCCGCCAGTTTCAATATCTTGCAGCGTTGCGGTCATCGTTGCCGTGCCGCGGCCCGGCTTGTTGTAAACGGTATTGGTCACTCGAAGCAGACGCCCATCCAAACGGATCGTCACACCGCGCTTCAAATCTCCCGCTAAAATCATGGGTTTCAGACCTCAAATACAGTGCTTATCTGAGGGGCATTATACAGGAATAATATGCGAATTCTAGACCGATACGCTGTCACTGCGCATTTATTCTCTACGTCTAACAGCATTTTAAGAAATTTGAAGCCATTGTCCCGCTCCCGTCAAAATATAGCGCGAAGATCGCCATTAAATTCGCTATAATGGCAAAAGCAAACAACGCACCCGACGCGGTACTAGGGGAGAATGATGTCGCATCCGCAGCAGCTTTCAACCATTGCTTTTCGACGAGATGATATTCAGCAAATGCTGCAAGCGCGCTCAAGCGAAATTCTCGTCCGATTCGTTCACATCAGCGATACCCACATCAGCGCAGACCCTGCTTACAGCCACGCTGAAGCCGATTATCGGCCCATGGATGGCGCTCGTGAAGTCGTCCGCCAGATCAACGCGCTGCCTTTCCAGCCTGATTTTGTGCTGCACAGCGGTGATGTTGCCTACGATCCTGATGATTCTGCTTATGTGGCTGCCCGCGAAATTCTCAGCGAGATACGCTATCCTGTGCATTACCTGATGGGCAACCATGATGAGCGCACCGGTTTTCAGCGCATCCTGCTAGGACAGGCCGAAACCTCGCCCAAGCATCATTATCAATTCGAGGTCAATGGCGCGCAGTTTGTGGTGCTGGATAGCAACGCGCCCGCGCCATTTGCTGGCGGCGCATTGGGCAAAATTCAGATGGAATGGCTGCGTGAAATTTGTAATGCCCCGGACAGCCGCCCGCTGGCTGTCTTTGTGCATCATAATGCCATCCCCATTGGCGCACCTTTCTGGGATGATTTCATGCGTATGGTAGATGGTGAGCAGTTTCATGCCGCGCTGCTTCCCGCCGTGAAACGACTGCGCGGCGTGTTTTTCGGGCATGTGCATCAGGCTACTGAAACCTACCGCGACGGCATCCTCTACTCTTCAGCGCCAAGCACCTGGTATCAACTGCACTGCTACCCCGGCCAGAGCGGCATTTCGCAGGACGAAGGCTCAGATCCCGGCTTCAACGTGATCACCATTAGCGGTCAGCAAACTTTCATCCGCCGCCATCGTTTTCACGTACCCGAACACGGCACCAACCCTGTCCCCAGATCGGATAAATAGCTGCCGGCAGATCGCCTTACTTCCCTTGCCCTCACTGACAGGGGCAGGGGTGAGGGCTTTACCTGTTTTTCCTCATCTCTGCTTTTACCCATCATTTCGCTGCACCCCGCCGCAGCTCTATAAATATCTCGCCCACCATCGCCTTGAATGACTCCATATGCCCCGCCTGTGCCAGCACGCTCAGGGGAATATTCGGCTTGCGGTCAGCGCGGCTCAGGTCTAACTGCGCCCCGTCTGGCAACATCGCGTTGATTGCCTTCAGCGCCTTCAAGCGGCGTTCCGGCAGATCAAAAGGCGGGAACTCGTTGAAATATTGCAGCGGAATTTCTACCGCAGGCTGTTTTGGGAAAGCGCGCATCGAAAAGACCACCACGCCGCCTAACCCAATTTCTACATGTGCGTGAAATGCCGGGTTGGTGCGCCCGCTGAAGCTGATGTTATCAGCGTTGCTTTTCGCCCACTGGAAAATCTCGCGCGCTGCCCGGCTGTTTTCCGCCCCGCCGGGAAGCTGCTCCAGATATTTGAAGAAGTTATGCCGGTTCGGGTCGGGTGAGTTTTTCGGCGTGTCTTGCTGGATGATGACGGTTGGATCAGCGATCACCAGTTTTAGGCTGGCCAGCAGCTTTTTGAGCGCGGGCGCGCGCCGCTTGCGAAAATTACAGGCTTGCCGGGTCATCAGATGCAAGCGCAGCGGCGTATCGTCAAACTGCGCCACGAACAGCGGCTTGTTCAGGTCGCGCGCCATCAGTGTTTCCGCCTGCACCCATTCTGAAGTCCGTGCGTTGGCGGTGTAAACCACCACCATCCCCGCGCAGCCGTTCACGCCTTTTTCGATTTCATCCAGCCACGTTGAGCTATCCGGAATCGACTCGACATCCACCCAGCAGCGATAGCCGGCTTCTGTCAGTTTGCTGACGATATACCCGGTCTGTTTGTGATCTTTAGTGCTGTGGCTGATGAACAGATACGGCTGTTCCATGAACTCATCTTTCGCGCGCGGCTCTTTTAGGTATTGTATTCGATCCGCGCTTTTCAGCCATGTTTAAGGCATTTTACCGCTGTTTTTATCGCTTATCGAAAGCGGGCGTCTTTGCGGATTTATGAGATAATCGCAGGTTGTGAACGCGGCATACTGCGTCCAAATCAGGGACACTCTCTTGAATCACCCCGCTGGCGAAACCCCCGAACACCGGCAGGCTAAAGCCGATATTGCCGCCGCCTGCACTCATGCCGGATACACGCCGGTCATCGAAGCTGTCGCCCCTGGCTGGCGCAGTCGCCCGAATCTTCGCCTCATGGGCGCATCGCCTTTGAGGTGCAGTGGAGCGGCCTCAGCCTTGAAGACTGCCTGATGCGCCAGGGGCGTTATGCCGCCGACGGCGTGCGCGGATGCTGGTTCTTTCGCCATCCGCCGCGTGAATTGATGCGCCGATCTCCGTCAGCAGAAAGCGGCAAACGCCTGACCGCCCGTTCAGACCTGCCGCTGTTTCAACTATTGGGCGCGGCCAATCGCACTTTTCAGGTGGCGCTGAACGGCCAGCGTTACGGCATGGAAGCCTTCGTCTATGCGCTGCTCACCCGCCAGATTCGCTTTTGCCAGCAGGCAACCGCAGATGAAATCACGCTGCAAGCCGCGCTGATCGCGCTGGAATGCCCCGGCTGCCGGGGGATGATGACCCTGTGGCAAACGCGATCACAGGTCAGCGCCCACTGCGGCGTATTGGTAGATGTGCGCGATCCTGAACTGGAAGCACGGCTCACCTTTCACCCGGCGGTGATCGCCGCCGCAAATCAGGCCGTAAACCGGCGCGCGCAGCTGGCATCGGCGCAAAGCGGCGCATTTGCCTGCCCACACTGTGGCAGCATCAGCGAACCTGAGGCGCTGCGGATGGCGCTGTATGGCTCGCATATGCTGGCGCAGGCCTACGCTACCGACGGCTTTCAGATCAAGGTTTCATTAGAAACTACCCTCCATTTCCCCTTCGCCCACTGGTGTTTTCCGCCGGATGCCCATTTTTGCGACAGCTAATGGCGTAAACTCACGCAACCATTGGGCGCGGTTAGTGTTAAAATCTTTTAAAGAATGTTGTCCGCTAGACTTTTCTCGTCCTAATAGAACTCTTTTGGAAGCCGCCATGATCTCCCCCGAAATGATTTTCAGAATGCTGCTGGTCGTGCTGGCGAGTTACCTAATCGGTTCTATTCCCACCGGCTATCTGTTCGCCAGATCACGCGGGGTAGATATTTTTAAGGTGGGCAGCGGCAATATGGGTGCAACCAACGTCGCCAGAATTGGCGGCATTGGCTGGGGCATCGTTGTCTGGCTGATTGACTCTAGTAAAGGCATCGTCTCGATTTTGCTGGCGACAGCGGTGATTCTTCCTGAAGATAAAGTGCTGGCGACGATGCTGGCGGCGATTTTCTCGATCATTGGCCACAACTGGTCTATCTTCATCGGCCTGCTTACCGGCAAAATTCGCGGTGGTAAAGGCGCGGCCACCGCTTTTGGCACGCTGGTGATCATCATGCCGGTGTACGTGATCGCGGGTATGCTGATTTTGGGCGGGTTCATCATCGCCCGTACTCGAATTGTCTCGCTGGCGGTGCTGGCGATGTTTTCGACGGCGGCACTGGCCATGATCGTGCTGCTGGGCTTGCAGCTTGCCCCCTGGCCGTACACGGTAGGGTCGCTGATCATTGTAGCGATTGTGTTCTACCGCTTCCGCGATAACATCAAGCGCCTGCAAACCGGCACCGAGCGCAGGCTGGGCGACCCGGCGTAGACGGCTTTTGCCTTCAACTTCTTCCTCCGAACAATTGAAGAAATATCTCTGAGGGATTTTGCCGATCTCCATTGGAGAGATGTCGCCATTGATGGTCGTTATTCGAGGACGGCCAGCCCTGATGATGGGATTTTGATATGGATCGGCGTTGGTTACTCGCGTAGAAACGCTGCGGGCAACCGCTGACAAGCCATCAGCCCTGACCACGCTGATGACGGGAATATCTGAATTACAGGTCAGCAAAAAGCGATCGATGAATCTACAAACTTCGGCGGGAATGCCCGCAGAATCGGCCTGCTTGCGATGATTGATCATTTTGGTCGTGTCGGTTAAGCCCTCAGAACTGCCATAGAAAACGGTCATGATTGTCCTCCTTTGAGAAAAGATAAGCTGCTTTCAACGTTAGTACAGAAATTTCATTGAGACGCGAACATTTGTTTGATTACCTGTGCCTGTTCTGGAGCGGGTGACACAGTGGGTGACTGATAAATTCATAAACGGATTGGGTGAGCAGATCGTTGTAATTTATGGGAAGCCTCAGAAAAATACACCAAGAATGAAATACAGTATATTCTGATTTAGCACTTTTGTTCTATATAAGTTCGTTAGAAAAGAGTTGATTTATGGTACGAAAGGAATCAAAAGGGCGCAGCATGCTGCGCCCTTTTGAGGGTTATTGAACTGGTTAAATCAAAATCTGCATCGGAGTTTCGAGGATTTTCTTCAGTGTCTGAAGGAACTGCGCGCCTTCCGCGCCATCGCTTACGCGGTGATCCACGCTCACGGTCAGCTTCATGCGATTGCCGATGCCAAGCGTGCCGTCGGGCTTCACTACCGGCACCTTCATTGCCGAGGCGACTGCCAGAATCCCGGCTTCCGGCGGGTTGATGATGGCTAGAAAGTGATCAACGTCGTACGCGCCCAGGTTGCTTACGGTGAAGGTTGCGCCCTGAATGTCGTCCGGCTTCACTTTGCCGTCACGGGCGCGGGCGATCATTTCCTTGTTGGTTTGTGCCAGCGTGCCGAGGGCAACTTTATCGGTGTCTTTGCTGACCACGTTCATCAAGCCGCCATTGGGCAGCGCCACCGCAATGGCTACGTTGATGCGTTTCTGGCGCACGATCTTATCGCCGTAATAATGCGAGTTCATGTTGGGATACTGCTTCAAAGCCAGCGCCGTCGCCTTCAAGATCATGTCGTTGACGGTGATCTTGCGCTCATCGGGCAGGCCTTCGTTCAACTGCTTGCGTAGATTGAGCATGGCTTCTACGTCCACATCGGCGGTCACGTAGAAATGCGGCACCTGCTGCTTGCTTTCCACCATACGATTGGCGATTCGCGTGCGAATCTTCGGCGTGTCAATCACTTCGACATCTGCGCCTGAAGGGATGGTGCCGTAATTTGGCGCGGCTATGCCCGCCGAAACTGAAGCGACTGCCGCCGGGGCAGAAGGCGTATAGCTTTCAACATCGGCTTTGGTGATTCGCCCGCCGGGGCCGCTGCCTTTGACCTGCTTCAGATCAATGCCTTTAGTCTGCGCGATCTTGCGGGCAACCGGTGAAGCGCGCAGACCATCCGGTAAACTGCCATCGTCTTCAGCGGGTGGGGCGCTTTCCTGCGCTGCTGCTTGTTTGCCTGTGCCATTTGAGGCGGCGGCTGCTGGCGCGGCTTCGGCTTTCGGCACTGGCGGGGCATCCGATTTTTCGGCGGCGGGTTTCGCGGCTTCGCCAGCTTCCCCTACGTAGCCGATAGTGGCGCCCACTTTGAGCGTTGCGCCAACATCGCCAATCAATTGGCTGATGGTGCCGCTGACCGGCGATGGGACTTCTACGGTCGTCTTGTCGGTCTCAATTTCGGCGATCACGTCGCCTTCGATGATGGCATCGCCGATTTGTTTCGTCCAGTTGAGCAGCGTGCCTTCTTCCATGCCTGAACCGAGGTCAGGCATCACGATTGCTTGCGCCATTACAGCACCTCTTTCACGGCCTGAACCACTTTGGCGGCGTTAGGGAGCGCCATCAACTCAATTTCACGGGCATAGGGTAAGGGAACATCCAGCGCCGAAACCCGCTTGACCGGCGCATCCATATAATCGAAGGCGGCTTCCTGAAGCTGCGCAGCAATTTCGCTGCCAAAGCTGTAATGCGGCAGCGATTCTTCAACGACTACGCAGCGGTTGGTCTTTTTGAAGCTTTCCAGCGTCTTGCTCATATCCAGCGGGCGCAGCCAGCGAATATCCACCACTTCCGCCTGAATATCTTCTTTAGCCAGCGTTTCCGCGGCTTCCAGCGCCCATTCCACGCCGCGGCCGTAGGAGACAATGGTCACGTCATCGCCTTCACGCTTAATCGCTGATTCGCCAATCGGAATCAGGTATTCTTCGTCGGGAATCGGGCTTGGCTTGGGGTAGAGCGCAATCACTTCGGTGAACAGGATCGGGTTGTCATCGCGGATAGCCGCTTTGAGCATCCCTTTCGCATCGTAAGCATTGGAGGGGCATCCGACGATCAGGCCGGGAAAATGCGCCCAAATAGGCTCTGGCGTGTGGCTGTGGGTGGCAGTTGCCTGATTACCCCAACCGGTGGCCGCGCGTACGACCAGCGGCACGGTAATTTGACCGTTGAACATATAGTGAATTTTGGCGGCGTGGTTGATGATGGCGTCAAACGCTAGAAAGGCGAAATTGATGGTCATCATTTCGGCAACCGGGCGCAAGCCGGCCATGGCCGCGCCGGTGGCGACACCAGCAATGGCCATCTCGCTGATGGGGGTATCACGGACACGTTCCGCGCCAAATTCTTCGTAAAAGCCGCGCGTTACGCGGTGGGTGCCCTGCCACTTGCCAATTTCTTCACCCATGATGAAGACGCGCTCATCGCGCACCATCTCTTCGTGAAGCGCCGCGCGTAAAGCATCGCGCATGGATAAATTCTTCATCGTTATTTTATACTCCGGCTTCAAAGCCAACATAGACGTTGGCGATCAAATCGTTGTAACCAGGGGCGGGGCTGCTGACCGCATATTCCACTGATTCGTCTACAATCCGAACGGCTTCGGCATCCAGCGCCGCCAGCGTTTCATCAACATCTTTATATTTCTTCTTGATGCGGGCGGTCAGTACATTGATCGGGTCGCGGGCTTCCCAGATGGCAAGCTCGCCTTTGAGGTCTTCACGGGCATTGAAGGCCTTATCGGATACGCCGTGGCCTTCAAAGCGATAGGTGCGGGCTTCCATTAAGACTGGCCCATTTTCGCGGCTCCAGTCCAACTCGGCTTTCACAGCTTCGTAGACTTCGACCACATCCTGACCGTCTACGCTGGGGCCTTCTTTCATGCCGTAGCCTACAGCGCGTTTAATCGGGTTGGTCTGGCCGCTGGATTCTTCAATGCGTGTGCCCATGCCCACCAGATTGTTTTCGACGAGGAACACAATTGGCAGCTTCCACACCTGCGCCATATTAGCGGTTTCGTGGAAATAGCCGTTGTTCAGCGCGCCATCGCCCACAAAGCAGAGGACGGCATTGCCAGATTTGACGTACTGCTCTTTGAGCGCGATGCCCGCGGCTAACGGCAGATGGCCGCCAACGATGGCATAGCCACCCCAGAAATTCAGGTCGCGATCCGCAAGGTGCATGGAACCACCTTTACCGCCGCTGGTACCGGTGCGCTTGCCCATCATTTCGGCCATGACCCGATCGGGGTTTACGCCGCGGGCGATGGCGATGCCATGATCGCGGTAGGCGGTGATCACGTGGTCATCCTCGCCTAGCGCCTTGACTGCGCCAACATGGGTGGCTTCGCTGCCAGTAGCAAGGTGTAAGTATACGCCGGTGATTTTGCGCGCCGGGTCTTTTTCTTCGAAATACAGGTGGTGGCATCTATCTTCAAAGTGGCGAATCAGGACGATATCGTGATACCAGTCTAAAAGCGTCTCTTTGGTCAGAGACTCAGTTTTCGTCGCCATTGGCGCTCCTAAAATAATTTGCGCCTCATTCCGCCGGTGAGCGGCGCGATGGTGAGGCATTCTGTTTGTAGGGAATAGAGATAAGTTTACTTCAACGAAGGCTGATCTTCAACGCATGGTATAGAGGGGAAAAGAAGTGATGAGTGAAAAGATTAATTTGAAACAGTTCGTTATATAAGGACTTTCGGGCGGGTTGCGCGGGGTGGCGGGTGTGCGTTTATAATTACGGGTATGAGAAAACACGGGATAGCCACCGTCTTCACGCGCGCGACAACCGTCAGCCTATTTGCCTGGCTGGCACTGTGCCTGCTGCTGGCCGGGGGGCGGCCACAGGCTGCCGCCGCGCAAACAGTGCCAACTTCTACGCCGCTGCCCTTATTCGCGCTGCCGAACGCCAATTTTGAACCCGGCTATATGAGCCGGTCACTGGCGCTGATGCCTTCGGATGGGCGCACAATTGTGGCGGCGAACATGCTTTCGGACAGCATTACTATTTTCGCGCCGGTCCTGGATTTAATTTACGCGGAAGTGAGCGTAGGCGATGATCCGCGCTCGGTGGCGATTACGCCGGACAGCCGCCGGGCAGTCGTGGCTAATCATGGCGATAACACCCTGAGTATCGTTAATCTGGAGAATTTCGCGGAGGCCTTCGTTGAGCGAACCGTTGAATTAGGCGGGGTCGGGCTGGTGAGCGTGGTTTCCGGCGATAACGATCTGGCTTATGTGGCGCTGCAAATGAGCAACGAAATTGTGGGCGTGAACCTGCTGAGCGGCGAGATCACTACGCGCATTTCGACGCCGCCGATGCCTACTGGTTTGGCATTGTGGGGCGAATTTATCTACGTCACCCATTTTCAGAGCGGCGAATTCAGCCTGATTTATTTGCCGCAGGGGCGAGTGGTTCAGACGGTGAACGCTGGCGTAGACAGCGGCGTATCGGCGGCGATTGCGCTGGATATTACGCGGGGAATTATCTACCTGCCGCAAACCCGGTTGAATGCTTCCGCGCGGAATTTGACCTATGACCGGATTGCTCAGCCGGTTGTGAATGTGCTGAATTTGCGGGAAATGCAACCGCAGTTTTCCGAACAAATCAACCTGACTACGGCGGGGCAGTCAGTGAATCTGCCGTTTGCGGTGGCGTTAGATCGGTTTAGCCGCCGGCTGTATGTTGCCAATGCGGGCAGCAACGATGTGAGCGTGATTGACCTGAATACCGGCCTAGCGCGCGGGCATATTGAAGTTGGCATAAACCCACGCGGGCTGCTGCTGAACGTGGATAATTCCCGGCTGTATGTGCATAACGCGCTGGAAAACACCATCTCGATTGTAAACCCGGCTACGCTTGAAGTGCTGGAAAATTACCCGATCAGCCGGGTGGCGGTGCAGGCTGATGAGCTGATCGGGCAGACATATTTCAACAGTGCGGCAGATCCGCAGATGGCGGCGGGCAGCGCGATTAGCTGCGCGACCTGCCATTTTGACGGTTTGAGCGATGGGCGGGTGTGGCATGGCTTCGGCGATGTGCCGGTGAATACGCCGGTACTGTTTGGCTTGCCGGAAACGCCGCCGTATCGCTGGAATGGATCGTGGGATGAACTGGCGGATATAGAGATCAAGATTCGGCGCTGGCAGGCGGGGCAGGGGTTGATTCCGGAACTGCCAAGCCCACTGGAGAACGCCAATATTCACGCGGGGCTTTCACCGGAACTGGATGCGCTGACGATCTATTTGACCTCACTGCGACCCCCGCAAAACCCGACTCCGGCAGCTGCTGCACAGGTGGAACGGGGCCGCGAAATTTTTGAGGAACAGAACTGCGCAAGCTGCCATATGGGCGCGGCGGGCGTTGATTTGAACACTCACGATGTGGGCACAGGCGGCAGTTTTGATACACCGGGGCTGCGCTGGTTGTGGTTAAGCGCGCCATATTTCCACGATGGCAGCGCGGAAACGCTGAATGAAGTTTTTGAGCTTTCGGGCGAACATCAGCTTATTTTTGAAGTTGAGCCGGAAGCTATTGAGGCGCTTGTGGAATATTTGCTGTCGCTGCCAGCGAATGGTTAGGGTGTTACATTTTTCTGCCCCCGCAGTATTTTTATTTCGCATACGTTGATTAAAATACAATTTAATGATTGCTAAATTTCCGGTCAGAGATTATATTTATGATGACCATGAACATAATTATTGCGCCTCAGAGAAAAAGGAAATGCGATGAGCGCAAGCCCCGCGATGCAGGAATATTTAGCAGAGGCCTACCGCATCGCTTACTACCAGGATAACGATCCCTACATTTCGACTTCGGCGCTGGCCGAGGTGATGCACGTTTCTGCGCCTGCGGTGACCCGAATGGTGCAGCGTTTGCGGGATGCCGGATACCTTGAACACGAACCTTATCGCGGCATTATGCTGACCCAGCAGGGACAGCAGGCGGCGTTAGAAAATATTCGCCGCCACCGTCTGGTGGAAGTATTTCTGGTCAACGTGATGAAGTTTGGCTGGGACGAAGTACATGACGCGGCGGATACGCTCGGTGGAAGTGTGAGCGATATAGTGGTAGACCGGATGGAAATTATGGCGGATTTTCCGCGACGCTGCCCGCATGGCGAACCGATTCCGTCGGCGGAGGGGGTGATGCCGCGGGTGCGGGATTTCCCCTTAAATGAGCAGACGCCGGGGGAAATTTACGCGATCAGCCGGGTGAATACGCATGATGCTGACAAGCTGAAATATCTGGGCGAGTTGGGGTTGAAGCCGGGGTCGAAGTTTCTGTTAAACAGCCGCGCGCCGTTCAACGGCCCGATCCAGATGAGTATCAACGGCGAAACGCTGGTAATTGGCCATGAGCTGGGCGGGGTGCTGCGGGTATGCAGCCCGGAAGCTTTTGAGTTGAAGTGATAGAGGCAGGGCGACAGTAAAAATTTGAATGAAGATTTAGGGTGCATATTTGTTCAAGAGGCGCAGCGTGCTGCGCCCCTACATAGATAAATCGCCGGGCCAGCAACACCTGCTAAAGCAGGCTGAAACCGCGCAATTGACCCGGTGAATGGCTGCCCTTCGTTTAGATTGCAGCAGATGGTTTCCCGTTTATCGTTTGTGGGGCAGAAGATGCTATTTTCTTCATCGCCTCTGAAAGCAAAGGGAGTGGCTCGGCAATCTGGGTGATGATCATCGCTGTATGCTGCCCAACTTTCAGGCGCGTGCCATGCCTTAAAGGTACCTGTTTACGCGGCGCAATTCGCTTTCCATCTACAATGGTGCCGTTCTTGCTGTTCAAATCCTCTACGTAAAGCTCGTAGCTGCCTCTGGTTTGCTTGATGTGAAAACGGCATTGTTCCCCGCTGACCCATAGGTCATGGCGCAGCCAAATATCATTCTTGCGCGAACGCCCCATGCTGTCCCGATCTACAACTGGCAGCGGCAGCGCCGCGGGAAACTCCTCAAAAGTGAGGACAAAACGCACAGTTACGTCGGGTTCTTTCTTGAGCCGCTCGTTTTGCAAGAACGAGGTGTCGGTGAAGCGCAGCGGGTGGATGGTATAAGACGGAACCGGACTCTCGGATGCATCCAGCGTGGATTGATCGTTCGTTTCGGCAAACACCGGGGATGTTGTTTTCATGCCGGTTAAATCGCTGTAATCAAGCGGCGTCGCCAGCGGATCCAACTGTGGTTTCCTGGCAGTCGCAGGCATCTCAAGTTTGCCAGTGGTGGGCATTGATGCATCGCTGATGCCAGTGATGGTCACATTGCTGTCGATCACAGAACCAGTGAGGGTGATGTTTGTTTTATCGCCGCCGGTTGTTTTTTGAGCTTGATCCAGTTCTTTGGCTCTGGTTTTGCCTGATGCAGTCAGGTTGTAGTAGTCGGTGGCTTTGGTGATCAGCCCCAGTTCAGTCAAACGCCGTATCCGTTCATCGGCTTGTTTCTGGGACAACTGGCAGCATTCACGAATTTTCACGCGCGAACGATCAGCCGCGGACTGGGTGCGCAGTAGAAAGAGCAGAATATCTACGCTGTGCTCATCTAGCGGATTGTTGGACATGGCGACTTCCCCACTTCTCAACCAGCAATGAACAAACGATATTTACATAATAAACAAACCAAATTTATACCTTTGTACAAATATCATAACCCACCTTTTTGCGAGCGCAATATAGCAATTACGTGAATCTTGTGAATTTTTCATCAATGCTTGAAGGGAAACGGAACGCCTGTTCCATTGAGATTGGCAGGCTGCCGCATTAAGAAATCCCACAGGTGGCGATTTGTAACCCACATTGGGGTAGGCGCTTTGTTGAATTTTGCAAACCCCCAACCCTCAAGGTGAGGATTAGGGGTGGGGATCGAGATTTAGGGAATCAGCCCCAGTTCGCGCGCTTCATCATAGGTTAAGGGGCCACGCTCCCGGCGGGTTTCGTTGGCAATGGCGGCCAGCTTATCGGGATCAAAGAGATCGGCCAGCGCGCCTTCGTCCAAGCTATTCATATCTTGCTGAAAGATGGTGATATCGAGGTCTTGAATTGGTTCCAGCAGCGGCAGTTCGGGGCGGACTGGCTCAACCGGCGCATCGCCCCATTCTTCGGCTTTGATGATGCTCGGCTCAAGCGGTCGTTCAACATCAAGTTCAAGCTGAACTGCGGCGACGGTGGTGGTGGTACGCTTCTTGCGCTTGCCTTCGGATGGTGGGGCTTCAACGATCAAGGCGTTTGCGCCAATTAAGGCGATCAGATCTTCAGCAGCGCGCCTTCCGTAGCGGGTGACAGCGCCTAAGGCTCTCGCGCCGGTGGCTGCGTTAAAAATCAGGCTCAGAAAATGATGCAGCCCTACTGAGATGACATAAATGCTATAGGACGCGCCATCGTAGACCATGAGCGCGGTGGAATGCCCGCCGACGATGCGCCCCATGCCGATGGTTGCGCCCACTGTTGGCAGCAGCGCAGTGGTCAGTTCGTCCCGGTCAATATAGCCGACGGCTCCCTGTTCGAGCAGGACGTCCCCGGCGCGGCTGGAAAGGACTACGGCCATAGCGCCTACATCATTGAGCAGCGTATCAATGATTCGCCCGGCAGTACGGATGTCTACCGGCGGGATGACCGCGATTTCTTCGCGGGTGCGTTCTTTGGGCGATGGCTGGCTGTAGGCTGCGGCGACCACATCTTTGCCATCCAGCGCGGCGGAAAGTACACGGACAAACTTCGCGCCATCCAATGGGCGGCGCAAATAGAGGAAATTTGCCTCTTCGCGGGTTTGCGGCTCAAAGCTGGAGTCGTCTTCGTCGCCGATCAAGACGATGCTGGCTTCCGGCTGCATTTGCTGAATGCGTTTAGCCAGCGCGATGCCATCAAAGGTATCTGAGAGCACGAGCGCGGCGATGACGATTCGGAAACGTCCGTTTTCAAGTTCATCGAGCGCTTCAAGATCACCGGGAACGTCTACCTGAATCACCTGCCGATCCAGCAGGCTGAGCGCTGCGCGGGTTAGCCGTGCTGCTGCGCCACTTGGATCTACTGTCAAAATGCGAGGCAATGACGCCATATTTCACCATACCCAGAACAAGCTATGAACCCTATCGTTTTCAGTATAGACCCTATCTGCGGACATAAACGAAAAGATTTACCATGGGCGGACGGGAAATTCGTCCTGTTAGAATCAAAAGTGCGCGAATGAGGGCAGATTTTGGGGTGGGGCGAAGGCTTAAATGGATAAATTGGAGGGGGTAGGTGAGGGATTTTCAAGTTGACGGGCGTCGCATGCGGCGCCCGTACGGGTAAATTCGGTATTGATTTGCCCACCTACATGGCAATGGCGACTTTGGTCGGGTCTGCCGGGTTGAAGCGCACCGGTACCGACGCACCCAACTGGAACTGCATCATCTGGTACATGGGGATGCGCCGCTGTACCCATGCCTGATAGGGGGGCTGCCCGTTTTGCGGATACACTTCCAGCAGCAAATTCAGCACGGGCATCTCATTGATGTACATATTGGTTTCAGTAATTTGAACGATGCGCGCTTGCGCTGGAATTCCGGTACGCAGCAGCTCTTGCGAGGCGGAATCTTTGCCACTGTATTTGCGCGCCCAGCGGATCACGAAAAACGCGATCACCCCGGCAGCAATGAAACTGATGACGATGATTGCCACCGTCAACCCAATGGTTCCGCTTACCATACCCCCAACATCTGGCATCATCTATCCCCTTCGGCGCAATTTAGCGTATGGATTCTTTATAAGCGGATTCTGCAAAATGTAAACTATTTTTTATGAGTTATTATCAAATTCTGTCCATACGGCATCCGGCAGCGGCAGGGTCGTTTGTGGGGCGAAGGTGCGCGGAAATGCCAGATGCAGCCACTGGATATAGTTGATGTTTTGCTGAACGGCATAGCCTGGGTCTTCTGCTGCAACCGGGTTATCAGGATCGTATTCCCCGTAAGCCGCGCCGGTTTCGCGCCAGTTCAGCAGTAGCGGCGCAGAGAGCACGGCCAACCGACGCAGCGCGATGGCTGCATCCTCAATTTGCCCGACTTCGGCGTAGAGCGCGGCGAGGCTGGCCCAACCGGAGGCATACTGTGGCGCCAGCCGGGTGAACTGCTCAAAGGCGTGGATTGCGCGGGGTAAAACGGTTTCGTCGCCTTCCATCGCCGCGATGCTAAGCGCCAGCCCCTGCTGCTGGTAGTACGGCGCAAAGGCGGGGTCGTTCGCCGCTACCGGCTCTAGAGAATTGGCGATGGCTACCCAGTTCTTCGCCGCTAGATCGCCGGTGAGTGCCGCCCAGTAATCGCGGTAGCGAAATGCGCCGAACAGCCCGGAAATAAACAGCGCCAGCCCCGCGCCGATGAACACTGCGCCACGCAGCCAGCCGCGCTTGACGACAACGATGGCTACCGGGGGAATCGGGGCGACGAGCGCGGCCAGCACCAGAATCGCAGCCAACATTACGGCGGGATTCATGGCAGGCAGATCAAAGAAATGATGCACGCTGATGGCAATGACTGCTCCGCCTGCTGCCGCCGCCGCTCCCGCCGCAGAACCGCTATCGGACTGCATATTACGCCGGGCGGCACGGATGGATAGGTAGATCATCGCGGCCAGCGCGGCCAGCCCCAACAATCCCAGTTCGGCGGCAATTTGCAGCGGCAGATTATGCGCGTGGCTGTGCGGGGCGGTGGGTGGCGTTGGATTCAGGCGCGCCAACCCGCCGCCGAAGGTGAAGATGCCATGGCCGAAGGCCGGTTTTTCGGCGAACATCTGGATCGCGGTTTCATAGATGAAGGTTCGCAAATCTGCCGAGCGCCCGGCAAAACTGAGCGAGTAGACGATGAAGATTGCTCCGCTCATTAGCGCGATAAACACCGTCAATCCGGCTGCGATGACCAGCGCCTTGCGCCCGCCGCTTAACTGCTGGTAGGCAGATTTCGCGCGCCTTAGCGACCAGCCGCGATTATGCAGCAGCCACAGCCCGCAAAAAGCCAGCCCCGCCGCCGCGCCGATCCATGCGCCGCGCGAATAGGTGGCGATCAATAAGGCCAGCACGAGCGCAAAATAAACCAGCAGCCCGATGCGATTCAGTTTCACCCGGCTTTGCATGGCGCGCATGAAGATTGCTGGAAGCAGCGCCACCAGCACGGCGGCTAAGGTGTTCGGGTTGCCGAGCGTCCCCACCGGACGCGGCACGCCGCCGCCAGCTTGCAGGGAGACGAAAATTTGCAACCAGCCAGTCATCATCACTACTAAGCCGCCGATGAGCAGCGCATCGAGCGCCGCCCAACGCGCTAAGCCGCGATTGGCGAGCAGATCGTTAAGGATGTAATAGCCGAGCATATAGGCGGCCATGAACCAGAGGCCGATGGCGATGCGCCGCCAGTCTTCAAGGTTGGTGATCAGCGAGAGGGCAAAGGCGGCGATCCAGAGCAGCATCGCTAGATCGAGCGGGTTGGCGTGCCATTTCCAGCCGCGCCACCAGCGAATTAGCAGCCATAAGGCGGCGCAAATGCCGAGAAAAATTAGCCCGTCTATGCGCTGCCGAACATCCAATATCCCTTCGTAAGTTGCGGCGATGGCGATCATGTAGGCGTAAAAGCCGCCGAGTAGGATGCGGGGAATCCAGCTTCGCAACATGTTTAGTTCTGCTTCAATGTGGCGAGGCGTTCGGCAGCAAGGCGCTCATCCGGCGCGTAATCCAGAATCGCCCGATAGAGTAATGTTGCCCGTTCAATGTCTCCAGCGGCGGCGGCGTTTTCAGCGGCGAGATACCACGGCTCCATCACGGCGAAACCGGGCCCCGGCAAGCGCATTTCCGGGTAGAGCATGAAGGCGGCGGTGCGCCCGCTAAAGAGCACGCCTTCGAAATTTTGCGCCAGAACCCGCGGGGGAACGGCGGCTAGCAAGTATGCTTCCAACTGTTCGGGCGGTAGATTCATGGCCTGCGCTGCCGCGAGCCGGATGCGATCCGGGTATTCATAGACTGTGCGTAATAACTGCGCGCGCTTCAGCCAGTATTCAAATTCGGCTAAGCCCTGATTATCGCGCAGGGTAGGGATCATGAGCGCCGCCCGCGCTGCCGCGTAATCCCCGGTGCTTGGGGAGACCGCCAATGCCCGGTCTATGGCATCCAGCGCGGTTTCGGCATCCGGCGCGCGCAGCGCCTGAACCCATGCGCTGCCATCCCCGTCAATTTCCGCCAGCCGATCAGGGAACAGCATTTCTGCTATCCGATATTGTAATTCCGGCGGGGCTTCCGCGTAATAAGCCTCTACTGCTGCGCGGCGGGGGGCAGTTTCGCGCCAAAATTCGGAAAATGGCAGCCCTGAATAGGCCAATGCTGTGAGGTATTCGGCGGTTATTTCATCGTCAGATGCGAGGCTATATGCTTCTCGCAGCCGCGCTAGGTTGAAGCTGGCGGCGTTGGCGCGGTTGAAAACAGCCGCCCGTTCGAGCGCGTTCACCGCTAGATCGATCTGCCCTGCACGCTCATAGAGCGCCGCCAGATCGATCCATCCGGTGTCCCATGTTGGCTCCAACTCCAGCGCGGCCTGATAATCCCTGATTGCCGCCTCAATTTGCGGCGGTGTGTGGGCGTCTAAACCGGCTAGATAGGCAATTTGCAGCGGATAGAGATGCAGGCCGGGGTCTATGGCCGCCGCTTCCCGCGCGGCTTCAAGATCGGCGCTGCGAACACTTCGCCCGAATGCCGACTGAGCGCGATCTGACTGTATCCAGAAGATGCCATAGCCGAGCAGGATGACTAGCGCCGCGCCTGCTGCGAGCATTTCTAGCGCGCCATTTTTACCTTCGCGCATTCGCTTGCCGTCCGCTTGCTTGACCGGCACGACGCAGTAGGCCGCCAGCAGCGCCGCCAGCATGACGATGGGCGCGGCGGTGAACAGGTCTACCATGCTTTGCGCCGCCAACCCGGCCAGTGCCGCGAATGCTGCATCGAGCCTCAGGCGATAATCCCGGGCTGCTTTGCGCCGCAGCCGCCACCAGCAGATTAGCACCGTCCCGGCGATCCAGATCATCACGGCGGCCCCGACGATGCCGGTTTCAGCGGTTGTGTTCAATATAATGTTGTGTGCGGTTCCTAGACGGTCATCCACCCGTGATGACTCTCTAAATTCACGGGCTGCGCGCCCGAACCCACCGATTCCGTAGCCAAGCGCCGGGCGTTCCTGTATCGCCTGTACCGCGCTTTCCCATAGGTTGAGGCGCAGTTCGTCGCCCGCTAAACGTCCCGGATTCCTGCCAATGATCAGGACGACTGACACCGTCGCCAGCGCCGCGCCCATAGGCAGCAGTAAGGCTGCCGCGCCGAAGCGTTTTTTCAGCGGCGCGTAAAGCTGCAGCCCGCCGAAGATGAGCAGCGAAATGCCCAGCGAGAGGAAGCCTCCCCGGCTGAAAGTGCCGATCAGGGTTAGCAGCAGCAGCGCTGCGAGTATCCGCAGCACCCAGCGTTCATCTTTGCGCCGCGCGGTCAGTGACCACGCAAAGACCAGCAGCGCCAGCGGCGCGGTATAGGCGGCCAGCCAGGTGCTTACGCCCAACGGTAGATAGAGCATTGGAGAGACTGGAGGCCGCCCGGCTTCCAGCCAGCCAACGGTGGTTTCTGGGGTGATGCCCCATCCGAACAAGAACGATCCAAATTGCAGCGCGGCCATGATCACGGCCAGCGTCGCCAGCATGAATTTGGTTTCAAATGCCAGCCGCTGCGCGCCGTTACGGAACAGCGCCGCGATGAAGAAATAGATCAGCACATGGATGAAAGGCAGCCATGCGCTTTCTAGCGCCATGCGCGGGTCTTGCGCGAAGGCAATAGACAGCGCCCACGCGCCGATAAGCGCAAACAGCGGCAGGTTCAGCGCAGTTTTTGGCAACCCCAGGCCGCGCCGCAGCCGCAGGATCAGCCATGCGGCAAAGCACAGCGTTAGCACCAGATGCGTGAGGACGCGAATCGGGAAGATGGTGTAATAGTAGGCGCCCGCCCCGATGAAGGCGACGAACACCGCTAAAAATATTAAGCCTAAACGTTGTAAGCGCATGTTCTCACAATACAGAATAAGTTCTGAACGGGGCGTTTAGAAAAGCGGCACTAGCGATAGAGAAAACCTCACGCCTTGTTACCCTGTGACTCATTATTTCTTTTAACCTTCAACTACCTTTGACTTACGTGAGACAGGTAGGGGATAGGACATTCGTCCGCGTGGGTGTGTCTATTAGATTCAAATTCAGGTAGTATTATGCTGACAATTATAAGGAAATTGAAGAAAGGACAAGCTGATGCGACATTCAGCCCGTTTACTACAGCGGCAGATCGTAGTGGTGCTGCTACTGGCGTTGACCGCGTTTGCCGTTTTGCCAGCAGCCGCGCAGGACACCGCCGTTAACCCCAATGCCAACATCCTCTTTCCGCCGGCTGTTTACACAGTGGCTGGCGAGTTCCCGATTATTGGCACGGCAAATGCTCAAGGTATGACCAATTATTTCCTTGAGTTTAGACCAGTGCCGGAATCAGAAATTAATCCGCCGGCTGGCGGCAGCGCCACCCAGACGCCGACCTTCTTCCCGGCTGTGCTGCCGAGCAATACAGCCGTGACCGGGGGACTGCTGGGCATGTGGGACACCACGCTGATCCCCGATGGCCTTTATGAACTGCGCCTGACCGTGAACGTTAGCGGCAGTTCACCGATTGTGGTACTTAGCGGCCCGCTGCGCGTACACAACACGCCCGATCCGGTGCTGGAAGCCATCTTCACAGCCTTAGGTATTCCATTCCCCGGCGGCAGCAGCGCAGCGCCAACCCCAGTTCCGGATGTTCCGACGGCACTTCCGACGGCAACGATTGTTCCGACGAATGATCCTACCCCGCGCGGCACGGTCACGACGGCGACTGCCAATGTTCGTACGGGCGACGGCACTAATTTCCCGGCGATCACCGCACTACAGCAGGATACAGTTGTTACGCTGGTAGGCATCAGCAATCAGGGCAGCGGCTGGTATCAGGTACAGATGCCCAACGGCGGTCTGGGCTGGATGTCCCCGACAGTGTTAAATGTCACGGGTGAGGTTTCGCGCCTGCCGCGTATTCAACCGCCGCCGCCGCCGATTACCCCGACATTCACACCAATTCCGGCAACGGCGACACCGATTACCAGCGCGAACTTAGTGGCGGGCATTGTGGTTACGTCTCCGGCTCCGCCGGTTTGCGCGCAAACGTTCAATGTGGGCTTTGACGTTGCCAACCTCGGATCGCAACCAACGGCTTTCAGCGGCACGGTTTCGCTGGTAGACACTCACGCGGCCACTGGCACTGTTCAGGGGTCTACGATTGGCGGTTTCCCGGTGCTTCAGCCGGGCCAGACCTTCCGCGTAGATATGCCGCTGACGATCAGCACCTACTTCAATGAAGAACACATCCTCACCCTGACGATTGATCCGCAGGGTGTGATCCCCGAAACCACCCGTGCTGATAACGTTCAAACACATCGCTACACGCTGGCGCAGGGTGGATGCAGCTAATCTCCACTTTGTAAGGTAAGGGGGGCGTATTTGTTAACAAGTGCGCCCCTACTGGCTTTCGCCGTTTTATAATCGCCCACTCCGGCGCCCTCTCTGTGTGATCTGCTATGTTGACGCGCAGTATGCGACGGAGGGAGCAGGTTGATTGTAGGGTGAAGGCCAGTTTTCTTGAACGCACCTCTGCAATAATCAACCCGTTTTAGCAACAGAGGAGTCTCTCTATGCGTCGTATAGTGTTGTTGTTTAGCCTTTTGCTGGCGCTGGCTTTGAGCACGGCGGCGTTCGCGCAAAGTGCGGATTTGAATATCACCAGCCCGCAAGCCACGACTACCGTTAGCGGGTTGGTGGATGTGATCGGTACGGTGAACCCGCCCAATCTGCAAGCTTATTTTCTGGAAGTTTCGGAATTTGCGCTTGACCCCTCAGCCGCATCATGGACGCCAGTCACGCTGCCGGGACGTGTGCCGGTGACGGGCGGGGTTATCGCCAGTTGGGATACTACGCTGGTTCCCAACGGCGTATACGCCCTGCGCCTGACAGCCGCGTTGACTAACGGGACCAACCAGCAGGCTATTGTCGGGCCGATTCGCGTGAATAATACTCCGGGCGCAGTGGTAGAGACTGGCACCGGAACACAACCGGAAACTGAAACTGGCGGCCCGGAAGTTGTGCCTTCGCCTGATATTGTGAATCTGCTGCCGTTGAACGTGGGCGGCCATATGGATCAGATGGATGTTAGCGCCGCGGAATTGATCGGTGGTGCGGGCATGACGTGGATGAAGTTCCAGATACGATATATTAACGGCGATGCCTCGCTGCTGGATGTTGCCCGTGACCG